>OFTX01000428.1_pt1 | contig 23015 bp, 28 predicted proteins | sample 1775051 | NCBI WGS metagenome assembly OFTX01 (sample SAMN08195772, study PRJEB24354) | sludge metagenome | isolation source: sludge from phenol fed wastewater aerobic bioreactor A | place: India: Nagpur | collected 2016-09-15
CGGGAGATGACGTCGGTGCGGCGCCGCGTCGACGTCAAAATGAGAGAAATCACGAATCCGATCGCGCCGATGATCATCAGTATGATGCCGACGATCCCCAGATTGATGCCCCGGATGGTGTCCGTGACCGCGAACTTCAGGATGGCGCCGATCGCAAAGACAGCCAGGCTTGCTCCGATTCTCATGGCGGACCTCCGCTCTCATCGTGGCGGCACTACGGCAGCCGCTGAGGGTACGATTCCCCGATGCGGGTCCGTCCAAACCCGACGGCCTTGAACCAACGGCTCCGATCGGCCGACGGGCAGCCTCCCGGCTACCCGAAGTCCCGCGCGGAACGTAGGGGCCGAACGTGCGCCACGTGGTCAGCCCGTTGCAGCTTCCTCGCTGAGGTATGCCACAGCGGCTGCCGGGTCGGGGAAGACATTCAGGACCTTGTCGAGCCCGGTCACCTCGATGGCGCGAAGGACGACGTGCTGGTTGGCAACGATGGCGAACCGCCCACCGGCGCCGGCCGCCCGGCGCGTGGCATCGACCAGGACCGACAGCCCTGCCGAGCCGAGGAATTCGACGCCGCTGAGATCGAGTTGGACCGCCGGGGCCAACTCCTGCGCTCGGGCGATCGCCCGGTCAAGTTCAGGCGCAGTCACCATGTCGACCGCGCCGGTGGCCGTGACCCGGGCATGTCCGCCCTCTGGCCCGTCGACGTCGACGGAGAAGTCGTCCGATGGGGAGGATTCGCTACCTTCGGGATTCATCCGGGCGGGCCCTTTCGCGCGCTTTGGCCACTATGTGCGTCTGACGGTCTTCTCGCGTTCGACGCCGACAAATCGGCTGTTTACGGCGTTTCCGACATGCGTTCCCGGAGCGTCCGCAGCGTACGCGCCAGGAGCCGCGACACGTGCATCTGCGACAGTCCGAGTTGCGTCGCTATTTGCGTCTGCGTCATGTGCTCGAAAAATCGCATCTTCAGGATACGTCGTTCTCGGTCCGGGATCATTTCGAGCGCGGGACGAAGGGAGGCGCGGACCTCCACCAGGTCCATTCCGGGGTCTTCGTCGCCCAGCCGGTTGATCGGCGACTCGGGACCCTCGCTGAGTGCGTTGTCGAGCGAGATAGCGCGATAAGACTCTCCGGCTTCCAAACCCTCTTGGACTTCTGCGACCGTAATCTGTAGATGCTCGGCCAGCTGGCGCGGAGTCGGCGCCGAGCCGAGTTGCTGCGCCAATTCCCGGCTGGCCTCGCCCAATGCCAGATGCAACTCCGACAGGCGGCGCGGCAAGCGCACCGACCATGCGGAATCGCGGAAGTACCGACGAACCTCGCCCATCATGGTCGGTATCGCGTACGCCAGGAACGTCACACCTCGTGACGGGTCGAATCGCTCGACCGCTTTGATGAGTCCGATGGCGGCTACCTGCTCCAAGTCCGAGACCGGTTCGCGGCGACCGCGAAACCTCGCGGCGATACGCCGCGCGACCGGTAGATACAGGCTCACCAACCGATCGCGAATCTCCTTCCGCCGCGGATCGTCCGTGCGCAGCTCTGCCAACTCCGCGAACAGGGAGTCGGACGTCGAGGCGAGCGTCTCGCGTTCGGTCACTGCGGCTCCTGCCGGCGTTGCATACGAAGTCGCACTTCGAGGCGCTGGTTCTCAACTCCGCCGGAGTGCGCCGTCCAAGCCACGGAATCGGCCAGGGTCTGGAGCACCATCCAGCCGAAAGAGTCCTCATCGACGGTGGCAGGCTCGGACACCGGCACCTCCGCGAGCACCGATACCGCGCCGTCGCCGGTTTCGAATCGGACGCACATTTCGCTGTTCGGGCGCGCCCGCTTCATGGCCATCGAGCACAGCTCATCGACGGCCATGCGCAGGTCGGCCAGCGTGTCAATGTCGAAGTCGAGTGCCACGGCCAGTGCCGTCGCCACGCTGCGCAGCAGCTCAAGCCGATCGGGATCGGGTGGTATCGTCACCACCACCCGCGAGGTTCCCGTACCGCGCGCGGTGTCGATGATCGGGTTGAGGTTGTCGTCCATCACCGGTTCTCCATGGTGTCGAGGGTCCTCTGCGGGGCGTTTGTTGCGTCAGATCACGCCGACTCGCGACCCGCCGCGGCGTCCTGGTGACGGCTGGCCACATCTAATGTCGCCCACACTTGCTTACCACCGTCGAGATACGAAACTCCCCAGGTCGTCGACAACATGCTGACGAGCTGAAGTCCTCTGCCCCCGGGCTCGTCGAACCGAGGATGCATCAACCGTGGGAGCGCGATCGAATCGTCGCGGACGGCGATTGTCAGTACGTCGTCGCTCAGCGTGACCGTCACTGTGCACGAGCTTTGACCGTGGCGGACAGCGTTTTCGACCAATTCCGAAACGATGATGAGCGCGTCCACCCGCACGTCCGGCACCTGACATTTGTGACACAACGCCGCGACGAAGTCGCGGGCCAGCCCGGCGCTTGTCAGATCCGCAGGAAAGCTCGCGGCGGCGCGACAGACGCTCATAGGAGTTGCATACCACCGCACGCTGTCGCGAAACCGTCAGGCTCGAGACTCTTGGTCACAATTGTGAAACGTACCGACGTGCGCCCTGGAATCGCGTGCGGGACGCGTAGCGACCGAGTTGGCGCGTCGTGCCGTGGCCCGATGTGCCGCACGAGTCGTCGAGGGATGCCGAAGCGAGTGCCGGACGTGCGTGATCGCGTTAGGCTCGCGATAGCCGCACATATCGGCGCCAGCGGCCGAGCCAGGCGCGATGAGCGTATAGAGATGGTGAACCGTGACCGCAGCTGCGCGGGCGATGGACGCCGAGGACGATCGTCTGCAGAACCTTCTCGCCATCACCGATACGAAGTTGAACGATGTCAACAGCGCCGATCCGTTGGCGGAGCTGCTGGATCGGATCAAGTCGGTCTTCGACGTGGACGCGGTCGTCGTGCTGCTGCTCGACGAGAGCGGTGACTACCTTGTCGCTCACGCATCCCGGGGGCTGGAGGAAGAAGTCCGGCAGGGCATGAGGGTGCCGGTCGGTTCGGGGTTCTCCGGCAGAATCGCGGCTCAGGGGCGGCCGCTTGCGATCGAAGACGTCACGGAAGACACGGTCGTGAACCCTGTCCTGTACGAACGCAGGATTTCCTCCATGCTCGGGGCGCCGTTGGTCCGCGATGATCACGTCATCGGCGTGCTGCACGTCGGTTGCCTCGATGTGCGGACCTTCACCGAGGACGAAACGCATCTCTTGACCGTTGCCGCGGAACGTGTTGCTGGCATCGTGACCGCGCGGGAGTTGGCGGCGGAGACCGCGGCGGTCGAACTCCTCGGTCGCAGCCTGCGACCGCGCCGGTTCCCCGCGGTCAGCGGTGCGCAGTTCGCCGGCCGATACGCTCCTGCCGCACACCGGCTGATCGGTGGTGACTGGTACGACACGTTCACCCTGCCGAACAAGGACTTGTGGCTCGTCGTCGGTGACGTTGCGGGCCACGGGCTGCGCTCGGCGGTCGTGATGGGACGAATCCGGAGCACCCTTCGGGCCTATGCGCTGCTCGGGGGTGGGCCGGCCGAGGTCCTCGAGCGGACGGACCACAAGATGCACTACTTCGGAATGGACGCCATGACCACGATGTTGTGCGCGGTCTCCACTCCGCCGTACGAGACCTTCGAGATTGCCGATGCCGGCCATCCCGCATGCGTTCTGGCCCCGCCCGGCGACGATGCCTCACTGGTTGCCGTCGAGACCGACCCCCCGCTCGGGTCCTTCCCTGGTGTGCGGCGGACGAGCGTGTCGGTCGATCTGCCGCTGGGCGCCGTTCTGCTGCTGTACACGGACGGGCTGGTCGAAAGCCGCCAGATACCCGTTTCGGAGGGCATGGAGCGGTTGCGGGCCGTCGTCCGGGCCGACCACCCGGAGGTGGTGTGCCGCACTGTCATGTTGCGCATGGTCGGCGATCGGATTCCTGACGACGACATCGCCGTGCTCGCCATGCGTCGTGTCACGATATGACGTAACGATATGACGTAACGATGTGACGTCGCGATGTCGGCTCGCCGAGTATGACGGCCGAATGCTGCCACGGATGTGAGCCCTCTCCCGGTTCGTGGCCTTGGCAGATCGCGCTCCGGGTAGCCGGCCCAGGCCACCCCGCCCGCGGCTCAAGCCGCTCCACGGGTCGTGGCATCGGTTGCGTGCGTCCGGATGATCAGGGCTGGTGGCGATTCGAGGGTGACGAGGTTTGTACCGCTGGGCGCGTCGAGATCGAACAGGATACGGCTGCCCGGGAACAACTCCCGCAACTGTCGCAATGCATCGAGTTTGCCGAAAGCGTAAGGGCTGTCGGTGGGCTCGGGATGCGGTACGTCGGGATCGGAGGGCCTGTCGGGTCGAGGTGGCTCGGGAATCGTCACGGCGCACTTCCTTCTCTCCGTCGGGAACCGGCCGCGGCGACGCTCACCGGTTTCCACTTCCTACCCGTTCGCTGCCCGGACGAAACGCGGCTGCGGTGATCCGCCGGCGGCGTCGGACTGGTGGGACCTTCGCCCGCGGTGGGGACGACGGGGATGACGATGTTCGAGAGGTGCATGTCGTTGCGGTCGTTTACGCCACCACGGTCCGGGGTATGTCGTCGCCGACGGGTCGTTCCGAAACAAGACTTCAAAGGAGATGATCGTCGTGACCGCAGCCGAATCCCCGAACCGACCAACGCTGATCAAGCTCGGCGACACCGATCGGAATATCGCCGATCCCGACGAGGACGTCCGCGGGCGGGTGGTGATCGACGTCAACGGCGAAGAACTCGGAAAGGTCGCTGATCTGCTGGTCGATGACACCGCTTCACACGTGCGCTTCTTCCTCGTTGAACACGGCGGGATCCTGGGGATCGGCGCAACGGAGACCTTTATTCCGGTTGATGCGATCACCGAGATCACGCCCGACAGCGTCTGGGTGGACCGTGACATGAGGACGGTCGCCGGTGCGCCCCAATACGATCCGGAGATCGGAACCGAAGCCGAGTTCTATAAGGACGTTTACGGGTATTACGGTGTCGCGCCGTTCTGGACCCCGGGGTATATGCCACCGCCGTTGCCGCATAACGGACGTCGCGGCTGACGCGGGCGAGATGACGCAGGACAACGGCCGCTGAGAGTCCTGGTGCCGCCGCCGGGCCCGGGCAGGCCGCCGCCGGGCGTCAAAGGCACGCGGCCGCGAAGGCAGCGCCGCAAAGCCCGCGCCGACAGTCCATTCCCGTCCGCTACCTCTCCGCCGTCATCTGGGCCTTCCTCGTCTGGAACCTCCTCACCTGGACGGCCACCGTGGAGAACCTGGCCGTCGGGCTCGGTGTCGCCCTCGCTGTCGCGGCAGCCGTCGCCGCGGCGGGCACCGTCGTCCCACCGTGGCGGCTGCTCGATCCGCGCCGGATCGCCGGTACCGCCTGGCTGATCGCCGTCGTCAGCGCCGGGATCGTGCGCGAGAACCTAAAGCTGGCCCGGCGCATCTGGCTCCCCAGCCGGCCGCTTGCCAGCGGCATGGTCATCGCCCCCACCGCGGCACACACCGACGGCGAGGTCGCCGCTGTCGGCCTGCTTACCTCGCTGGTGGTGGACAACCAGGTCATCGACGTCGACCGCGGCCGCCACCTGTTGCAGTTCCACGGTGTCGCCCTGCCGCCGCCCGGGCGACAGCACGCCCGCGCGGCGATCAACGGGCCTATCGAACGCCCGCTGTTGTTCCTCTCCAGGAGGTAACGATGGACACCTGGTTCACCGCCGTCGCGATCGCCGAGATGGCCATCGCCGCAATCCTTGTCGTTCGGTTGGCGCGCGGGCCCTCCGTCGGCGACCGCATCGTCGCCGTCAACGCGATGTGCACTCAGTGCGCGATCGTCGTCATCCTCTTCTCCGTGATCTCGGGCCGCTCGGTCTCCCTCGACGTCGCCATCTGGCTCGCGTCCTTCTCGTATCTCGGCGCCCTGGTCTGGGCCCGATACCTGGAAAGGGGTCTCAAGTGATCGTCTCCGATGTGGCCGACATCGTCGTCATCATCCTGTGCGCCGTCGGCCTGCTCTTTTCGCTCACGGCCGCCGTCGGCCTGCTCCGGATGCCCGATGTCTATCTGCGCATCCAGTGCTCGACCCAACTCGTCACCCTCGGCGCGTTGCCGTTGCTCGTGGCGATCGCCGTGTTCGCCGGGCCGATCTCGTCCTATGGAAGCCGCGCGTTGATCGTCGCCGCGTTGCTGTTGGTCCTCGCCCCGGCGACCTCGCATGCGTTGGGCCGCTCCGCGTACCTGACAGACGTCCCGATGTGGCCCCGAGCAGTGCGGGACGAACCCCGAGACTGACCATGGCCGGCCTCTGGGCGCTCGACTGCCTGGTGCTGGCAGGCATTCTCGCCTGCGGCGTGCTGGTGGTCCGGCTCAAGAACCTGAACGGTGCCACCATGGCGCTCTCCGGCATCGGGACGCTGATGACGCTGATGTTCGTGCTGCTCGGCGCGCCCGACGACGCCCACGCCGAGGTGGTGGTCGGCGCGATCACCCTGCCCGTGCTCTTCCTGCTGGCCATCGGGAAGACCCGCACCGACGTCCGCGACGTCGGCGACCTCGGCGAGGTGGCCACGGGGCTCACCATCGCGGTTTTCGCGGTGCTGTCCATGCGACACGACTGGGCCCCCGACGAGGCCGACCCCGTCGCGCAACCCGACCGTTATCAGGACCGAGGCCAGGAGGGCCAAAGCCAGAACCGGGACTGTCCGGATCGGCGCCGGCCATGATCACCGTCAACTACCTCGCTGCTGCTGCCCTGATGTGCCTCGGCATGTACACCGTCCTCAGTCGCCGGAACCTCATCAAGATCGTGATGGGGCTCTCCCTCATGGAGTCCTCCACTTACCTGCTGCTCGTCTCCCTCGCCTACCGCGGCGGCTCCACCGCCCCCGTCCTCCTCGACCCGCCGAACGGCGTCACCATGCAGCAACTGGCCAGCGGCAATGTCGCCGACCCGGTGCTGCAGAACTTCTGTCTCACCGCGATCGTCATCGGCGTCGCTGCGACCGCCGTCTTCCTCGCGGCCGTCGTCCGGCTCGCGCAGCACCGCCGCAGTCTGGACTCCGACACCGACCGCGAGGTGCGCGGATGAACCGCGTTCCACGCCTGGGCGAGTCCATCGCTGGCAGCGGCAGCACGAGGCCTGGCCCGTGAACATCGTCGTCCCGATCACCGGCGCGATCGCCTCGATGCTGCTCGCCCTCGCCAGCCGTCTCGCGGCCGCCGTGGCCGCCATCGCCACCATGACGGCCAGCTCGGCCGTGTGTTGACGCACGGGGTCACCCGCCCGGACATGCTCGCCGTCGCTCTGCTCCTCGCCGCCGGGTTCTGTGTCGGGATACCCGCGATCGCGGGTATCCCGCCGCTCAACGGCTACGCCTCCGTCGGCCTGGTGCACCAGGGGCTGATGGACGCGGGCGACTGGGTCGGGTTCGCCGCCGCCGAGCTCGCGCAGATCCTCACGGTCGCTGCGCTGTGCCGTGCGGCTATCTCGCGTTCTTCCGCCACCGCGGGGCTCTGTACGCGCACCTCGAGCCCATCCACGGCGGGCTCGTCTTCGCGCTCATCGTGCTCGGCGCCGGCTGCGTCGTCTTCGGTGTGCTGCCCGGGACGGTGATCGGACTGGCCGCTGCACCGGCCGCCTCCGCCCTCCTGCACCGGCAGCTATACGCGACGGGCGTGCTGGGCGGCAACGCGCCCCTGCCGCCGCTCACCGTCCACTTCGATTACGCCGAGCCCGCCAACCTGCTCGTCGCCCTCGGCAGCGTTGCCGTCGGCGCAGCGCTGGCGGTCCTGTACCTCCGTATTCCGGAGCCCGCCCCCATCCGCTGGCTGCGCGCCGTGCACGCCGGATCGGTCAATGACTATGCCGGGTTCGTCGCGGTCGGCATGGTCGGCTGCGCCGTGGTGCTCATGCTGTGATCGGGGCGGCGTTCCGCGATGCTGTGCTCCTCTCATCGCGGGCCGGCCGCCTATGACGATGTGTTCGTGCCCCGTCTCGTCCGATGAGCCGCGCGCTCTACGCACGGGTGTCGGTAGAACCGCGACATTCTGGGGCATCGGCCGGCCAAATCGCAGTCCACTCGAGCTGTCCCGGCCTTACGAACGCCCAGGGCGAGCGCAGGCGCATCCGCGCCAGGTCCACAGCGCGACGAAACCCGCCGCTGTGAGCTCGGTGGCAATGAGCATGCGTTCCACCAGGCCGCCGACGCGCCAGAGCGGCAGACCCGTCGCGAACGCGATCACATTGCCGACGAACAGGGTCGCGAAGCAGCCGAGTGCCGCGGCGGCGCTACGGCCGCAGAGCGCGCTGACCCTGGTGCAGCCGCCGAGCCCACGGTGACGCAGGTACATCCGCAACGGCACGATGGGCATCGCTCCGAAGGCGATCATGGTGGCGATCCAATGCGCGCGCCCGACGGGTGTGAAGCCGTGAATGGTGGTGACATCCGGAAAGACCACCAGCGCAATGAGCCCGAGGGCGGTGATCGCCAGGGCGCCGGTCAGGGTGCGGTCGGCGCGCCGATCCAGGATGAGCGCAGCCAAGATCGCACCCAGCCCCGCCGCCGTGGCGACGATTGCCCAGTCGAACAAGGCACCGTCGGCGGTGAGAGCGTAGGCGCTCACCGGTTCGGATATCGGATTCAGCCCGTCCGTGGCGGGCAGCAGGTGCAGGATTACCAGCGCCGACATGCAGGCGACGACGGCCGCACCGCCCGCGCCGGCGCAGGCGCGTATCGCCCACCGCGCCGGTGGTGATGAGGCGGATGACCCCGTCGACGATGTGACGGAGAGCTGGGTCGGCACCGTTCGCAAAGCCGTACTGCGCAAAGCGGTACTGCTCACATCAGTGCTCGAGTCGGTGGCCGCTGCTCCCGTGACAGACATCGCCGTGCCTCCATCCCCTGCAGGACGTTATCCTAACGTGATCAGTTCGTTATTGGATCGATACTCATGTCATTCCCGCGAGGGCGGCGACTTACACCTGGGGTCGCCGGCATCAAACCCCGGCCTGTCGACCCCGAATGCCAGATTCGTCGAACGCGCCCTAATCGCCTGAAAGAATCGGCACGCTGTCTGTGCGACCGCCTGTGAGACTGCCCGTGAGACCAGGCAGATCGGCGGCGATTTCGCACGGGGCCATGACCGGCGTCACCGTGGCCCATCCCGCGGCCAGCAGCGCGGCATCGCTGGTCGGGTCGGGTTCGGCCGCCGTCTGCGACATCGTCACGGTCTCGGTCGCGTCCGGCGTGGTGACCTGGGCCTGCGCCGCGCCGAACATCGCGAGGTGCGCCGATCGCAATCCGCGCAGTTCCTCGGCCGGCACATCGGGAATGTTGACGTTCAGCACGACGGGCGACAGCTGCCCCGAGGCTGCTTTCTGTGTGGCCCAGTGCAGCACGTGCCGGGCCACGATCACGGCCGTCTTCCACGTGTCGGGCGCCGGCGGTGCGAACGAGAAGGCGATGGCCGGGACCCCGCGGATGGCTGCCGTGAAGGCAGCGCCGACCGTTCCGGAATGCAGTACGGCAGTACCGGTGTTCGGCCCGTGATTGATGCCCGAGATCATGAGATCCGGTGGGGGACCGAAAGTTCCGGCCGAGGCCAGTACGGAGATCAGGGCCGGCGAAGCATGGACGCCGAACGCGGCGGCACCCGGTGCAGCACTGAATTCGACGGGGTCGGTGAGCACACCGGCGTCCGATTCCACCGCAGACAGGGCCGCGGCGCTACCGCTGCGCTCCCCGGACGGGGCAGCGACCACCACATCCCATCCGGTGTCGGCCGCGATCGCGGCAAGTTCCGCAATGCCCCCTGCTTCGATTCCATCGTCGTTGGTGACCAAGATTCGCATCCGCGCTGTCACTCCTCATTCATCTGTTTCACTTCGACGTACGGGACAAGCGCGCTCACCGCGGCTGCCTGCCCGGACGCGAGACCGCGGCGTGTGACGGACGCGGCCCCGGAGGCGGCGCCGAGCCGCAACGCATCGACGAGTGGGGAGCCCTTGCTCAGGGCCACGGCAATGGCGGCCGTCATCGCGTCGCCGGCGCCCAGGTGATCAACCGGTTGCAGGGGCGGACAACGTATCTCCATCGGCGCCTGATCCACATAGGCGAGCGCGGGGTGGTCCGCTCGGGTGAGGACGACAGCCGTGGCCCCGCGACGATGCAGATCGTCAAGCAGGTCAATGCGCGCGGTGTCGCTGTCCGCGCGAAGCAACCCGTCGCGGCGCAAGTCCTCCTCACTGACCTTGAGGACGTAGACCCCGCCGCCCAGCGCGCTGTCCAGCGCCGCGCCGGACAGGTCGGCCACCACCGTGATGCCGAGCGTTGCCAGGTCCGCCGTGAGTCGGCCGTACATCTCCATAGGTAGCAGGTCGGGCGTGCACGGCCCCGCGAGCACCACGACGCGGGATTCGACGGCGGCAGCGAGACTCGCGCCGTAGAGATCGTCGGCCTCGTGTCTGGTCAGCGGCGGCGGGGCACTTTCCGCGACGAGGGTGCGCGCGCCGGATCGGCGATCCTGGACGTACGCACCGTTGCTGCCGGCAACGTCGGTCGCCACGACCCGGATGCCCTGCTGGTCGATGAGAGGGACGAGGAGCGTCCCCGATTCGCCGCCGAAACTGCTCGCCATGGTGACCTCGGCGCCGAGACGCCGCGCCATACGCGCGATCCAGAAGCCCTGGCCGCCGGCATGGAAGTGGATCTCACCGGCAGGCCCGAATGGTTCGATCATGACGGTGAGCACGGGCGAGGGATCGAAAACGCACAGGTCCGCGGACCGCTCGGCCGCATCCCGCGACGGCGGAGCGTCTACCGCATGGCTGGCCGCGTTGCTGGCCATCTCGTCGTGATCCGCGTTCATGACGCCGTCCTGCTTTCGCGTCCCTGTCCTTCCCACCGAGGTCCTTCCACCGGGCACCAGCGAGCGAGCACCCTGCCAGGCACTCGGTGGTTTCCCGCCCGGGCCGGGTGACAAACCTGCCGCGCAGGCGGGCCCGCGAACTGCACGCTTCGACGAGCGGTGGTCAGCCCAGGTCTGGGCCTTGGTTGCGCAGTCGGTTGACCTCCTCCATGGCCTCGCGCAGACCGGCCAGCCATGCTTCGGCGTGCTCGCCCACCAGCCGCACCGCCCATGCCAGCGCTTCCGAGCGGGATCGAGCCACCCCCGCATCGACCAGCGTGTCGAGCACCCGGCGCTCGGGCTGGCGGAGTCTGGTCATGACCGGAGCCGAGACGGTGGTGAACAGCCGCTCGGTGTCCCCGAGCCGGGCGCCCCAGGAGATCGCTCGACCGAACCGGTGCTCGGCCTGGCGCGCGACGTCGATGCGCTCGTCGCGGGTCTGCTCCCGGAACCGGGCGATGCGCCCCTCCTCCGCGGCCGCACGGGCAGCCGCGTCGTCGAACTCGCCGTCCAGGCCGGGAAGTGTTCCGACCACGATGATCTCGTCACGATCGACCGTCACGTCCGGTGCCCCGGTGAACCATCCATCCGGGAGCCGGCCGGCGAACCAGGCCGGCGCATCGGCCGCGTCCGGTAGGTCCTGCTCCGGGCGCATCCGGCCGCGCATGCCCATTCCGTATCCTCTCATCTCTGTTCCTTTCAGGTGCAACGATAATTACATGATTACATCGTTGCATCAGCGGCTGCGCCGACGCCAGCCCTGTTCGCTGTGGGCGCACATCGCGAGGGCCCGCAAAGCCCGGATCGCTTCAGGCGACTGCGGTCGATCAGACAGGGCAAGGACCACGAACGTCGTCATATTCGCGACGAAACCTCTCCGGAATTCGGTTATTTCCAACGGAAATGGATGAAGACGCGGCCGAAGTTGCGGGAGTCCTTCTCGACCCGGTCGTACAGCGCCTTGATGTCCTTGCGCTCAAGGAAGCGCAGCACGTGCTTCTTGAGCTGGCCGGACCCCTTGCCCGGGATGATCTCGACGAGCGGGGCCTTCTTCCGGACCGCCTCGTCGATGATCCCCTGCAGCGCGTGCTCGATCTCCGCACCGCGGTTGTAGATGGCGTGAAGATCGAGCGTGAGCTTCATGCGGCCATCCTTGCAGGGGACGCGAAGGCCCGGATCGGCTGACCTTCGCCACGCTCCTGTGCTGCGATCCTTCGCTCTGTTCTTTCTCCGCGGGACGTTGGTCCCGGCGGATGCGGGACCAAGGCTGCTGCCACGGTCATACGAAAGCCGCGAGCATGGTTCTCGAGGCGACCGTCCGGGCAGCGACCCGGTCCGGGCGGCTCGCCTGTTCGGCGGCGAAGGGGTGCGCGGTGTGGCGTATTCGTGTGCACGGTCGGGGCGGCCAGGGTGTGGTGACGACGGCCGAGTTGCTGTCGATCGCCGCGTTTCGCGACGGGCACGAGGTGCAGGCATTCCCGAGTTTCGGCTCGGAGCGGATGGGGGCGCCGGTGACGGCGTACTGCCGGATCTCCGATGCGCCGATTCGGACGCGGGAGCCGGTGACCACGACCGACGTGCTGCTGATCTCCGACTCGACATTGCTACGCCAGGACGACATCTTCCCCGGCCTCACGGCGGACGGGTACGTGCTGGTCAATTCCTCCCGGCCGTGGGGGGCGTTGGGCCTCGAGGATCGGCTGGGCGGCCATCGGGCCGACCGCCTGCGCACCGTGCCGGCGACGCTGATCGCCCGCAACGCCACCGGCCGCCCGGTGCCGAACGCGCCGATGATCGGAGCCTTCGCCGCGCTGACCGGCGCCGTGTCGCTGCTGGCGGTGGAAGCGGCGCTGCGGGAGCGGTTCGCGGCCGAGGTGGCCGAGCGAAACGTGCGCGCGGCACGGACGGCGTACGAGTTCCTGCGAGGGGAGATACCGGCACATGCGTAGGCAGCTCGAGGGTTCGCGGGCGATCGCCGAGACGGTGGCTTGCTGCCGGCCCGGGGTGATTCCGGCGTATCCGATCACTCCCCAGACGCACATCGTGGAGGCGCTGGGGACGATGGTCCGGAAGGGCCAGCTCGCGCCGTGCCGGTTCCTGACCGTCGAATCGGAGTTCGCGGCGATGTCGGCGGCGATCGGCGCGTCGCTGACCGGATCCCGCGCGTACACCGCTACGTCGAGCCAGGGCCTGCTGTATATGACGGAAGCCGTGTTCAACGCCGCTGGGCTCGGTGCGCCGATCGTCATGACGGTGGCCAACCGTGCGATCGGTGCGCCGATCAACATCTGGAACGACCAGAGCGACTCGATGGCGCTGCGCGACAGCGGCTGGATCCAGTTGCATGCGCCCGACAATCAGGCGGCCGCGGACCTACACGTGCTGGCGTTCCGGCTGGCGGAGGAGCTCTCGGTGCCGGTGATGGTGTGCGTCGACGGCTTCGTGCTGACGCACGCGTTCGAACCGATCGACGTGCCGGAACAGGAGATCGTGGACGCGGTTCTGCCGCCGTATCGGCCCCGGCAGGTCCTCGACCCCGACGACCCGGTGACGATCGGCGCGATGGTGGGGCCGGAGGCGTTCACCGAGGTGCGATACCTGGCCGACCGTCGGTTGCGATCCGCGCCGCCGGCGTTCGAGCGGATTGCCGCAGAGTTCGCCGAGGCCGTTGGTGCTCCGCAGCGGCGGGCACGTTGCGTGCAGGACTATCGCGCCACCGGGGCCGACACGGTGGTCGTGGCGCTCGGGTCCGTCACCGGGACGCTGCGCGATGTGGTGGATTCGATCGACGGGGTGGGGGTTCTGACGATCACCATGTACCGGCCGTTTCCGGCGGAGGAGATTCGCGCCGTGCTCGTCGGCGCGCGCCGCATCGTCGTGCTGGAGCGGGCGCTGGCGCCGGGCGCCAGCGGGATCGTCACCTCCGACGTGCGGTCGGCGCTCGCCGGCCTCGATGTGCCGGTGCAGACGGTGATTGCCGGGCTGGGCGGTCGCCCGATCGGCGCGGCGTCGCTGCGGGAGCTCCTCGCCCGACCCGGTCTGGAGGACGTGACGTTCCTCGATCTTCGCGAGGACGTCATCGATCGGGAACTCGGCCGGGAGACCGTCCGCGAACCGATCGCTGAACGTGACGGCGAAGCCGCCGTCGAATCCGCTGGCGAACGTGCCGGTGCGTGAAGGGAGAAACCGTGCCCGCGCAGAGCGTGAAGTTCTACCAGGTCGGTAGCCGCGCGGTCGGCAACCGGCTGCTCGACGCCGAACTGCGGACCGAGCAGTCCAGCGCCGAACGGCGGAACTCGATCACCTCGGGGCACCGCGCCTGCCAGGGGTGCGGCGAGGCGCTCGGGGCGCGGTACGTGCTCGACACCGCTGAGCGCGTCACCGGCGGTCGCCTGGTCACCGTGAATGCCACCGGATGCCTGGAGGTGTTCTCCACCCCGTACCCGGAGAGCGCGTGGCAGGTGCCATGGCTGCACTCGCTGTTCGCGAACACCGCGTCCGTCGCGAGCGGCGTCGCCGCGGCGCTCGAGGCGCAGGGCCGCACCGATGTCCGGGTGCTGGCGCAGGGTGGCGACGGCGGCACGGTCGACATCGGGTTCGCGTGCCTGTCCGGCATGTTCGAGCGCGGAGATGACGTCCTCTTCGTCTGCTACGACAACGAGGCATACATGAACACCGGCGTGCAACGGTCCGGCGCGACGCCGGCGTACGCCCGTACCGCCACGACCGAAGCTGTCGGGCCGATCCCGGGCAGCCGGCCCGGCCAGGGCAAGGACCTGCCGCGCATCGCCATGGCGCATGAGATCCCTTACGTGGCAACGGCAACGGTCGCCGAGTTGCGCGATCTGGAGGCGAAGGTCGAGAGGGCCATGAGCATGCGCGGCCCCAGATATCTGCACGTGCTGGTGCCGTGCCCGCTCGGCTGGGGGAGTGCACCGGCCGAGACGGTGCACCTGGCCAGGCTGGCGCAGCGCAGCGGCCTGTTCCCCGTGTTCGAGGCCGAGCACGGCGAGGTCACGTCGGTGTTGCCGATCCGGGACCGGATCCCGGTCGAGGAGTACCTGCGCCCGCAGCGCCGCTACGCGCATCTGTTCGCCGATCCGCCGCGCACCGACCTGATCGAGCGTATCCAGCAGATCGCCGACCGGAACGTCGCGCGATACCACCTGGATCCGCATGAGATTCCGCATGAGGAAGGTGCCTGATGGACACGCCGTTCGCGATCACGCTGGGGCCCGGCTCGAGCTCGGTCAACCGCACCGGGACCTGGCGCACGGAGCGTCCCGTCTACGTGGACCGACTACCGCCGTGCAACCAGGCCTGCCCTGCCGGTGAGAACGTGCAGGGCTGGCTGTACACGGCGGAGGAGGGCGACTACCAGACCGCGTGGCGGCAGTTGGTCGCGGCCAACCCGCTGCCCGCCGTGATGGGCCGGGTCTGTTACCACCCGTGCGAGACCGCCTGCAATCGCGCGCAACTCGACCACGCCGTCGGCATCAACTCGGTGGAGGAGTTCCTCGGCGACGAGGCAATCCGGCGGGGCTGGGTGCTGCCCACCCCGGCACCGGACACCGGTAAACGGGTGCTCGTGGTGGGCGCCGGACCGTCGGGGCTGTCCGCGGCGTACCAGCTCTGCCTGCTCGGCCATCACGTGGAGATCCGCGACTCCGCGGCGCGGCCCGGCGGGATGATGCGTTACGCGATCCCGACGTTCCGGTTGCCGCGGTACGTGCTCGACGCGGAGATCGACCGGATCTTGGCACTCGGCATCGACTTCCGCCCGAACACCCCGGTCGAGGATCTCACCGCGGAGCACGGCTTCGACGCGGTCTTCCTCGCGGTCGGGGCGCAGCTGGCGCACCGGGCGTACGTGCCGGCTGCGCAGTCGGCCCGCATCCTCGACGCGCTCGACCTGCTCGGCGACACCGCGGCCGGTCAGCGTCCCCAGTTGGGCCGGACCGTCGCCGTCTACGGCGGCGGCAACACCGCGATGGATGCCGCCCGCACCGCCCGCCGGCTCGGTGCCGAGGAGGCGATTATCGTGTACCGCCGTACGCGAGAGCGCATGCCCGCCAACGACATCGAAGTCACCGACGCGCTCGAAGAGGGCGTCCGGATGAAGTGGCTGGCGACCGTGAAACACGCGGACGTCGGCGTCCTGACCATCGAGCGCATGGAGCTCGACGAGCACGGAGTGCCGCAGCCCACCGGCGAGCTCGAAGAGCTGCAGGCCGATTCACTCGTGCTCGCGCTCGGCCAGGACGTCGACCACACCCTCGTCGACACGCTGCCCGGGGTGCGGGTGGAAGGCGGCGTGGTGCAGGTCGACGAGCACATGATGACCGGTCACCCCGGCGTCTTCGCCGGCGGCGACATGGTGCCGTCCGCGAGGTCCGTGACCGTCGCGATCGGGCATGGCGCGGCGGCCGCCCGCAATATCGACGCCTGGTTGCGTGGCACCGTCGCGACGCCCGAGCCCGAGCGTGAAGCGGCGACGTTCGAGCGGCTCAACACGTGGTACTACAGCGACGCCCCGGAAACGGTGCGACCGCGGCTCGACGCCGCCCGTCGGGTGTCCGACTTCGCCGAGGTCACCGGCAAGCTGGACGCCGACACCGCGCTTTACGAGGCGCGCCGCTGCATGTCCTGCGGCAACTGTTTCGGGTGCGACAACTGCTACGGCGTGTGCCCGGACAACGCCATCGTCAAGGTTCCCACCGGGCACGGCTACGCGATCGACCTCGACTACTGCAAGGGCTGCGCGCTGTGCGTCACCGAATGCCCGGCCGGCGCCATCGACATGATCCCGGAACCCGACTGACCGGCCCATTCACACATCACCACCACATCAACGAGGAGGCCGCCATGACACGCTTGGACGGCGCGGTCGCGATCATCACCGGGGGAGCCCGCGGCATGGGCGCCGCGACGGCCCGGCTGCTGGCGGCGCAGGGCGCCGCGGTGATCGTCGCCGACGTACTCGACGCCGCGGGGAAAGCGCTGGCCGACGAGATCGGACCCCGCGCCAAGTACCTGCACCTGGATGTGTCCGACGAGGACGACTGGCGCGGCGCCGCGGCGGCGGCCGAGCAGCGGTTCGGGCCGGTGTCGATCCTGGTCAACAACGCCGGCATCCTCGACGTTGGCACCATCGAGGACCAGTCGCTGGCCGCGTTCCGGCGCGTCATCGACGTGAACCTGCAGGGTTGCTGGCTGGGCATGCACACCATGGCGCCGCAACTGCGTCGCGCCGGCGGAGGCGTGATCGTCAACATCTCCTCAACGGCCGGGCTCACCGGATACGCCGGCCTCGGCGCCTACGTGGCCAGCAAATGGGGGATCCGTGGGCTCACCCGGACGGCGGCTCTCGAACTGGGCCAGGCGGGAATCCGCGTGTGTTCCATACACCCCGGAGCCGTGCGCACCCCGATGACGGCGGGCATGGACGAGTCCACCACCACCGGCCAGCCGATCCCGCGCTACGGCGAACCGGAGGAGGTCGCCCGCCTGGTGCTCTTCCTCATCGCCGATGCGACCTACTCGACGGGTTCGGAATTCGTGCTCGACGGCGGCGCGACGGCCGGCTTCGGCCCCGTGCTGCCCGCGAGCGACGCGACACTGGACCTCGAACTGGTGACCTGCCCGCGCGATTGACTCCGGCGGGCGCTGCGGGTCCCTGCGCTTGCGGGTGACCGGCGCTGTGGTTGGTTGGCGCTGCAGTTGGTTGGCGCTGCGATTCATCAATGCCGCCGTTCACCGACGGTGCACCGTCGGTCGATCGCTTTCCGACGTCCGGCTGCGGATCCGCCCGGGCAGACGTGACGAGTATGACGATGTTCCGGGGAAAATCCTGTCCTGGCAGGTGATTTGGTCAGGCGGCAAGCCCGTGTCCGGGGGCCCCGGTGCCCGCATCGGGCGCGGGCGAGAGCGGCGTTACGGGCGTCATAGGCGATAACTGGATCGACGGATCGGCCGGCACGTTCGCTGTGCAGGCGCCGGCATGCAACCCGGCGAGCAGGATCGCGACCGAATCGCCGAGGTTCGCGGGTCCGAGCGATGCGACCAGGCCTTCGAGCGCCAGCATGCGCTGGGCCGGCACCGCGGAGGCATCCTGCTCCGGCGTGGCGGTCATCGGTCCTCCTCCGCTGTGTTACTCGCCGCGTCCGCGGCCGTGTCCTCCACTGTGTCCGCGACGTGCCAAGGCACGTGCGGGTTCTCGGTTCCGGCGTCGCGACACCCGCGCCGGCGCCGCATATCTGGATCATCGGCCCTCCGCCGCGAAACCTGAGCTCTCGGGGCGTACCTGCCTACCGGGTATGACGAAGTTCGCGTGCCGGGCGTGAATTCGGCGCGGCTCAGCAGCTGAGAACCGTGTCCGCCAGCGGGATGTCGGGATCTGCCAGCGCCCGCGCATCGATGCGCCGCCCCTCGGCGATGAGCTCGCCGACCAGGTCCGGGATTCCCTTGACGTTCACGTTCATTCCGGCCGCGAGTCGGCCGCCGCGCAGCCAGAACGCGATGAACACCCGGTCACCGGGCAGTGTGCGCATGACGAACTCGTCGGCGCCCGCGGCCTCGCCGGTGAACTCCATCCAGACGTCGTACTGGTCGGAGAAGAAGAACGGGATCTGGGAATAGGGGCGCCGGTCGCCGAGCATGGCGCGGGCCGCCGCCGGCCCCTGTTGGAGGGCCGCGGCCCAGTGCTCGAGCCGAGTTCGCTTACCCTGCGCCCCGCTCCACGCTGCGCCGTTCCAAACACTGGCCACGTCTCCGGCGGCGAAGACCGCCGGCGCGCTGGTGGCGAATTGCGCGTCGGTCACGATGCCGTTGTCCACGGCGAGGCCCGCGCTCTGTGCGAGGCCCACCCGGGGCCGGGCGCCGATCCCGAAGGCGACGACGTCGGCCGGCAGGACGGTCCCGTCCGACAGCACGACCGCGCGCACCGACCCTTGCCCGCGCAACTCAGCGACCTCGCGGCCGCCGTGCAGTTCGACGCCGTGCTCGGCGTGCAGGTCCCGGTAGAAGCTGGCCATCTGCGCGCCGAGCTGGTGCGCCAACGGCACCGCCGAGCGTCCGACGAGCGCGACATCGATGTCCAGTTCCCGTGCGGCAGCCGCGATCTCGCAGCCGATCCATCCGGTGCCGATCACCACGAGGCGGCCGGAGTGCGCGGCCGCCGCAACCAGCGCCGTGCGCAGGTGGTCCGCATCTGCCAGGGTCCGGAGGTAATGCACGCCGTCCAGACCGGATCCCGGCCCGGACCACCGCCGCGGTTCGCAGCCGGTCGTGAGAAGCAGCGCGTCGTAACCGGTCCTCTCGCCCGACGCGAGTTCCACCTGCCGCGCGCCGACGTCGACCGACACCACGGGGGTCGACAGCCGTAAATCGATATCGTTTGCGGCGTAGAAGGCTTCGTCGTGAACGTACAGCGCATGCAGCCCGGGCTTCCCGTACAGGTAGTGCTTCGACAGGGTGACCCGGTCGTACGGGCGGACCGGTTCGTCCCCGAGGAGCAGGATCCGTCCGTCGAAACCTTCGGTGCGGAGTGTGGCGGCGGCACGTGCCCCGGCGAACCCGGCCCCGACGATCACGAAGGTCCGGCGCGCGCCCACGTGCTAGCCCCTCTGTTGGTCGACGTAGCACCAGCGCCAGGTCCCGCCCGGCTCGAACGATCGCATCACTGGATGCCCCGTGGCCTGGTAGTGCGCGGTGGCGTGCTTGCCGGGCGAGGAATCACAGCACCCGACGTGACCGCAGGTGAGACACATCCGCAGCCGAACCCACCGGGAGCCCGTGGCAAGGCATTCCTCGCAGCCGCCGGGTGTCCGGGCTGCCGGCATGGGCGCCGCTACCCGTAGATGCAGGCACGGCTGCTGTCCGGTGGCGGGTTGGTCGCTGGCTTCCACTGTCCGATCGCTCATGGTGGCCTCCGCTCCCGATAATCCCACCGCTTGCCGGTGTGGTGTCCGACAGCCCGAGGATGACCGGGACGGTTTCACAAACGTTTCGACTGTGTCCACCGAAGGGCCGTGTCCACCGAAGGGCCGTGTCCACCGAAGGGCCGTGTCCACCGAAGGGCCGTGTCCACCGAAGGGCCGTGTCCACAGTCACGACGCCCCGAGACCTCCTCAGTAGCGGCTTGTCGGTCTGGCTTGCGGGGTCTTGTGCGGTTCTGGGCCAACCGGCGGTTCGGATTGGGTGGCGGCGCGCCAACGATTGGCCGTTGGTGCGCCGGGCCGCTGGGTCGCGAACGCAGGCCGTTGACCGCGGCCGACTTGGTCGCTTCAGGCTGCGGACTGGCCGCGAGGTGCGGGCAAGCACCGGCGGCACCGCGGCCGGGTGCTGCGACAGTCGGCGGGGGAGCATGACTTCGGCGCGGGTGCTGTTGCGGTCCGTGCACGAGGTCACCGTCGACACGCCTGATGATCGTCGCCTGGTCGCCTATGCCGACGGGGAGCGGGTCAGGCCGTTGCCGCTGCGAGTGTGGACCGAGCCGGCCGGCCCACTCGTCGTCGCCCCGGCGGCACCGCACTCCCGGCCGTAGCCGAGCCGTGCGTCGCCTGCGCATCCGCTGGCGTGCTGCGCCGCCCAGCGTCGGTCTTCGCGGCGCCGTCGGATATTGCCGTTTCGGTCGCAACTAATGCCTCAGCCGAGGCCACGGTCTCCGGTGAAACCGCGGTGTTGGCCGAAGGTTCTGCGTCGACCGAAGCTGCAACCGCCGTGTCCGTTGCGGGCACGACGGCACGCTCAGCGGGGGCGGCGGGGGGACCCGTCGGCCGGCTCCTCGCCCAAGGCCCGCGCGACCGTATTGTCGGCGGCGGCCCTGAGTCGGGTGGGGGTTCTGAACGGGGCGAAGACCACGATGCGGGCGGGGTGTTCGGTGATCGGTGCGCGGTGAGTTCCTCGTCATAGGAGGCGGCGCGGCGGTTCCACTCGACCGCGCCGTCGACGACACGACCGGCCAGGCGATCTCTGTGGACGACCGTGTGATGTCGCGGGCACAACAGCGCGGCGTTGGTGGCGATATCGGTGGGTCCACCGTCTGCCCAATGCACGAGATGGTGGGCATCGCACCATGCGGCGGGGATGTCGCAGCCATCGAAGGTGCAGTGTCGGTCGCGTTTCCACAGGGCGCGGATCTGGCCGAGGGTGAAGAGTCGTTCGGCGCGGCCCTGGTCGAGGACCTCACGGTGGCTGCCGAGGACCGCGGGGATGATCGTCGCGTCGCAGGCGAGCTTGCGCACGGTCGCGGGTGCCAGCGGCGTGCCCTCCGCACGGGTGCCGACGGCGACGCCGGCGCGGAGCTCGTCGCGCAGCGCCTGATAGTCCATGGTCACCATCAGGACGGACTTGGCGCCGGCGGGCATGTGACCAACCGCGGTCACGGATCGGGCCAGCGCGGCGATGAGGGCTTCGCCGCGGCGGCGCGGCACCGGGCGCGTGTCGCGATCACCGGTAGCGCCGTCGGGGCGGGGCGCGGACAGCGGCCCGATCGCGGCCTCCAGGACGGATCTGCCCTCGCCATCGACGGTCAGCCGGTAGTCCCACAGGCCGGCAGCGGCGGGCCTGCCGGCAGACAGGTGAATATGACGGCGGCAGTGGTCGGCGAGAGCATCAAACTCGCCCTCGCCGCCGTAGGTCGCCAGCAGATGCTCGGTCAGGCGGCGGACTGCCTGCGGGCCGTGATCGGCGCCGACCGCGACGTAATGGCCGAGCACCACCGGCGCCACTCCCGGGGCGAGATCCGGTGCGAGCTTGTCGTATTCACCGGCGATCACGGCGGCGGTGGGCAGATCGAGGCGCGCGGAGCACAACGCGTCTGCGGCGGCGGACAACTCCTCGCGACGCAGCACCCGTGCGCAGGCGGCCAGCGTGGATGCCTCGCGCCGGGCGTGCGGCGCCACCTCCCCGATCCAGCCACGCGCAGAGGCACTGTGGGATTCGGCGATCACCCCACGGGCATCCGCCTCGGCGACGGTAGCGGCGAGCACGGCACCGGCCAGGGCGCGCAGCTCCGCCAGCTCACCGGCCAACGCGCCCAACTGATCGGTCGGGCACTGGTACAGCACCGACCGCACCGAGCGCAGCGCCGCGAGCCCCGCCGTCACGGCACGTCGCCGATCCGCAAGCCCCACAGCGTCTCCCGCACCGATGGCATCCATGCCCAAAGACTACGACACCTGTACGACAGTGCTTCGGGAACAGCAAGGTTATCCACATTACCCGAGGCGGGCCGACCGTGAACCGACCACGCGACCCCGTTGACGCAGACATGTCACTCTGGCCCTGCCCAGCTCGGAGTGTGAGTAAGACTGGGACATTTCGGGCATTTTCCTGCTGGATTCACACCCTCCGGCTGTGGCGTGTGAATCCTGCAGCAATCTGTCGCCTTTGTCCCAGTTCTATGCACATCCGAAGGATTGCCCGACGGAGCCCCGACGGACCGGGACGAACGTGTCCAGCAGACCGGCCCACTGCCCACGCGCCCGTCGGCGACCGCTCAGACGCACCACCACGCCAAAGCAACCCGATCGCCCTGAACCGCAAAAGACCCCGCGTGTCGCCTGGACAAGCCGCTCCCGATGATTCCACCGCCCCGCGTCGAACCGGCCTGCCGGGCTGGTATATGGTCTTGGAGCGAACTCGCAACCCGGGAGGTGAACGATGTCCATGACCACGTCGATCGGCAGATCAGCCGATGCCCTTGTTGGTGTCACTGTTGGTGTCCGTGCCGGTGCCCCTGCTGGTGCCGCCGGGAGCGCCTTTGGCGGGAATCGCATCGTTCCCGGGAGAGCGCTCCGCGGCAGATTCGGTGGCCCCGCCGCATAACGGCGCCGCACACACCTGTTTGCGCGGTTGATACCGCGCGAAGAACTCTTTAGGCACGCCTGGCCGATGTTCGGCGTCGCCTCGTCATCGAAAGTCATCGAACGGTCGCTCGTCGACCCCGCCGCCCGAGGACACGTGGCGCGCCGTCGCGCCGACCCTCCGAATACGGAGTGACTCATGCATCCCATCACCCTGATCGACCTTGCGTTCGCCCACCGGGACGAACTCCTGAGCAACGC
>OFTX01000432.1_pt1 | contig 22885 bp, 22 predicted proteins | sample 1775051 | NCBI WGS metagenome assembly OFTX01 (sample SAMN08195772, study PRJEB24354) | sludge metagenome | isolation source: sludge from phenol fed wastewater aerobic bioreactor A | place: India: Nagpur | collected 2016-09-15
ATCCCTACTGCTTCATCGCCGGGGCAGCCTGCGCACCCAAAAATCGCTTCAGCAGGTTTGCTGAAGAAATCTTCGGGCTAGTCGGTTTTCCAGGTAGTCGTTGATCTCGCCTGCGCGGGCGTTGAGAATGCGATAGATGCCAAAGTCCAGTTCTGGGCGATCAATTTGGAAGATCTCGCGCAGCTTGGCGACAAGCTCCTGGAATTTGGGATTCTGTGTGTTGGTCATGACTTGCCCTGGTGTCGGATACTTGAATCGGGTTAGAGCACTTGCCAGCGCACGCTGAACAGGGTCTCGTGGTTTGTCTTTTCCTGCAGGCGCTGCTGGAGCGAGGCAATCAGCTCGTCGCGCTTGGCGATGATCTCGTCTTCGACAACGAAGATTTCCTGCCGCAGGCGGCGCTGCTTGCGTTCCAACTCTGACAGTTCGCGCTGGATGCCGTCCTGCTCCTGCAAGGTGGCGGCGTTGCGGGCGTCGCGCTTCAACTGGGCTATGCGCGCCTTGGTAGCCTTCAGGGCTTCCTCTGCGGCTAGCAGCTTATCGTCGGCCCAGTGTTCCAGTTTGTCGCGTTCTTCATTGAACAGGCGCTGGTTGCTTTCCAGCACCTGGGCAATGGTAGCTTCGAGTGCGCGCCGGCTGTTGGCCAGCAGGGCCTCAGGCACAGCGGAGCTCAAAGGACTAGGTCTGCCTGCTGCTGGAATGGCCATCAGCTTTTCGCAGGTTTCCTGATCCAGCACCTGACCGTCGTCAGTGAGGCCGGAGAACAGCAGTGCCTCGGTGGTCTCGAAGGCGGTGACTTCCAGTCGAGCCAGCGTCAGCCAGCCGGACACGCCGCGCAGTCTCTCGATGACAGAAACGCGTGCGCCGTGTTTGCCATAATCGAGTTTCAAGGTGGCGACGGGCGTGGCCGCGTTCAGGCTGGCATCAATGCTCCATTCGCCCAGCGGGTGGCTGAGGCGATAGGCGTGCGCCAGCATGTCCGGCTGCGCCGCACCACGAATGAGCTGGTAGCGGCCCGTGGCGATGCCAGTTGGTGGCGTGTTCAAAGAGAACGCATAGGACTGTTCATCGAAGCGCGCACGGCCTTCCAATGCAAAGCAGGTGACACCCCAGAACCAACGTCCCAGCTTGTCGAGCCGTGCCTCGGCGTCTTGAAGGCGTAGCTTGAGCCGGTCGTGAACGTCCTCATCGAAGTTTTCCAGCAGTTGGGATTGGGTGTCCTTGATACGGTCGGCGATGACTTCTTCCAGTTCCGTTTGCAAGGCATTGAAGGCGGCTTCGATCTGCTCGGGCTGGCGACAGGTGTCGTAGATCTGGAGGATGCGCTTCTCGAAGTCGAGGCCGCCTTCAATGCGGCCTAGCACTTCATCGCTTGCACCGAACACGCCCGAGAACAAGTTGAACTTTTCGGTGAGCAGTTCCAGAACGCGCTGGTCGGCCTGGTTTCGGGTATTGAGGAAGTTGATGACCACGACGTCGAAACGCTGACCGTAGCGGTGGCAGCGGCCAATGCGCTGTTCGACACGCTGTGGGTTCCATGGCAGGTCGTAGTTGATGATGAGTGCGCAGAACTGCAGGTTGACACCTTCGGCAGCCGCTTCGGTGGCGATCATGATTTCCGCGCCGGTACCGTCGTCCTTGCGGAAGTGATCAATCAGCGCGGTACGGCGATCTACTTGCGGCGAGCCGGTGACGCGATCCGTGCCTTTGTACTCTTCGAGCCAGCGCTGGTAGATGGCGGTGGAGTCTTCATGGTTGTTGGTGCCGCTGAACAGCACCAGTTTGCCTGCGTGGCCATTGGCGGAGAGAAAGCGGTGCAGGTACTCCTGCGTGCGCTTGGATTCCGTGAAGATGATGGCTTTGCGCGGCGCGCGCAGCTCGGCCATCTTGCTGAAGCCCAGGCCGAGCGCCTTCAGTAGCGCCTGCGCCTTGGTGTCGGTTTGCAGTGCTTGGGCGGCATCGACGAAGGCGGTCAGCTCCGCGATTTCGGCGGTAATGGCGGCACGGACGGCGTGGGCATTTTTTGCAGAGCCCGTCTTATCGTCTTCCGCTGGCGCAGGGGTAGGGGTAGGGGCTTCTGCGTCTTCGTCAACCTCGCTGGCTTCCTCTTTCAGATAGTCCTGCTCCAAGTCGTCCTCGGCAATGAGCTGTTCGACCAGTTTCCTGCCATCGTCTTCCGTCTTGTTTGCCGTGAGCAAGCCCTGCAGGCGCTCGCGGATGGTGAGGAGCGTGCCAGTCACAGCGGGGGCGCTGGATGCCAGCAGCTTGCGCAAGATCAGTCCGGTCAGATGACGCTGCTGCTTGGGCAGGGCGTAGGAGTCTTCCTTTTGCAGAAAGGCCGAGATGCGCTCATACAACGCCTGCTCGTCGTCGGTGGGATTGAACGGCTGGGTGAGCGCCTTGCGCTCGGTGTACTTGATGTACTCCAGCACGTCGCGGCGCAGTGTGCGTTTGGCGAAGCTGGCAAGGCGCTCGCGTAGTTCGTCCTGGCCCGTCCCGCTGTTCATGAACTGCTTACGGAAGGCCGTCTCGTCGCCGAACAGGTGCTCGTCGATCAGCGTGGAAAGGCCGTACAGCTCCATCAGCGAGTTCTGCAGCGGCGTGGCAGTGAGCAGCAGCTTCTTACGGCCTTGCAGTGCGCGCTTGAGCGCCTGCCCGGTGCGGTTGCTGGCCCGGTGCGCGTTGCGCAGCTTGTGGGCTTCATCGATGACCACCACATCCCAGGGCACAGCACGCAGCTCGGCTTCCAGTTTGGCAGCAAACTGGTACGACATGATTACGACCGCCTTGCCCATCAGCCGTTGTAAGGTGGCGAGCATGTCGCCAGCGGACTGCTTGCGCAGAGAAACGGCGTCCACCACTGTGGTGGGGACGGCGAACTTGTCGTGCAGCTCCTGTGCCCATTGCTTGCGCAGGCTGGCCGGACAGATGACCAGCAGCCGACGACGGCGCTCGGCCCAGTACTGGCAAACCACCAGCGCGGCCTCGATGGTTTTGCCCAACCCCACCTCGTCAGCCAGCAGTACTCCTTCCTGCAATGGGTTCCGAAGGGCGAACAGCGCCGCCTCGATCTGATGAGGGTTCAAATCGACGCTTGCATCGAACAGCGATTGGGAGAGGCGATCTACGCCATCGGCGGCATGTCGCCGCGTCAGCTCGTGGGCGTAGTACTTGGCGTGGTAGGCGGAGATCAATTGGTGCCCTCCGCCTTGCCGGACTGGCTAGCTATCCAGCCGTCGATGTCTGATGTACGGAAGCGCCATGTACCGCCGACTTTAAATGCTGGAATCTTCTTGGCTGCTGCCAGTCGGTAGATCGTTCGCTCCGTGACCTTCAGGTATTCGGCAACTTCTCTGATTGTGAGAATCCTACCTTCGCTGTTGTTCACGGTCATGGGGTTGGGCCGACTGGCTTAATAGTAAACGGTGACAGGATAGTACAAAATTTTCATACCTTGAGTGGTTGCGGGTGACCTGAAGGGTCTTTTGCCGTACTCAGCATGACGGGAACTCCCATTTCCGGCAGGGCTCCTTGAATCCGCGTTGCAGACTGATCGTCAGACCGTCCTCCGTCCGGTAGGGGCGCTCACCGCGCGGCCAGTGTCCTCAGTCCATCTCCATGGTGCGGGCAGCCATTGCCCTGAGTGCGCCGCCTAAAACGCCGACTGTATCACTACGCTCCTTCCTGCAAGGGGTGCGCTTCGCCGGGTACTCACCCGGTCCCTTCGTTTCTCTTCGTTCTCCTGCGGGCTGCGGCTTCCGTGCCCGCCCCTTTCCGGTCGTCCCTGCGTGATCCAGCGCGGCAAGGCGACGAACTCACGGCAACGGTGGCACTCCGGGCCAGACAGTAGGACTGCGAACACCGCAAAACCTACAGAAGGCTCGGAATCTTCGGCCCCGGTAGCCGGATAACCCCGAAAGGAGAACACCATGAAAGAAATCAGCACCGCCGCGCTGGGCTACGACAACATGAACGATGTGCATACGCTGTATGTCCGCAGCCCCAGCGGGCGCTATCGGCTGGCGTCCGATGATCAGGTGCTGGCTGCGGGCCGGGTGGCCGCTGAAAGCCTGATTTCTGTGTCCAACCCGATGGCGCAGCCTGCGCGGGTGGTGCAGTTCTTTCAGGCGAAGCTGGCCGGGCTGGGCCATGAGTGTGCGGCGTTCCTGTATCTGGACGCGCAGTTAAAGCCGATCCGCTACATCGAACAGGCCTTCGGGACGCTGTGCCATGCCAGCATCTACCCCCGCGAAATTGTGAAAACGGCCTTGCGTGTGAATGCCGCCGCGCTGCTGATGGCGCATAACCATCCGTCTGGGCTGGCCGAACCCAGCGCCCCTGATGTGAGCATGACGCGGCAACTCAAGCAGGCGCTGGCCCTGGTTGATGTGCGCTTGCTGGATCATGTCGTGGTCGCCGCAACCCAGGCGGTTTCCCTGGCTGAACGCGGCCAGGTGTAAGGCGGTCGGCAAGGTGGGCAGCGGCCCCGCCCTGTGCCAGGGCTGGAGGGCTGCACCACCCCGTATGGGGGAAAGACCATCCGGCCCAAGCATCCTCGAATCCGGCCAGCCAGTCAGGCCCATTCCTTTTTTCAACAGGAGATCACCCCATGAGCACCTATGAAGTCGGCAACAACGACCGCTTGAGCAGTAGGGCGCAGGCTATCCGTGATGGCCGGTTGATAGATATTACGCGCCAGGCTGGCCGTGTTGGCTTTCGAGTGCCGGTGGCGATTACCAGCGCAGCTTGGCAGGATTGCGTGGAATGGACAGAAACCACGGCATCAAAAGAAACTGAAGACTGCCGCTTGCATGATTTGCTGTGTGAGTTGAACGAACGCGCCGTATTGGCGTCGGAATTGGACCCCGAAGGCGTGGCGCTGATGCGGTTTTATCGGGTTCCAGCAGGAGCCAAGAACACCGTGGCCGAAGTGACGACGCTTGCCCTGCACAGCGGGATGGATGAGCACGATATGCCAATCATCACCATTAGCCTGGCTGGCGAAGCCGACTATTCTGCCGCCTGACCGGCTGTATAACTGCGCTCCACCCTGCATGGGGTGTTCGTATCCCCGCCGCCGTAGGCGTCGGGGCCGGGCTGTCGTGCTGCGCATCAAGCCCCGTGCCGGGTCTTGACCCTAACGGGTTTCCATCCCTTATGCCTTCGCGCCTGCTGGCGCAGCGCGCTTCGCTTGCCACGCGGCCGCCGGCCGCAGATGGAGTCGCGTCCAGGCGGGCGCGACTAGGGGCGCTCGCCGCGCAGCCGATGCGGGGCGACAGATCCGCGCCACTGCCGACATCCCCGTCTTTCGTAAGTCCCGCCGCCTAAACCGCCGACGTGTACCACTCCGCGTCCAGCCTCCGAGGGCTTTCGCGGCATAAACGGCTGCCTCCCCGCTGCGCGGGTCCCCTCCATTTATTCCACGACCCTCTCCGGCAGGCCGCTGCATGGTCCAGATCGGCACGGCGACGGAACTCACGAAAGACGGCGGCAACACCGGGAGTCGGGATCAATCCCCCCACATCGTTTCAACGATCCGGCTCAAGAATCTTCGAATCCGGTCAGCAGAAAAACCAGCCCCAGAAGGCTTTTTTGAAGGATGGAAACCATGAACAAGCTGTTTGAAGCATCAGACCTGATCCATGCCTACAGCCGCGCCCAGGCGGTGGCAGATGGTGTGCTGGTGGATGTCACCGCGACGGCCCGCGAAGCCGGGTTTACGGTGCCGGTCGCCATGACCCGCGCCGCCTGGGTCGATTGTGTGGAGTGGACCGAAGAAACCGACCGGCGCAAGGCGACGAGCCAGGACGAGGCGGGGCGCTTGTGGGATGTGGTGTGGATGGCGCACCGGGCCGCACTGCGGGCGGCAGGGGCTGGGTGCTGCGCCTTTGAAGTGCTGCGGGTGCCACGCGAAGGCCGGGGCATCCGTCCGCGTAGCGCAGTGCTGACCATGCGCATCGGTGCCGGGGATAACGGTGAGCCGGTCATCACGATCAGCCAGCCCAACGAAGACTGACAACCCCGGCCAATGCTTCGCGGCGCGGAGCATTGACAGCGGCTGTCGCTGAAATCCCAACCACGGAAAGCAAGGAGAAACACCATGGCATCAGTCAACAAAGTCATTATCATCGGCAACCTGGGCCGCGATCCCGAAGTGCGCTACAGCCCGGACGGTGCCGCGATCTGCAATGCTTCGATTGCCACGATGAACCAATGGAAGGACAAGGCCACTGGCGAGAAGCGCGAGGAAACAGAATGGCATCGGGTGGTGTTCTACAACCGCCTGGCTGAAATCGCGGGCGAGTATCTGAAAAAGGGCCGTTCCGTCTACATCGAGGGCCGTCTGAAAACGCGCAAATGGCAGGACAAGGAAACCGGCACGGACCGCTACAGCACCGAAATCGTGGCCGACCAGATGCAGATGCTGGGTGGCCGTGAGGGTGGCCCGGCTGCGGGAGACGATGCAGGCCAGGATGGCCCCAAGACCAGCAAGCCCACGCAGTCACGGAAGCGTGGCGGGCGCAGCCCCGCCCCTGCTGCGCAGCCTGCGGCCAACGACCAGGCCGATGATATGGACATCCCGTTCTAATCCCGTCTGACCTTCCATCCCTGGGCCGCTTATGCGGCCCTTTTCACGCCTGCCCGTTGCCGTTCTGATAGTGGGTTTTGTCTGCCTGGTGCGCTTGTCCCAGGCTACGCCTGGGTCCCTGCTGGGTGACGCTGCCTGCCCGGTTTTCGGTCAGGCTGGGCCGTTTGTCCCTAAATTCGCTGGCGCTCATTTGTGGCCTTAAACGTCCCACACATGACGCACCCCTAGCGGGGTGGGGAAAAGTGTTGTGGATCAATGGCTTGCCGGGAGGGGGCCGGTTTTGGTGATGTAGGACAGATAGGGCACTGGAATGGCACAAACCATTGATCCAGCGGGGAGAATGGCGGCCACGGGTGTGGCCGAATGGCACGTAGACATTCTGGGCAGGACAAGAAGTTTCATTTTGGAGGCTTGCTGGATACACCACAGAGACGAACCGGATACGCGACGGGGCCAGAGCGGCTACAGCTTCAGGACGGGATAAGGATACTTCGGAGGCGATTAGGGGCCATCCTTGGGGCATCCAGCAGGCAGTTTGGGTGCAGAAATGCGTCAACTGATCTCCATTGAAGGTTCTGCCGCCTGTTCCAGGGCTGCATCGGGCCCCTGCAGGTGCAGGGTAGTGCTTTCGACTTGCGCCGGGGCCAGGTCATGCGCCAGCCCCTTGACCCCCAGCCGATCCACCCGTTCCGGCAGCTTGTCCGCATCATCCGTGAACACCACGACCTCATGCCGCTCGCGCGAGATGCTGACGTAGTAGGTGTCCTGGGCGGTGGTGCGGCTGAAGCTTTCCGCGTTGTACAGCACTCGGTCGCAGGTCAGGCCTTGGGCGCTGTGTGCCGTGGTGGTGTAGGCGTAGTCCAGGTGCAGCGGTTGATCGATGGGCAGGGTGATGTTTCTGCCGCCAGTCTCGATGGTGACGGTGCTGGCCTCGATGGCGACGACCTTCGCCAGCTGGCCGTTGACCAGGTCGTGCTGGGCATCATTGCGCGTGATGCGCACCCGGTCGCCCACGGATAGTTCCGATTCGTTCAGGTGATAGACCGAGAGCTTGCCCATGGTCCGGGGGATGATCTCGATGGGCTCAGGGTTTGATGCGCCAGGGTTCGCGGCCTGCACCGTGATGCGGTCATGGCGTGGGATGCCGGTCACCCGGTACAGTTCGCCGCGCTTCAGGCCGCACTGGTAATCGCGTTCCGGCACGACGATGTCGCCCACGGTGTAATACCGGGCGACACTGCGCTCGGCGCGTGTCGTGTCGTGGCGGGACAGCAGCTGGCAACGCTGGCCCTTACCCTCCAGGCCGCGCAGGGCGTGGATGCGGGCATTGATCGCCTGGCGCGAAGCATTGGTGCCGGTCACGACGATGGTGCTGGCCTGCTGATCGGCAGTCAACCTCACATAGGCCTGGGCGATGGCTTCATACCGCGCAGAACAATCACGGGTCTTCTGACCATGTTCATCGACGCTGAACTGATCCGGGATGGTCAGCACACGATCCAGTAAGGGCAGAGAGCGGCTGGCCTGACCCTGGGCAGCCAGCTGCACGGCCTGGCGCAGCAGTTCGGATCGCTGACGCTGGATGTCGCCCATGAGCACGGTCTTCATGCCGTGTTCCTGCAGCATGGCAAAGGCGCGGCCCGCCTCGATGGCCTTGGTCTGGGCTGTGTCGCCCAGCAGCACCACCTTCGCGCCGGTGGGCTGGATGAGCGCCAGGAGCTTATCCATCTGGCGCACGGGCACGACCCCGGCCTCGTCAATCACCACCACGGTCTGGGGACTGAGCTGGCTGGTAAAGGGCCGCTTATCGCGGGCGGCCAGCACCGAAGCCACCGTATTGGCGCGTACGCCATCCTTGCGCAGATTGCGAACCATGCCGCCATAGGGGGCGAGCGCCACCAGGCGGTGGCCCTGCTGCTGCAGGATGGTTTGGGCGTTTTGCAGCGCGAAAGACTTGCCGGTCCCGGCCAGGCCCTGGATGCCGCTGGTCTGATCGGTGTCACTGGCAATCAGCATCACGGCTTCGCGCTGCCCCGGGGTCAGGCGCTCATCCAGCCCGGATTCGGCCACGGTGCTGGCGATGGGGGCCTGCCAGGCACGACGGCCGCTGGCTTCAGCCGCCAGGATGCGGGATTCGGCCTCATAGGCCTTGCGCGTGGCGTAGCGGGGGCTTTCCATCAAGAGTCGCCCTTGGGTGATGGCTTGATCGACCAGCTGCAGGGCCGACTCCTGCGAAGTCCCGCGCAGGCGCACGACTTCGGCCGACCAATCGTCGCGGGTCATGGGCGTTGCCTTCATGTCCTGCGTGTTGCGATAGTGCGGCACTTCCTGGATGAGTGTCCCCGCCTGTATCCGCGCCTGGATGGCCGACTGGATGGCGGTGATGTCGGTATGGCCGCCCGCGTTGCGCACAGCGCTTTGCAGGAGATCGGCCAACGGCATCACGGATTCGCGTTCAGCCAGATGCTGGATCGCCCAGTCCAGTGATGCCTGGGCGACTAGGTCGGAGGCCTTGCTGGTGTCCTGCCGTGGCTGGATGGTCGCCTGCAGGCCTGCCTGGTCAAAGCGCATGCCGATGGCTTGGGCGGCTGCCTGCCATTCCTGCTGCAGCTCGGCCCGGCTGTAGGCCTGGGTCTTTTGCTGCCGGTGGGCGAGGGTGATGCCTTGGCGCAGGGCGTGCGGAGCCTGGTCGCGGCTGGTGCCGCGTGCGGCCAACTCCGCCGTGATCCCTGCGCTGCGCTTGCTGAAAAATTCGACCTGTTCTCGGCTGATATGGGCGAGTTCGATGTGGTTCTTCTCGTGGCGCACGGCATAGCCCAGCGCCCGGACATTGCGCTCCAACGTCGCCTGGTAGATGGAATCGGTCACCCGCAGCAGCTGGAAGATCTGTTCATTGGATAGGGCCACCCACTGACCGTCGGCCCGCTGGGTCAGGTTCATCAGCAGCGCGTGGACGTGCAGATGCGGGTCCGGTGCGGCGTCTTCTGTGGGCCGGGCGGTTTCGTGGCGAAACTTGGCGATGATGAGATTGCCTGTTTGCTCCACCCGCGACTTGCCGTTTTCCTTGCGGCGACCCATGGCCAGGTGCTGCTCAACATAGACCAGAGCCGTGGCCACGGCGTCATCGTTCGCCTGGATCAGGCGCTCGTCGCCACCGATCAGTGCCTGCAGCGTGATGCTTTTGGGGGCACCGAACGTCAGGTCCAGCGCCGCGCGGGCCTTGGCGTCCTTGCGCACGGATTGACTGGCCGTGATGCCATGGCCAAAATCACCCTGCAGCATGGCTTTGAACCGGGCAGGATCGATGGCACCGACCGCGCCCAAGCGCCGGGCCCCTTCGCCTTGCCAGGTCGCGGCGCTGCCGTCTCGGCTGTAGTAGTCGTCGGCTTGGTCGGCATAGTAGTGGGTGGCGAGGGCCGCACGGGCCCGATAGATCTGGCTATGCGAGATCATTGGATGCTCCGGGAAGTGGGGATGGTAAAAGATCAGCCAGCAGGCGCAAAAGGCGCGCCGGTGCTGGCTGTTGGGCGGAAGGGCAGGGGGATTACACAGGGTTTTCCACAGGAACTGTGGATGGCTGCGAGCATCCGATTGCAATCTTTTGCTCTCCATTGTTCCGCGTTCGCAGTTTTACGATAGCGGTCCATGACGAGATGCGGTGTTGGGTCAGTGCCAAGTTGCTCCCACACAGATCTTCTATGAAAGACATGTTTCGTGTCGTCTTGTATCATTTACTCTTCCCCAACCATGGAGAATTGATATGGCACGCAAAAAATTGTTTGTGAGCTTCGACTTTGACCATGACGCAGATCTCAAGATGCTCTTAGTAGGGCAGTCGAAACACCCTGACACACCGTTCGACATATGGGACTCGTCCGTCAAAGAGCACATGGACGGTGACTGGGTTGCAAAGGTGCGTCGGAAGATTAGCAACGTGGATGTCGTGTGTGTACTGTGCGGTGAAAGTACCCACACCGCGAAGGGCGTTGCGGAGGAGTTGAAGCAAGCAAAGGAACTGAAGAAGTCATACTTTTTGCTAAAGGGCTACAAGGATAAGGTTTGCACTAAGCCCACGACTGCCGCAGCTAGTGACAAATTGTACGACTGGACTTGGGAGAACTTGAAGACTCTCATCCACGGCGGCCGTTAATGTCAGACGTTCCACATGCAAAGCTCTGGAACGAGCTATCGGAAGGACAGATTTACCCCGCCAATGACAAATGGCACAGTCACCTTCTCGAGCAGTACAAACTGTACGTGGAAATGGCTGACCGTATTAGCCAACGTCGGACTGCTGCGAATACCTACTTCCTGAGTGTGAACTCTGCGATCCTCGCCTTCGTTGGCTACCTGACTTCGAAAACTGAGCCGGTCGACTATATGTGGTTGCTGGCTTTGGCCGGTTGTATGTTGACTTTGTTTTGGTACAGTATCATCAATTCCTACAGGAATTTGAATACTGCGAAGTGGCAGGTAGTCCAAGATATAGAAAAGCGCTTGCCCATCAGTCCCTACGACGCGGAGTGGGACGCTTTACAGCGTGGAAAAAACCCTAAACTGTATCGGCCAATTTCGCATATCGAAAGCTGGGTACCAGCAGTTTTTTGCTTGTTGCACCTGATCGTATTTGCACGAACCTTTCCGTGGGGTGGCGTCACAGAATGGTTCTCCTTTGCCTCAGTCTGAGATGCAGCCCATGACCAAAAATGGTGATTCAGTATTTGCACTGGGCTTTCTTGGACTCATTACGGAGTTCTGAGCGACCTGGTTAGATAAAAGGGTTGACTGGGGAGCATGATGACCCGCTTTTGGCCGATTTCCATTATTCGGAAGAGCCCTCTTACCCAATGCTTTTCACTACTCCTACTAACGCCACCCCCAACGCTAGTATCGACAAACCGTACCGTAGCAATGCTGTCTTCAACGCCCCATCATTGGCCTGTTTACTTTCCAATTCCGTCAACCGTTCTTGCAATGTCTTTACCTGTTGCTCCAGTAATAGCATCTGGTCGCTGTGCGAACCCTGACGCCATTGCTCAAAGCCACCTACGGATTGATTCAAAACCGTTACATGATTTTCAAGACGATGAAGCATCTGCGCCACTTCAGCATCGTGCCAGCCTCGTTGCTTCTGACACTGCGCCAGCTCCTGTAATTTCAGCTCGTGCTGATCTATAAGTTCTTGGTGACGGATTTGCTCTTGGATTTGTTGATGCAATTCCCCCAGAAAAACCAGTGCGACGCTGCGGTGATTTCCGTCCAGGGTGTGCGTATCGGTCTGAATACGGCTGATTTTGTCGACTAGCGCATCGCTGAAGGTATGCAGCAAGCGGCCTTTTTGCGTCTGTACCTGTAGGATCACGCGGATGACCTTCTGGGTAGTCTCTATGCTCCGACCCAGCAACTGCACGTTGGTCGCCAACGTTTTGTCGGTCTGCCCATCGAAATTGGCCTTGACAGCGTCCCACCAGCCTCTATTTTGCAGCTGGGCCGCCAGCTCTTTCATGTCGCCTCTGGTTTTCACGCTTTGTGCTGTGGCGTCATCTAGCGACTGCAGGGCGCCCTCCAGTTCGGTGGTGAAGTACGCCAGTTTTTGCGCGTCGGTTTGCGCGGGCAAGAGCACCCATGGGGTAGCTTGCGGGCTCACCTTCGGTTCTCCGGCGTGCAAGTCGGACAAAGTGCGAGTGGGGTCATAGGGCTCCTTCCAGGGCAAAGCGATGACATGATCGAACGTAGTATTTACGGCAGCGGGGATCAGGCCCGCTTGGGCAGTAGCGCGGCCACATCCAGGGTTTCAATAGCTCGGTGCTGTGCAAGCGTTCGAGAATGATGTTCAAGCAGTTCCATCGTCTGAACGGATTGCTGCGCATAGACGCGCAGGTCCGCCAGCAGAAGCAGCTCTTGCTCGGCTACGCGTATCATTTGGTCGCAGGCGGCGCGGACGGCATCCAGCGTTTCAAGAAAGCCTTGCTTGAACGCAATAAGCGCGTCGATAATATAAGTAACAATTTTTTGCAACGCAAAACTCGACAGACCAAAACCCACGGCCACCACGGCCGACGACACGTACGGCGCAAACGGACCAAGCACGCCTAGATGAGCCTCAATGACCGGGTCCAGTGCATCCCACAAGATGATGGACCCGCTGACGATTACAGTTTCGGAGATCTTGCGCACCAATTCTTCACGCGACATGGTCTGTGCGCCACGGTACAAATTCCAGGCACCGTGCGCCAGATCAAATAGATTGCGCGCCAGGTTGTAGATTTGGCTGATCGCCTTGGACAGCGCATTGGCCACAAACTCCACGATCCCGCGCAACAGCTGCAGCGGCGCTTTCAGCACCCCTTCCAGCACCCCTAGCACCTGGCGCAACATGCGTTCCAGCCGCAGGGTAATCTTGGCCTTACCGCCGGACAAAATATCTACCAGTTCGTTCTTCACCGCTTTGATGGTCGTGGTGATCAGGCGCTCGACCACGTCATAACCTACATTCACAAATGCTTCGGCCGCAGCCCCCTTCACCAAAGATGCCGTGGTACCCGAGGAGTCCTTCATTTTTTTGGCTTCTTGGTTGCTGCGCGTGCCTTGTTCGGCGGCGAGTTCCTCACGCTTGTTCAGCACCATGCCTTGTTCAAGCGCCGCATCGCGGGCCTGCTGCTCCGCTGCGCTCAGGTTCTTAGATGTCTTGGACACGTCCTTGAACTGAGCAAAGTTCTCTTGAATCAGGTGAGCTTCAAGCGCAGCCGCTGTTTCCTTCGACTCCATGCGGATGTACTTGACGGTACAGCCACCCTCCAGCGCATCGGCCAGCTTATAGCGCTCCTGGCCTTCACGTTGCCCCTGCTGATATTCATTGAAATGGCCCGCATGCCAGCGGCTGCGCATGTTTTCGCTATCGCCTATGTAAACAGGTTTACCCGTACGATCGTCAAACACCACATACACGCCAGGCGTATTTGGCATTACGTTGTTAAAGTCTGCGGGACGCTGCCCGCCCACGACCTTAAACTCGCCGTCGAACTGCATCGTTGCCAGTGACGATATACCCATGCTTAGGCTCTTCTGGATCATCTCCTTCCAGGACTGCCCACGGTTGGCTACAGCCATCACGCTTTCTGCCGATACGGTATCTAGCGTTTCTTTGGTTTCAGCGGCAAAGTCGATATTTTTCGCCTTGGGCTTGGCGGTTTTCTTGTTTCGGTAGCCAGCCACCAGTTTGCGAGTCATGTTGTCGACTGCCTTGTCGACGATCTGATCTGCCAAAGGCGACATTTGCATCATGGACTGGGCCTGCAAGTCATACATTTCTCTTTCCATGCCCTGTTCACTGCTGCCTTGTTTGGTATTCATATGGTGGCTTTTCCTTCTTAAAGCGGCGTGGCGTTGATCCGAAAAGTATCTAAATAAAACACCGCTAGCATATAGTAACGCGTACAGTTGCCTGCTTGCTGCCGGTCAGATGCAGTCATTCCCCACCCTGGAATGGCGCAGCATGCCCATTGAGCCGCTGGAACGGCATCGCCACCCTCGCCACCGGCAAATCCCCCGCCAACGCCACATACCCCTCCAGCGTCGGCAACGCCTGAATCTGTGCGGCCGTCACCACATCCTCCACCGTCCGGTCCATATTATCCGACGTGTTCCGATGATCGACACTTCGGCTGACGCTGTATTTTGGCCGTTCGACCTCGTGTTTGCCAAGACTCTCGCTCATATCGCGGGCGGTCTGCGGGTCGGTACGGGATCCACCCAGTACGGCCAGGTTGCGAAAGCTCGCCCGGATGGTGGTGGCCATCGTCCTGCCGTACAGGTGTTCCAGCTGGGACGTGCTCTGCAGGCCCGCGATGATGCGCAGTCCATTCTTGCGGCCTTTAGTCAGGCCCGCTTCCAGTGACGGCAGCGCCTCCAGGCTGGCCAGCTCGTCGATGAACAGCCACCAGCGCCTGTCGGTACCTTCGGGCATGGACAGAATCGACGTGATGAAGACGTCAGCCCAGGAGGATACCAGGGGCCGCATGGAGCTCATCATGTCTTCGCGCCAGTTGATGTACAGGTTGCCACCGTCCGGTTTATCCAGCCAATCACGGATGGAGAAGGGGCCAGGTTTCATGCTGGTGTGCTCGGACAGCTTGTTGGACAGCACGAACCGGGCCGACGACAGGGCTTTGCTGGCTTCGCTGGATCCGACGAATAGGGATTCAGCGAGTGTCCCATCCAGGAATTGCTTCAGCACCTTGGGATCTTCGATGGTGCACAGCCGAAATAGATCCATGATGCTGGCGTCCGTCCCTTGCAGCTGATACAGCTTCTTCGCGGTTTCGCGCAGCAGCAGCCGCCCGAAGTCGTTCCATTCCTCGGCGTTCTTGTCCTGACTCATGGGCACCAGGGAATGCGCCAGGCGCTTCCAGTCATAGTCGGCACGGACTTCGTTGAAGAAGGACCAGCCCTGGGTTCTGGCGTCGTAGGGGTTGAGGATCACGTCGCCGAGTTGCCAGAATTTGCTCAGCAGATCGCCGTTAGGGTCGATGACGATCATGCGGTCGTTCCGAAACGCCTGGTCCGGTAGATGGTGCTGACGGCTGCGAGATCGCGCCAGGACTGACGCGGCCATATTGCGCAGAAGTACTGACTTGCCAGACCCCGTGGCACCGCTCACCAGCAGATGCAGATTTTCGTTCGCTGTGGGCATGGGGATGCCAGCCACGTCGATCTGTTGTTTGCCGGGTTCCGTGCAGAGCTTTGCCAGGTGCTTTGCCGTGGTCATCCGGGTGCCGCGCACGAAACGCTTGTAGGCAGCCCCTTCGAAGCCTTCGGTTTTCGCAGTGCGGCCGACAAAGACGATCAAGGCCAGGGCCAGCACCAGGCCCACGCCCAGGGCCCCGTAGAGCAGGGGATAGCCTGGGGTGAGTTTCACGAAATGCCAGGCCATCTGGCGATTCCAGTCGCGCCAGGCGATGCCGCTGCCGTAGGTAGCGGCGGTCATCCAGGCCCCGATGGGAAAGAGCGCCAGGGAGAAGGCGGCAATGCGCCGCCGGGTGATGGGAGAGATCAGAGTAGACATGGGTACCTTTGCGGAGTCAGGAGATCAGCCACTGGCCCAGCGCCAGGCCTGCCAGTAGTCCACCCAGCACACCGGCCGCTCCCCCGATGACCACGGCAATGAGCGTCATGCGCCGGGCCGACTGGTGCGTGATGCGTGCGCACTGGGCGGCCTCCTGGGTCAGGTGATCCAGTCGAATACCGGTTGCATCCAGCATGGCCTGGATGGCCTGCTGATGTTGCTGGTTCATCGGCTTGGCGGTGGCTTCCAGGGTGGTGGCCAGGTGGCGGGCCAGTTGCTGAGGCAAAGCCTGCTGTGTGTCGGCCATGGCCTGGATCTGCTGTTGGGCGGCATCCAGGCTGGCGCTGACGGTTTCGAGTCGATCCACGAGGCTGGCGACTTCGCCCAGCACCTCGTGGTACAGCAGGTCGAGCTTGGTGCGGGCATGGCCCGGAGCTGTGCCTGGGGTCTGGGGCGCGTCCATGATGGGCTCAGGCAAAGAGCGCTGCAAAGGCTGCATTCATCTGGCGATCCACCGGCTGGGCCAGGGCGCGCAAGGCGTGCCGGTTGCTCAGCTGGGAAATCCTCGCGTGATCGCTGCGGTCAGCGGCCTTCAAGAGCGCTCGGTAGTCCGTCTGGTCGGCCAGCACATCAGCCAGCGTGGTGCGCAGATCGGCCAGCAGCTCGAAGACTTCGTTTTCGTAGACGGCGGCCTTGGGGTTAGCCTGCACTTCGCCAGTCTTCGCTGCATAGGCGAGGATTGAGGGGAATTCATCCTCAACACTGGATTCCACCCGGTTGAACAGGATGCGCACCCGTTCGGGATCCACACCCAGCTCGGCCAGGGCGGCCACGGTCTTGATGGTTTCGCGCTGGGCCTTGCCGGTGTTGATGACGGGCAGCACGAAGCAGCTCATTTCCTCGTGGGCCCCTTCGTAGCGCATCATGTGGTTCAGAAAATCCTCGATGTTGCTGGCCCCCACGTCCACGATGGCATCGTCACGGGTGAGCAGTTCTCGAAAGAGCCTGCCGAAGTGTTCGCCGCGCAGCTGATCGACTTCCAGGCCGAGGTCCGCGCCAGTTTCGTTGGTGGACTCCACGGCAAAGATCTGGGCGCCATTCATGCGGGGCGCGAGCAGGTGCGAGGCGACGACGGTCTTGCCGACCGATCCGGTGTAGTTCAGAACTGCAACTTTCATGGCTTCATTCCTTGTCGTGTTGGGTTTCGGTGTCTTGTGATGCCTTGGTGCGGTTCGCCAGGCCTTCGCGGCGCAGGGCATCGAGGTCGATGCGCATGTCGCGGATCTTGCGTAGATCCCCTGGGGTCTGGATGCGGCTGGGTCGCCCCTGGATAGCGGGAAGCGGTGGCGGGGAGGGGTTGGCAGTGGGTGTCGTGTCGGGCTCGACTGCGGGTGTGGTGGTCGCCTGGCTTGCTTCTTCGGCGGCCAACCGCCGTGCCTTGCGCCAGCGGCGCAGCGTGGTGATGTAGGTGTTGTGCCGCACTGGCAGGCCTGCGGCGGCCAGATCCTCCATGATGGCCGCGTGTGGCACGCCTGCAGCCACCTGGGGTTCGATGAGCGGGTAGAGCGCCCGCAGTTTCGCGGCCTGGCGCAGACGCGGATCCAGGCTTTCCAGCACGGCACGATAACGGGCGATGGGATCGGGTTTGAGCGGGTTGTCAGTCATGAAATGCCTTGAGGGGATTCAGTGATGCAGGGCGGGCAGCACGGCGGCTTGCTTGCCGTCCAGCCAGGCCAGGCCTGCAGCGTGGGCTTCGTCGTAGGCACATTGATCGTCGGCAAAGCGCACGGACTGGCCACGGGCGGGGAAATGCCCGCAGCCGACTTCCTGGTTGTGATCGAGCAGGCGCAGCAGGTAGCCTTCGCCGTCGCCTTCACGCGGCACGATCTCGAACGAGAAGCGCAGCCGGGCCTGGGCCAGCTCCATCTGGAACTGCTGGGCAACCGTCGGGATGCGGGCGGCCCAGTCGCCACCGATGCGATCCAGCGCGTCGGCGATGCTGTAGCCGCGTTCCTGCAGCCAGTCGCTGCGATCCAGCACCAGGGCGGCGGTCAGTGCTTCGCCCAGGCTCAAGGCGCCGATGCCTTCACGAGCGGCGCGGTGGGCAATGGCGAGCAGCCGAGTGTCGAGATTTGCGTGTGGGTTCTGGGACATGAGAACTCCTTGGCCCTGTGGGTTCAGGGCGGTGATGGGGGAATGGGTGGGGTGTGGCCCGAGCGGGCAGAGTCGATCCCTTGCTGACCGATGCAGCCGTGCAAACGGCTGCGCTGCGTGGCAAGTTGAGATGGACTGAGGATGAAGCGATCAGGCTGGACGACAGATGGACTTATCCACAGACCGCTTCTGGTAGAGATAAGGTAGAAGAAAGGTAGAGCATGATTTAGACGGCTGGAAACCCGCATGGATGCTGCGTTTCAGCACTTGTGCCCGCCTTCTTGTTACGACAAAAACGCCTTCTTATTACGATAAAGCGCCTTGTTATTACGATGCGCCCGCCTTCTTATTACGATGGTCGTGATCGCTTATCCACAGGCTGATTTCAACCGTTTTCTGGTCCTGGTTTCAGGCCTTCGAGCGCCTTGTTATTACGATGCTGACCGGCCGTTATTTCGGACCCAGCTGGCGACTTCCCGGCCTTTTTCCAGTCCGATCTGGGGGCTGGCGATCAGGTTCAAATCAGCCAGTTCTTCCAGGGCTTTGAGCAAGGCGGCACGGAAGTTTCTCAGGTGCCCGGTGTGATGCGCCCGATCCTTCAGCCACTGCAGGCTGTAGCGCTGCTGCGTATCGGCGGAGGTGGCGATCAGTCGCTGCAGGCTGCGGGCGAGATTGCCGCGCAGTTTCTGGCGTGTCTCCCAGTCGATCAGGGCATATTCCCGGTTGCCGAAGATCTGTGCCCAGCGTGGGTCGATGACCAGGGTGTAGACGCCGTCTGCGTAGTCGAAGCCGCCCATCATGGGCAGTACCCGGCAGGCCGGATGCATGCCAAAGCTGTATTTGGCCGATCCATCTGGCCGCCTAGCTTCGATGCACAGGGTAAAACGGGCCAGATCCTTCATGCCTTCGTGCAACCACTGGTAGCTGGCCCCACTGGTATTGCGTCCAATCCCGCGCAGGAAATCTGCGCGGTTCACGATGGGCCGCTGGCCTGTGGGGCAGGTGGCTTGCAGGTACATGGCGTGCATCCAGATGTCGGCATGATCTTCGGATAACTGTTCGCCACTGCCCGTGATCTGAATGTTGCGTGCGGACAGAAAGACGGTTTCCTTGTGCATGATGCTGGCCCCGCGCCGGATGGGCGCGAAGATGCCAGAGCGGGCGATATGGTTGGGGATGGCACGGGAGGTCTCGGAAATGCCGGGCACCATGAATGGTCGGATATCGAGCCCTGCGGCGGGTGAGTGGGTTTTGGCTTCTGCTGCCTTACGGCGGGCAAAGCGCATGGCGTCTTCAAGGCGCTTGGCGGCAGCGGCAGGGGATCGGGTCAGGTGGCTGGTGTGGGTCAGCATGGGAAAATTCCAGACAAGCCCGGATAAGGCCTGCCTGGATCGTGTGCAGCGCCTCACACGGGTACAGGGGGGGGGATAGCCAGCAGACGGGGCTGCGTGGCCATGGATGATGAAAGGGACGGGGTGCCTTACCCAGGCCCAAGCCGTCGCGGCTCGAACCACAGTTCCTTCAACCGGAACCGCTCGAAATACAGCACGATGTCCACGGTCTGGCGCAGGAAGGCTTGGATGGTGGTCAGGTCCAGATTGCCACCCGTGGGCGACTGCTTGATGAGTACGGCCAGGCGGTCGAACGTATCGGCTGCACCGTTGGCGTGGGTGGTCGTGACCGACCCCGGATGGCCGGTATTCAGGGCCGCCAGGTAATCCCAGGTCTCGGGGCCGCGCAGTTCGGCCAGAAAGATTCGGTCCGGGGACAGGCGCATGCAGGCGGCCAGGCTGTCGGTGGCCGAGACCCGGCCGCGCGTGCCGCCATACATGAGATGGATGCAGTTGCGGTGGCGCGGCAGGATCAGCTCGTGCACGTCCTCGATGGTGATGAGCCGTTCATCGACGGGTATCCGATCGATGAGCGAGCGGGCAAAGGTGGTCTTGCCCGATCCCGTGGCCCCGGCCACGACCAGGTTCTTGCGTGCCTGAATGGCCGCGTGCAGGAAGGCGGGGATGTCGCCTGCTGTTTTGAGCGCCATGAGCTGCTGGTCCGTCGCAGACAGGCCACCCGCTTCGCGTTGCGCCGCGGTATCCTCGACCGTATCGAATGCCCCCTGGGCTTGCAGTTCATCCAGCGTGAAGGCTGCCTGGGTGTGCTTGCGGATGTTGATGGCCATCGTCCCATCCAGGCAGGCCGGGGGCTGCACGATCTGGCCGCGTTCGCCACCCGGCAGCAGTACCGACAGGATGGGGCCCTTGGCCATGTGGTTGTAGGCCGCGAGAGCCGTGGCCAGGGCCTCCAGATGCGGGTAGGTCAGCATCTTGCAGTCATGCAGCTGCCAGGCCCCACGGACACGGGTGTAGAGTTCGCCCGCCCGCACGATGGCGATCTCGGTGACGGCAGGATCGGCCAGGTGGGCGGCCAGTGGCCGCAGAAAGGTCTTGACCGCAATCGCCCGGTCAAAGGGCAGCGGCTCAGGGGATGGGTTCAAGGTCATAGACTTGGCTGAAGTCCAGGTCACGCGCCACCATGATGCCGATGCGTGTGCCCTGGTTCTTGTAGAGGGTAGGAGGAATGTCGAGCGACTTTTCCAGGATCTTGGCTACGACTTCCTGACCGCCTTCACGGGTGTTGTCAAAGCGGATGTTGTTGCTGCCGGACTGCCCCTGGTTGGCCGCCCAGCTGCCGAAGTCGCCCACGAGCGACAGCAGAATGGCGTTGCCAAAGCGCTGCCAGAAGTGATTGTCGATATGGCCATCCAGGCCCGCTTCACCCAGGGGGCCGGTGCCCGGTGACCCGAGGTTCACGATGACGCCTGCAGGCGTCTCCAGCCGGTTCCAGGTGACAAAGGCGCGGGCCTGGCCCTGCACGATGCCGCCGGACTGATAGCCCGTGAACTTTGTTCCGGCATCGATCAGCTTCACCTTGCCGTTGGCGCTCATCACATCGTGCGTGGCCAGACACGTCAACAGGCCCGCCTGGGTGCTCACGAGCTTGGTCTGCAGCGTGCAATCGATCATCGTGCCCTGGGTGAGCAGGAAATTGCGGTCACCCAGTTGGCCTGCGACTGAAGGGGCGAGCTCCAGCGGCCGCAGCTTGTCGGCCAGCGGCCCGGCATCGGCCAGTGGCCCACTGGGCCCCGTGGGGTGGCTGGCTGCAGCGCTGCCATCGGCAGCGCCGGCATTCAGGGGGCTGGCGAGCCTGCGCTGGGCGACTTCATCCACGGGTGGCGGAGCGGCAGGCATGGGCGGGGGGACATAGTAGGAGCGGCTTGGTTCTGTGGCTGGAGGCGGTGCTTCTGGCTTGGTTGCTGGGGCTGGGCGCTCGACCTTGGGGGCTGTCAGGCGGTTGGTGATGCCGCTCTGGTCAGATTCCAGGCCTGTGGTACTGGTCTTCTCCGAATCGCGCCCCCAGGCCTTGAGCAGCACACCTGCAGCCACGGCGATAGCCACGAGGATGGTGAGCCACAGAAAGGCCCGAGCGCCGCGTGGGGCGCTGCGGCCGGTGTCGCCCAGGTCCAGGGGCTCGCGATCCAGCTTCGAGTGATCGCGGCCAGGATTGTCCTGTTTGCCTGCTTTGTCAGGGTGGGTGGCCGCATCGTTCAGCGGCCCGCCGTATGGTTCATGATTCATGGGATATTCCTTGCTGGGGCTTGCTTCACCCGACGCTGCACGACAGGCGATGTCGTCCCGGTATGCGCCGGTGGTGGCGTTGCGCCATAGGTCTCGTTGTGGATGGCGAGCACCAGATCGCCCAGACGCAGATGCCACAGGGCGGATGTCCGGTGCAGCACCAGGGTGCGGTCGTCGGCCATGTGGAAGTTGGTGATGACTTCCTGGCCGTCGGGTGTCACGCGGTAGACCGCCGGGATGTCCGCACCAGGGGCAAATTGCAGCCAGGTCTGGCGGCCATCGTCCCAGGCGTGGACCGGGGCAATGGCGGTGTCGCCACTTCGCGTGTAGGCGAGCCAGTTCACGCGGGTGGGGGTCGCTTGCAAAGATCGCTCGATGGCGGCTTGTTGGGCGGCCTCATCCCGTTTGCGGGCCTCGACTTCCGGATATCGGATAACCAGCTTGTAGAGGGCTGGGGCGCTGCGGCTGTTGCTGTAGGACAGCCGAAAGCTGTAATCGCGCTGGTCGGTCACCACGATCAGGTTGGTGTTGGCGTCCTCCGCCGTGGGCTTGAAGAACAGGTGGTTGTCCTTGTAGGTGAAGGCGTAGGCCTGGCTGTCACCAAAGACGTGATAGACGTAGCGTTCGTCTGGGGCCAGCACGATATGGGTGGCCACACCGATCACGGCATCCAGCTGGATCACGTCGGCTGCGTTGTAGTTCACATAGCGCACGCGATGATCCAGACGCGAGGCTCTAGCCCGGAAATTTCGTCAGGCGGGTAAAAAGGAATAGGCGATTCCTGCCCGAGGGCTTATGGTTATTGGGTCTCACGCCATACAACCAAAAAGAACCGCCTATGCCAAATCGTACCACTGAAGAACTGGACTTTGGACGCCTTGGACGGCGCCATTTACAGGCCAATTTCCAAGGCGGCGATCTCAGCTCCGACGGCGGGCTGATGCTGCTGCGAAGAATTGATGCGCGCACGGGCCTGTCGCGCATGGCGGCCAAGGCCTTGACCGAGCGCCGGGCCGCTGGCCGCATTCATCACCGCCTGCGCGATCTGCTGGCCCAGCGCCTGTACGGCCTGTGCTGCGGCTACGAAGACCTGAACGACCACGATACGCTGCGCGGGGATCTGCTGATGCAAACGGCTGTTGGGCGAGATCGTGCCCTGGCCAGTTCACCCACGCTCAGCCGCCTGGAGACGGGGGCGACCCGCGCCGATGCGTGGGCGCTGCATGGGGTGCTGGTTGAACACTTCATCGCCAGCTTCGCCACCGCGCCCAGGCAACTGATTCTGGATGTGGATGCCTCGGATATCCCGCTGCACGGCGAGCAGGAGCTCAAGCAGTTCCACGCCTACTACGACCACCACTGCTATCTGCCGCTGTACGTGTTCTGCGGCCAGTCGATGCTGGCCTGCCTGCTGCGCCCCAGCCGCATTGACGGGGCCAGGCA
>OFTX01000433.1_pt1 | contig 22884 bp, 18 predicted proteins | sample 1775051 | NCBI WGS metagenome assembly OFTX01 (sample SAMN08195772, study PRJEB24354) | sludge metagenome | isolation source: sludge from phenol fed wastewater aerobic bioreactor A | place: India: Nagpur | collected 2016-09-15
ATGGCGGGCGGGTTCTGGACATTGCGGACTCCTTTGATCCAAACGGTAAGGTGTCCGTGAAAAAGGGTCAACTTCACTTACCGCCCCAGCGCCTGCGCCACCGCCTGCCCCAGCTCGATCACCGCCATGGCGTAGTAGCTGCTCCAGTTGTAGCGGGTGATGACGTAGAAGTTTTGCGTGCCGGCGACGTAGCTGGGTTCGTCGCCGCCGTTTTGCAGCTCGATCAGCGCCAGCGGGCCGGCGTGGGCGCGGCCGGCGGCGTCCAGTTCGGCGCCCAGGGCCTCGAAGCGCTCGGGGCTGAACGTGGGCAGGATGTCGGGCGCCAGCAGGGCGTCCAGGTCGGCCTCGGGCGACAGCTGGACGGGGTAGTGCGTGGGCAGGCCGCTTTGCCAGCCGTAGCCCTTGAAGTAGTTGGCGACCGAGCCGATGGCGTCGGGCTCGCTGGCCCACAGGTCGATCTGGCCGTCGCCGTCGAAGTCGATGGCGTACTTGACCCAGCTGGAGGGCATGAACTGCGGCAGGCCCATGGCGCCGGCGTAGCTGCCCAGCGGCTGGGCGGGCGCCATGCCGCTGCGCTGGCACAGGCTCAAGAATTGCTCCAGCTCGCCGCTGAAGTAGGCTTGGCGCTCGGCGGCGCGCGGGTGCTCGGGCGGAAAGTCGAAGCTCAGCGTGGCCAGCGCGTCGATGACGCGGAAGTTGCCCATGTTCTGGCCGTAGATGGTCTCCACGCCGATGATGCCGACGACGATCTCGGGTGGCACGCCGAACTCGGCCTGCGCACGTGCCAGCGCGTTGCGGTTGCGCTGCCAGAAGCGCGCGCCGGCGCGGATGCGCAGCGGCTCGACGAAGCGGCTGCGGTAGGCGCGCCAGTTCTTGGCCGTGCCGCGCGCGGGCGGCAGCATCAGGCGCGGCACCTGGCGCAAGAACACCGCCTGGCCGACGGCCTGGCGCGTCCATTCGACGTCCAGGCCACGGCGCTCGGCCATTTCGTCGGCCCAGCGCATGGCGTCGTCGCGCAGCAGGTAGGCGCGTGGCTCGGCCGCGTCGGCGGATTTGGAACGATTTCTGGCTTCAACCCCCGTCCATGAAGCGCCGGCAGCTATCAATAACGAAGTGACGGCGCGACGGGATATGGCGCGGGTGGGCCCAGGGTGTGGCATGGCGGACATCAGGAGGGACGGGGCCAGCGCAGCTGGCGGAACTCTCGCCGCAGTGTAGCGAGCGAGGGCGCCGCAGGCGAGCCGGGTCCCCCATAACGCTGGCGCTCCAGCGCCAGCAGCCAGCGCGCCAGCGGCGCCCGCAGCGCGGCGGGCCAGGGGTTGTGTTGCGTGGCCAGGCGGGCCAGCTCGCGCGGCGGCGTGCTGTCGGCGGCGGCGATGCCGGCCGCGCGCATGCGCCGGCGCGCGGCCTGCAGCAGGCGCAGCCAGGGGTCGTGCTGGGTGCGCTCCCAGCGCGCCCAGGCGGCGCCGACCAGGGCCGCAAACGTCAGCAGGCCGGCCAGCACCTTGCCCAGGTCTTCCCAGCTGGGCTGCTCGAAGCCCAGGCCGCGCAGAAGGTCGAGCTGGCGGCCCTGGGTGTAGTTCAGCACCCACTGGTTCCAGCGGTTGTTGACGGCCTCCCAGCCGGCGCGCAGCTGGCGCAGCAGGTCGGGGTTGAAGGTGTCGATGGCGCCGGCCACCAGGCCCGGCGGCGGGCGCAGGCGCTGCGTCTGGCCGATGCGCCCGGGCATGACGGCGCCGGTGGGGTCCACCCGCACCCAGCCGCGCCCGGCCAGCCAGACCTCGGTCCAGGCGTGGGCGTCGGCGTTGCGCACCGTCCAGTAGCCGTCCAGGCCGTTCATCTCGCCGCCCTGAAAGCCGGTGACGATGCGCGCCGGCACGCCGGCGGCGCGCAGCAGCACCACGAAGGCCGAGGCGATGTGCTCGCAAAAGCCGGCCTTGGTGTCGAACCAGAACTCGTCGGCGCTGTCGCGTCCGCTCACGCCGGGCTCCAGCGTGTAGCTGTAGCCGCCGCTGCGCAGGCGCTGCAGCGCGGCCTGCACGATGGCCTGCGGGCCGCCCTCGGGCGCGGCGGCGCGCAGCTCGCGCGCCAGCGCCAGCGTGCGCGGGTTGTAGCCGGCGGGCAGCTGCAGCTCGGCGCCCAGCTGGCGCGGCAGGCGGCCGTCCCAGCCGGTCTGGCCGTAGCTGAACTCGGGCCAGCTCTGGGCGCGGTAGCGCAGCAGCGCGGTGACGGGGCGGTTGGCCACCCACTGCAGGTCGGGCGTCTGGCGCGCGCGCCAGCCGGGCGGCAGCGCCGGCGCCTGGGGCGCGGCGTCCAGCGTCAGCAGCCAGGGGCCGGCGCTGGGCTCCAGCGTCAGCTCGTAGTCGATCGGCGTGCCGCGCACCTGCAGGTCGCGCGGCGGCGGGCCCAGGGCGACGTCGAAGCCGTCGCCGCCGCCGCGCGCGGTCCACTCGCGGCCGTCGAAGTGGCTCAGCACCGGGCCGCGAAAGTACAGCTCGCGCTGCGGCGGCGGCGCGCCATCGAAACGCACGCGCAGCGCCACGCCGTCGTCCAGCGCCAGCGCGGCCACCTTGCCGACTTCCATGGTGGACGACAGGCCGCTGCGTCCGCGCGGATCGCCTGAGGGCACGCCCCACAGCGGCGCAAAGCGCGGAAAGAACACGAACAGCGCGATCATCACCGGCGCGCCGGCCAGCGCCATGCGCAGCGCCAGCGCGGCCGAGTCGCGCAGGGGCGGCTGGCCGACCGGGCGGTGCGCATTGATCAGCGCCGTCAGCAGCCCCCACACGCCCACCAGCATGACGGCCGCGGTGGCCAGCGACTGCGAGTGGAAGAACCCGGTCAGCAGGGTGAAGAAGCCCAGAAAAAAGATCACCAGCGCGTCGCGCCGCGCGCGCAGCTCGAGCGTCTTGAGCGCCAGCAGGCACACCACCAGGGTGACGCCGGCGTCCTGCCCCAGCAGGGCGCCGTGGGTAACGCGGGTGGCGGCAGTGGCGGCGATCAGCAGCCCGATCAGCCACGCCCGGTGCGGCAGCGGCCGCCCCGTGAGCGCCAGCGTGCCGCGCCACAGCAGCACCACGGCCACCAGGCCCGAGCACCAGGCGGGCAGGTAGGGCACCTGAGGCAGCACGATCCAGCCCACCAGCGCCAGCAAAAACAGCGTGTCGCGCGTTTCGCGCGGCAGCTGTTGCAGGCGCGGCAGCCAACGGGCGCGCGGCACGGCCGAGGTGTTGGCGGGGGGCGCGGCGTTCAGCATGTGGCCAGCGCCTCCAGGCAGCGCAGGCGGTGCGCGGGGCCGCTGTCGGGCGCGATCTCGACGCCGGGCAGGCGCAGGCCGTAGTCCAGCTGCTGAGCGTCGGCCGCCAGCACCCAGGCCGCCAGGCGCGACAGGCGTGCCTCGGCGTCCGGCGTGCCGGCGCGCGCGTAGTCCAGCCACAGCGCGTGGCGCTGCACCAGCTGGGTGTCGCGGCTGACCAGCTCGCCCGAGCGGGCGTACTTCTTCCAGACCACCAGCTTCAGCGGGTCGCCGCGCTGGTAGGCGCGCACGCCGTCGAACTCGCCGCTGGCGCGCGCGCCGCTGGTGGCGCCGCTGCCGGGCGCCGGCTCGCCGATCGGCAGGGCGGGCGGCTGCGGCTCGGGCGCGGGGTAGACCAGCACGCGCGCGGCTGGCTGCCAGGGCGCCCAGATGCGAAACGAGCCGAGCGGAAAGCGCGTCTCGGCCACCAGCGCGGGCACGGCGTGCGGGCCGCGGCGCGCGGGCTGAAACGCCACCTCCACCGTCGCCTGGCCGCCCGCCGGCACGTCGGCCCAGGCCCATTGGCGCGTGCCGCGCCGCGCCACGCCGATGGCCAGTCGCGGCGTGCGCCGGCCGTTGACCAGCGTCACCGACAGGCGCGCCAGCTGCCCGGCAAACACCGGCTCGGGCGGCGCCAGCTGCAACGCCAGCCCGCGCAGCGTGTTGTGCCCGATCACCATGCCGGCGGCGGCGCAGCCGGCCAAGAGAAAGGTCAGCGCGTAGCCCAGGTTGAGCTGGAAGTTGATCGAGCCGATCAGCAGCACCCCCAGCGTCGCGGCCAGCATCCAGCCGGCGCGCGTGGGCAGGATGTAGACGTTGCGCTGCGTCAGCAAAAGCGTGTCGGTGCGCGGCTGGCGCGCCTGCCACCAGCGCGCCCAGCGCTGGCGCGCGCGGGCCCGCGCGGCCCACCAGGGCAGGGCGGGCGCCGTGGCGGGTTCGGGGTCAAACAGGGCGTTGGCGGGCACGGGGAAAGCGGGGGTAGCTATTGTTTTGATATCTATCTGAAATACTGAACGCAGAGGACGCAAAGATTACGCAAAGGACGCAGAAGCATTCATGGCGGGTCGGCGATATCTTGATGGGTGTTGCGCGCTACGAAGGTTTGGCATCTCACGGAACGCCTTTTGAAATGTCTTTTCTGCGTCCGCTGCGAATCCTTTGCGCCCTCTGCGTTCGGCTGTTCATCTCAACTCAGTTCAAGCCAGGGGCACCGCATCGATCATCGCCCGCACCTGCTCCACGGCGCCGCGCCCGGCCTGGCCCACCGGCACCAGACGGTGCGCGGTGCAGGCGGGCAGCACGGCCTGCACGTCGTCGGGCGCCACGTAGTCGCGCCCGGCGATCAGCGCCTGCGCCCGCGCCACGCGCAGCAGCGCGATGCCGGCGCGCGGCGACAGGCCCTGCACGAACCAGCGGCCCGAGCGCGTGGCGGCGATCAGGTCCTGCACGTAGTCCAGCAGCGGCTCGGCCACGTGCACCTGGCCCACGGCCTGCTGCAGCGCGGCCAGCTCCAGCGCCGACAGCACGGCCTGCAGCGCGTCGGCGCGCTCGCGCCGGCCCTCGCCAGCCAGCAGCTCGCGCTCGGCGCGGCGCTCGGGGTAGCCCAGCGAGATGCGCATCAGGAAGCGGTCCAGCTGCGACTCGGGCAGCGCGTAGGTGCCCAGCTGGTCGTGCGGGTTTTGCGTGGCGATGACGAAAAACGGCTGCGGCAGCGCGCGCGTGGCGCCTTCCACCGTCACCTGCTTTTCCTCCATCGCCTCCAGCAGCGCGCTTTGCGTCTTGGGACTGGCGCGGTTGATCTCGTCGGCCAACAGCACCTGGGCAAACACCGGGCCGGGGTGGAACACGAAGGATTCGCTGCCGCGCTCGTACACCGACACGCCCAGCAGGTCGCTGGGCATCAGGTCGGCCGTGAACTGCACGCGCGAAAAGGCCAGGCCGAAGGTGCGCGCCAGCGCGTGCGCCAGCGTGGTCTTGCCCACGCCCGGCACGTCCTCGATCAGCAGGTGGCCGCCCGCCAGCAGGCAGGCCACGCTGCCTTCCACCTGGGCGCTTTTGCCCACCATCACCGTGTTAAGCTGATCCAGAACAGCCTTGATCTTCTTTGTTGCGTCCATGACGGGACGTTACCGGAAAATCAGGCCGGTTTTGGGCACCGAGGAGATGGAAATTGGGACGTACCGGCTATTTCGTGCATCCGGACTGCCGTCTGCATGACATGGGCGCGGGCCACCCCGAGTGCCCGGCACGCATCGACGCCATCGAGGACCGCCTGCTCATCACCGGCGTGGCCGACGTGCTGGAGCGCCGCGAGCCGGCCCCCGCCACCATGGGCGAGCTGCTGCTGGCGCACGGCCGGCGCCACGTGGCCGCGCTGCGCGGCCTGAGCGACATGCTGGCCGAGGAGGTGGCCGCCGGCGGGCCCGATTCGTTCTCGATCGACCCCGACACCTCGATGAACACCCACACCTGGCGCGCCGCGCTGCTGTCGGCCGGCGCCGCCATCGACGCGGTGGACGCCGTGTTGCGCGGCGAGCTGGAAAACGCCTTTTGTGCCACCCGCCCGCCCGGCCACCACGCCACGCGCGACCAGGCCATGGGCTTCTGCTTTTTCAGCAACGTCGCCATTGCCGCCAAGTACGCCTGCGAGCGCCACGGCCTCAAGCGCGTGGCCATCGTCGACTTCGACGTGCACCACGGCAACGGCACCGAGGACATCGTGCACGGCGACGAGCGCATCCTGATGGTGAGCTTTTACCAGGACCCGTTCTACCCGCCCGGCGGCGCGCGCTTTCACGACGCCAACCTGGTCAACTGCCCGGTGCCGGCCTACACCCGCGGCATGGACATCCGCGAGCTGATCGAGATGATGTGGATATCGCGGCTGGAGCAGCACAAGCCCGAGCTGATCCTGATCAGCGCCGGCTTCGACGCCCACCGCGACGACGACATGGGCCAGCTGGGCCTGACCGAGAGCGACTACACCTGGATCACCCAGCGCGTGAAGGGCATCGCCCAGCGCTTTGCCCAGGGCCGCATCGTCAGCTGCCTGGAGGGCGGCTACAACCTGCACGCGCTGGCACGCAGCGTGGAGGCGCATGTGCGGGTGCTGGCGGATGTGTGAAGTGTCGCGACCGGGGTAAATGCTGGTTTGCCCTCAATTTTTCCTGTCGATAAACACTGATTTCCGAAGGAGAGGTCATGTTGCAAATGAGGCCGTGTTGCGAGTGTTGTGCTGCTGAATTGCGACCGGACTCAGAAGACGCTCGTATCTGTTCGTTCGAATGCACGTTCTGCATGGCGTGCGTCGAGCATGTCCTTGGCGGAACGTGTCCGAACTGTGGTGGCGAATTGCTACCGCGCCCGCGCCGCCCCATTGAGAAGTTGGAGAAGTTTCCGCCTTCCACCGAACGGGTGGTCAAGGAGGGCGGTTGTGGCACGGCGATTCACGTTGTAGAGGTTCCAACATGATCCAGCTCGAGCGGGATGGGTTGATACCCTTTGCCAGCAAGTACATCTGGTGGAAAACGCCGGAGGAAGCTGTATCGATGCCTGAGCGGGTGATCGCCCAGGTCATGAATATCGGCGATTACGCGGATGTTCAGTTGTTGGCCTCCCGAGTCGGCGATGAGGTGCTTCGCGACGTCCTGGTGCACGCACAGGCTGGGCAGTTCAACGAGCGCTCGTGGGCGTACTGGCATTACCGCTTGGGCCTGTCCAGTGTGGATCACGTTCCCGTGATGCCGGTGCGGAGGTTTGCGTGACGGGCATGCTCAAGCCGCGCCTGGACGTCTTGCCCCGGGCGCAGCAGCGCCTGTGGCCTCAGCTAAGCAAGGTCCGGGGTCTGGGGTTTGTGCTGTACGGCGGCACCGCGATTGCGTTGCGCCTGGGGCATCGCGAATCGGTGGATTTCGATTTCTTCTCCGAGCATCCGCTCTGACCGACGATGGTGTCATGCAGGTGGCGGCTCTTGATGACTTGCTGGCGACCAAGCTCAAAGTTGTTCTCCAGCGCGCGGAGGCCAAGGACTACCGCGATGTCGCGGCGATGGTCAAGGCCGGAGTGAGTCTGTCGCGCGGAATGGCTTCTGCGCGGGTCTTGTTCGGGTCGAATTTTCAGCCCAGCGAAAGCCTGAAGGCGCTGGTCTACTTTGACGACGGCGACTTGAACACGTTGACTGCAGCCGAGAAATCGACCCTCGTGGATGCCGTGACAGCCGTACGCGACCTCCCGGTGGTCGCGCGGCTTTCGACCTCGCTGAGCGGGTTCGCGTGAGGGCCATCATGGGCAATCGGGCGTGACGCCATGACTTTGCAGCGAGCCGCCATTGGGGTCCGTGGCAATGCTGGCGTGACGTCGGCGTCACGCGCATGATTTTTGAATGAAAATGGCCCTTGGCGCTTGACAAAAAAGCGCAAGCAGCTATTGAATTGATAGTTTTCCTGGGCCAACGCACGCGCCTGCCTGACGAGGTGAATCTGCCATGACTGCATCCGATCCCATCCCATCTTCTGACGCCCTGGTGCTGCACAGCGCCGACGCCCGCGGCGTGCACGTGCTCACGCTCAACCAGCCCAAGGCCTTCAACGTGCTCAGCGAGGCGGTGCTGACCGAGTTGCAGCACCGGCTCGACCGCATCGCCGCCGACCCGTCGGCGCGCGTGCTGGTGATCGCCGCCGAAGGCCGGGCCTTTTGCGCCGGGCATGACCTGAAGCAGATGAAGGCCAACCCGCGGCTGGACTACTACCAGCAGCTGTTCGGCCAGTGCAGCCGGATGATGGTGTCGCTGCTGAAGCTGCCGATCCCGGTGATCGCGCGCGTGCAGGGCGTGGCCGCCGCCGCGGGCTGCCAACTGGTGGCGCAGTGCGACCTGGCGGTGGCCGCCGAGGGCGTGCGCTTTGGCGTCAACGGCATCGACGTGGGCCTGTTTTGCGGCACGCCCAGCGTGCCCCTGGTGCGCAACATGCAGCCCAAGCAGGCGATGGAGATGCTGCTGACGGGCGGTTTCATCACCGCGGCCGAGGCGCGCGCGCGCGGCCTGATCAACCGCGTGGTGGTGCCCGAGCAGCTGGACGCCGCCGTCGAGGACATGGTGCAGGCCATCCTGTCCAAGCCGCGCGCGGCGATCGCCATCGGCAAGGAGCTGTTCTACCGGCAGCGCGAGCTGGGCATCGAGGCGGCCTACCAGCTGGCCAACCAGAGCATGGCCTGCAACATGATGTACGACGTGGCGCAGGAGGGCGTGCAGGCCTTCATCGACAAGCGGGAGCCCGCGTGGCGCAAGGCGGGGTGACGTCCTGGCTGGCCGGCTGGGACACCCAGCGCAGCCTGCGCATCGACGACTGGGGCGCCTGGTGGGCGGCGGTCACCCGCCCGCTGGCCCTGGGCGAGTTCGCGGCCATCGTGGTCACCGGCCTGTTGGCCTGGGGGTTGACGGCGCGGCTGCAGCGCAAGTGGGTCGGCGCGGGTGGTCAGCCCGGCATCGTGCTGGGCCAGCGCGGAGTCGACGGCGTGCTGTTTCCGCTGCTGTGGCTGGGCCTGGCCTGGTGCGCGCGCCTGGTCTGGCTGCGCTGGGACGACCATGCGCCGCTGATGCGCCTGGCGCTGCCGATGCTGCTGGCGCTGGCGGTGATTCGCATCGGGGTCAAGGTGCTGCAGGCGGCGTTTCCCGATGCGCGCGGGGTGCGCGTGCTGGAGCGCAGCATTTCCTGGCTGGTGTGGGCCGTGTGGGTGCTGTGGGTGATCGGCCTGCTGCCGGTGGTGCTGCAGGAGGCCAGCGACATCAGCTGGAAAGTGGGCAGCGCCACGCTCACGCTGCGCAAGCTGATCGAAGGGGTGATCAACGTCGGCATCGCCCTGCTGCTGGCCTTGTGGCTGTCGTCGGCGCTGGAGGCGCGCCTGCTGCGCTCGGCCCACGGCAGCGAGCTGTCGTTGCGCAAGATGATCGCCAACGCCTTGCGTGCGGTGCTGGTCTCGGTAGCCGTGCTGCTGGCCCTGTCGGCCGTCGGCATCGACGTGACCACGCTGTCGGTGCTGGGCGGCGCCATCGGCGTGGGCATCGGCCTGGGGCTGCAAAAGCTGGCGGCCAACTACGTGTCGGGCTTCGTGGTGCTGGCCGAGCGTGCGCTGCGCATCGGCGACCAGGTGCGCGTCGATGGCTTCGAGGGACGCATCACCGACATTCGCGCGCGCTACACGGTGATTCGCAACGGGTCCGGCAGCGAGTCGGTGGTGCCCAACGAGACGATGGTGACGCAGCGCGTCGAGAACCTGTCGCTGGCCGACCGGCGCGTGTGGCAGTCCACGGTGGTCGGCGTCGAGTACGGCTGCGACGTCGATCGGGTGCAGCGTCTGCTGCGCGAGGCGGCGCTGTCCAGCCAGCGCGTGCTGCGCGAGCCGCCGCCCTTCGTGGGCCTGTCGGCCTTCGGCGCGGATTCGCTGGAGTTCACCGTCGGCTACTGGATGAACGAGCCCGAGTCGGGCAGCCTGGGCCTGCGCTCGGAGGTCAACCTGGCCATCCTGCAGGCGCTGCGCGCCAACGGCATCGACATTCCCTTCCCGCAGCGGGTGGTGCACCAGGCCGTGGCGCCGGGCCCGGCGCCGGCCGCGCCGGCGTGAACAAAAAGAACGATCGTTCATTGGTACCCATGGGCGACAGGCGCGGGGCGGGCGCTCCACTAAAATGCTTCGTGATTCCCGCCGCCGGCTGGCCGGCGCGGCGGCCCGATTTTTGCCATTCTTCAACAGGAGATTCCAGATGAAAGCACTCGTCGCGGTCAAGCGCGTGGTGGACTACAACGTCAAGGTGCGCGTCAAGGGCGACGGCACCGGGGTGGACATTGCCAACGTCAAGATGAGCATGAACCCCTTCGACGAGATCGCCGTCGAAGAGGCCGTGCGCCTGAAGGAAAAGGGCGCCGTCAGCGAGATCGTCGCCGTCTCCTGCGGCGTGGCGCAGTGCCAGGAAACGCTGCGCACCGCCATGGCCATCGGCGCCGACCGCGCCATCCTGGTCGAGACCGCCGAGGAGCTGCAGCCGCTGGCCGTGGCCAAGCTGCTCAAGGCCCTGCTCGACAAGGAGCAGGCGGGTCTGGTGATCCTGGGCAAGCAGGCCATCGACGACGACGCCAACCAGACCGGCCAGATGCTGGCCGCGCTGGCCGACCTGCCGCAGGCCACCTTCGCCAGCAAGGTCGAGATCGAGGGCGACAAGGCCAAGGTCACGCGCGAGGTCGACGGCGGCCTGGAGACCATCGCCATCAGCCTGCCCGCGGTGGTGACCACCGACCTGCGCCTGAACGAGCCGCGCTATGTCACGCTGCCCAACATCATGAAGGCCAAGAAAAAGCCGCTGGACACCGTCAAGCCCGAGGACCTGGGCGTCGACGTCAAGCCGCGCCTGAAGACCCTGAAGGTGTCCGAGCCGCCCAAGCGCGGTGCCGGCATCAAGGTGCCCGACGTGGCCACGCTGGTGGACAAGCTCAAGAACGAGGCGAAAGTCATCTAAGCGCCGACATCGAACCCATACCGAGGACCAGATTTCATGACCGCACTCGTCATTGCCGAACACGACAACGCCGCCATCAAGGGCGCCACCCTCAACACCGTCACCGCGGCCAAGGCCTGCGGCGGCGACGTCCACGTGCTGGTGGCCGGCCACAACGCCGGCGCCGCCGCCCAGGCCGCCGCGCAGATCGCCGGCGTGGCCAAGGTGCTGCACGCCGACGCCGAAGGCCTGGCCCATGGGCTGGCCGAGAACGTCGCCGCCCAGGTGCTGGCGCTGGCCGGCAACTACAGCCACATCCTGTTTCCGGCCACCGCCGCCGGCAAGAACGTGGCCCCGCGCGTGGCCGCCAAGCTGGACGTGGCGCAGATCAGCGACATCACCCAGGTCGACAGTCCCGACACCTTCGAGCGCCCGATCTACGCCGGCAACGCCATTGCCACCGTGCAGTCGCAGGACGCCACCAAGGTGATCACCGTGCGCAGCACCGGCTTCGACGCCGCCGCCGCGACGGGCGGCAGCGCCGCCGTCGAGACCGTGGCCGCGGTGGCCGACAGCGGCAAGTCGAGCTTTGTCGGCGCCGAGCTGGCCAAGAGCGACCGGCCCGAGCTGACGGCCGCCAAGATCATCGTCTCGGGTGGCCGCGCCTTGGGCAGCAAGGAAAAGTTCGACGAAGTCATGACCCCGCTGGCCGACAAGCTGGGCGCCGCCATCGGTGCCAGCCGCGCCGCGGTGGACGCGGGCTACGCCGCCAACGACCTGCAGGTCGGCCAGACCGGCAAGATCGTCGCGCCGCAGCTGTATGTGGCCTGCGGCATCTCGGGCGCCATCCAGCACCTGGCCGGCATGAAGGACAGCAAGGTCATCGTCGCCATCAACAAGGACGAGGAGGCGCCGATCTTCAGCGTGGCCGACTACGGGCTGGTGGCCGACCTGTTCGTGGCGGTGCCGGAACTGGTCAAGGCGCTGTGACGCTTCTGCACGCATGAAGCACTGAGCTTCCCGGGGCATCGCGCGCGGTGCCCCTTTTGTTTTTTGCCGCGCCCGCGCGCGCAAGCTTCGACATTCGAGGAGATGGCCATGAGCTACACCGCCCCCGTCAAGGATTTCCTGTTCAACATCGAGCATCTCGCCCGCATCGATGAAATCGCCAAGCTGCCCGGTTTCGAGGACGCCGGCCTGGAGACGGCGCAGGCCGTGCTGCAGGAATGCGCGCGCTTCAACGAGCAGGTGGTGGCGCCGCTGAACTTCGAGGCCGACAAGGCGCCGTCCCGCCATTCGGGCACCAGCGTGACCACCAGCCAGGGCTTCAAGGAGGCGTACCGGCAGTATGCCGAAGGCGGCTGGCAGGGCCTGCAGCACCCGGCGGAAGAGGGCGGCCAGGGCCTGCCCAAGACCATCGCCGCGGCCTGCGTGGAGATGCTCAACTCGGCCAACCTGTCGTTCGCGCTGTGCCCGCTGCTGACCGACGGCGCCATCGAGGCCCTGCTGACCGCCGGCAGCGACCAGCTCAAGGCCACCTACCTCGAAAAGCTGGTGTCCGGCCAATGGACCGGCACCATGAACCTGACCGAGCCGCAGGCGGGCAGCGACCTGGCGGCGGTGCGCACGCGCGCCGAGCCGCAGGCCGACGGCACCTACAAGATCTTCGGCACCAAGATCTTCATCACCTACGGCGAGCACGACATGGCCGAGAACATCGTGCACCTGGTGCTGGCCCGCGTGCAGGGCGCGCCCGAGGGGGTCAAGGGCATCAGCCTGTTCGTGGTGCCCAAGTTCATGGTGAAGGGTGACGGCAGCCTGGGTGAGCGCAACGACGTCTACTGCGTCAGCATCGAGCACAAGCTGGGCATCAAGGCCAGCCCGACGGCGGTGCTGCAGTACGGTGATGGCACGGCGGCGATGTGCAAGAACGGCGCCGGGCCCGGCGCCGTGGGCTACCTGGTGGGCGAGGAGAACCGCGGCCTCGAATACATGTTCATCATGATGAACGCCGCGCGCTACGGCGTCGGCGTGCAAGGCATCGCGGTGGCCGAGCGCGCCTATCAGAAGGCGGTGGCCTACGCGAAGGAGCGCGTGCAGAGCCGCCCGGTGGATGGCAGCACCAAGGGCGCCGCCACCATCATTCATCACCCCGACGTGCGCCGCATGCTGATGACCATGCGCGCGCTGACCGAGGGCTGCCGCGCCACGGCCAGTGCGGCGGCCGCTGCCTACGATGCCGCGCACCACGACCCCGATCCGCGCGTGCGCCAGCAAAACCAGGCCTTCTATGAATTCCTGGTGCCGCTGGTCAAGGGCTACGGCACCGAGATGAGCGTGGAAGCGACCAGCCTGGGCGTGCAGGTGCACGGCGGCATGGGCTTCATCGAGGAAACGGGCGCGGCGCAGTACTACCGCGACGCCCGCATCCTGCCGATCTACGAAGGTACCACCGCCATCCAGGCCAACGACCTGGTCGGGCGCAAGACCGCGCGCGACGGCGGGCGCGTGGCCAAGGGCGTGGCCGAGCAGGTCGAGCTGACCGAAAAGCGCCTGGCCGGCGGCAGTGCCGACGCCAAGGCCGTGGCCCGTCACCTGCATGCCGCGCGCCGCGCCTTTGGCGATGCGGTGGACTGCATCGACGCCAACGCCAAGGCGCACCCCAACGCGGCTTATGCCGGCAGCGTGCCCTACCTGATGCTGGCGGGCAACCTGGTGGCCGGCTGGCAACTGGGCCGCGCCCTGCTGGCGGCCGAAGAACAATTGGCCCAAGGCAAGGACGCCGCCTTCATGCAGGCCAAGATCGTCACCGCGCGCTTCTACGCCGAGCACATCCTGCCGCGCACCCTGGCGCTGCGCGATGCCATCGTCGATGGCGCGGGCAGCGCCCTGGCGCTGGCACCGGATGCCTTTTGATCGCTCGCTGGATCGTTTGCTTCGATAACGATAGCTGCTGGCGCGCACTGGATGGGCGCCAGAGGCATATTTGACCCATATTTTGCTGTTCACCATGTCCCAACTCCCGCCCGTGCTGCAAAGGCAGACCTTCCCGGTCATCGGCTCGCCGCTGTTCATCATCAGCAACCCCAAGCTGGTCATTGCGCAATGCACGGCGGGTGTCATCGGCGCCATGCCGGCGCTCAACGCCCGGCCGGCCGAGCAGCTGGACGAATGGCTGGCCGAGATCACAGAGGCGCTGGCGGCTTGGGACAAGACCCACCCCGAGCAGCCCGCCGCGCCCTATGCCATCAACCAGATCGTGCACAAGAGCAACGACCGGCTGGAGCACGACATGGCGGTGTGCGCCAAGTACAAGGTGCCGGTCGTCATCACCAGCCTGGGTGCGCGCGAGGACGTGAATGCGGCCGTGCACGGCTGGGGTGGCGTGGTGCTGCACGACATCATCAACAACCGCTTTGCGCGCAAGGCGGTGGAGAAGGGCGCCGACGGCCTGATCGCCGTGGCGGCGGGCGCGGGCGGCCACGCCGGCACCAGGAGCCCGTTTGCGCTGGTGCAGGAAATCCGCGAATGGTTCGACGGACCCATCGCGCTGTCGGGCGCCATCGCCAACGGCGGCGCCATCCTGGCGGCGCAGGCCATGGGCGCGGACTTCGCCTACATCGGCACCGCCTTCATCGCCACCGAGGAGGCGCGCGCGGTCGAGAGCTACAAGCAGGCCATCGTGGCCGGCACCTCGGACGACATCGTCTACAGCAACCTGTTCACCGGCGTGCACGGCAACTATCTGGCGCCCTCCATCCGCGCCGCCGGGCTGGACCCGGAAAACCTGCCGGTGAGCGACCCCAGCACGATGAACTTCGGCGGTGGCGCCGCCGCCAAGGCCTGGAAGGACATCTGGGGCAGCGGCCAAGGCATCGGCGCCGTCAAGGCCATCGAGCCGGCGGCGGCACTGATCGGCCGCCTGCGCGCCGAGTACGAGGCGGCGCGCCGGCGCCTGCTGGCGCGGGCCTGACTCGGCGGCGCCCGATCCGGATCGGGTGGCGGAGCGGCCGCGCGGCCGCGTCGCATCAGGCCAGGTGCTGGGTCAGCGCGGCCAGCGGCGCGGGCGCCGTGGCGACTTGGCCCTTGCGGCTTTTCTTGCCGGCGGCGGGCTTGGCCGCGGGGGCTGGGCGCTGCGCTGCCACGCGCTGCTGGATGTGGGCCAGCGCTTCTTGCACCTGGTCGATCAGGATCAGGCACAGGTCGCCCGTCTGGAGCTGGTCCATCGCGCGGTCGATGGCGACAAACTCGCCGTGGATTTCTTCCACCTGGCGGGCGCGCGTGGCGCCTTCCAGCCCCTGGCGCAGCAGGGCCAGCACCTCGCCGTCGGCACGGCCGCGCTGGCAGGCGTCCTGGTAGAGGATGACGGAGTCGAAGGCGGTGCCCAGGATGCGGGTCTGCTCGCGGATGTCTTCGTCGCGCCGGTCGCCGGCGCCGCTGATGACCACCGAGCGCCGCTGCGCCGGCATGTTGTTGACACCGGCCACCAGGGCGGCGATGGCGTCCGGGTTGTGGCCGTAGTCGGCGATCACGGTGGCGCCGCGATAGTCGAACACGTTGAAGCGGCCGGGCACGCCCTGCTGGTCGCTGATGAAGGTGGCCAGGCCCTTCTGGATGGCGTCCCAGGGCACGTTCACGGCCCAGGCGGCGCCCACCGAGGCCATGACGTTCTCGACCTGAAAGCCGATCTGGCCCTTGCGCGTGATCGGCACGCGCGCCAGCGGCAGGCGTTTTTCAAACGCGCCCTCGGCGCACACGATGTCGCCCTGCTCGACGAACACCACGCGCTTGCCCTGGGCGCGGTGCGTGGCCACCACGGGGTGCTGGCCGTCCTGCGCGAAGAAGGTCACGCGGCCGGGGCAGTGCGGCGCCATCGACACCACCGAGGGGTCGGTGGCGTTGAGCACGGCCATGCCGGTGGGCGCCACGTTGAGCACGATGACGCGCTTGAGCACCTTCAGGTCTTCCAGCGTGGTGATGTAGTTCAGGCCCAGGTGGTCGCCGGCGCCCACGTTGGTGACCACGGCCACATCGCATTGATCGAAGCCCAGGCCTTCGCGCAGCATGCCGCCGCGCGCGGTTTCCAGCACCGCGGCGTCGACGTCGGGGTGGGCCAGCACGTTGCGCGCGCTGCGCGGGCCCGAGCAGTCGCCCGAGTCGATCTGGCGGCCGCCCACGTACACGCCGTCGGTGTTGGTCATGCCCACGCGCAGGCCCTGCGTGCGCAGCAGGTGCGCGGCCAGCCGCACGGTGGTGGTCTTGCCGTTGGTGCCGGTGACGGCAATGACCGGGATGCGACCGTTGCCGCCGTTGGGGTACATGTGGTCGATCACCGCCTGGCCGACATCGCGGCCGGTGCCGTACGAGGGGCTGATGTGCATGCGCAGGCCGGGGGCGGCGTTGACCTCGACGATGCCGCCGCTTTGTGCCTCCAGCGGCTGCAGCACGCTTTCGCACACGACGTCGACGCCGCAGATGTCCAGGCCCACCATTTGCGCCGCCTCGACGGCGCGCGCGGCCACCTCGGGGTGCACGCTGTCGGTGACGTCGGTGGCGCTGCCGCCGGTGGACAGGTTGGCGTTGTTGCGCAGCACCACGCGCTGCCCGCTGACGGGCACCGAGTCGGCGGTCAGGCCCTGCGCCGCCAGGCGCGCCTCGGCAATGGCGTCGATGCGGATCTTGGTGAGCGAGGTGCCGTGGCCGTCGCCGCGGCGGGGGTCGAGGTTGACCTCGGCCACCAGCTCGCGCACGGTGTGCTGGCCGTCGCCGATGACCTGGGGCGGCTCGCGGCGGGCGGCGGCCACCAGCTTGTTGCCCACCACCAGCAGGCGGTAGTCCTGGCCGGGCAGGAATTTCTCGACCAGCACCGGGCCGTACTCGGCGGCGGTGCGATAGGCCATCTCGAAGTGCTCGCGTTCGCTGATGCCGACCGTGACGCCCTTGCCCTGGTTGCCGTCCTGCGGCTTGACGACCACCGGCAGGCCCACGTCGAGCGCGGCGGCCCAGGCGTCGGCCACGTCGCCCACGGGGCGGCCGCGCGGCACCGGCACGCCGGCGGAGTGCAGCAGCTTCTTGGTCAGGTCCTTGTCCTGCGCGATGGTCTCGGCGATGGCGCTGGTGCTGTCTTCCTCGGCGGCCTGGATGCGCCGCTGCCGGCTGCCCCAGCCGAACTGCACCAGGCTGCCGCGCGTCAGGCGCCGGATGGGAATGCCACGCAACTGGGCGGCGTGCGCGATGGCGCCGGTGGAGGGGCCCAGGCGCTCGCCCTCGTCCAGTTCGTGCAATTCGGCCAGCGCGGCGGCGCTGTCGAAGCTGCCGCCCTCGGCGGCGGCGCGGCACAGGGCCTCGGCATGGCTGAAGGCCAGGCGCCCCACGGCCTCTTCGGTGTACTGCACGGCGACCTGGTAGGTGCCGGGAATCTCGGTCGGGGTGGTGCGACTGAACGTGACGGGGCAGCCGGCCTGCGCCTGCAGGCTCAGGGCGCAGCGCTCGAGCGCGTGCGCCATGGACACCGGGCCCTCGGGCCGGTCGCCCACCAGCGCGCCGACAGCGGGAAACAGCTCACGCAGGCGCAACTCGAACGCGGGGTTGGAGCGCAGGTCGCGTTGGGACTCGTCGCAGGTGACGACGGCCTCGATCGCCGTCTGGCGGCTCCACAGGTTGGGGCCGCGCAGCGCGCGAATGCGGGTGATTTCCATGTGAGGGTCCTGACCGGGAGTTGTCCCGAGACTAGAAACGAACGAGTGTGCGGTTCAGTGCACCGTTTCGGTGTCACGCGGCTCATCAAAGTGCAACAAACCGGCACGGATGAGCTCGGGCGCCACGCCGGCGGCCCAGGCCGCGGCCACCGCCGCCACCACGTGGGGGCGCAAGTCCTGCGGGACGTCGGCCGTCAGGGCCGACTGCACCGGTGCCGACAGATGGGTCAGCGCCACCTCGCCCGCGGGGCCCTGCAGCACCACCTCGGTGCCGCGCGCCAGTACCGCCCGGCCCTGACGGGCCCGGTGCTCGGCCACGGCGGGGTTGGCCGGATCGCAGGAAAACAGCATCACCTCGCCGTCGCAGTATTCGGCCAGGGCCAGCACGGCCGGGTCGTCGGCGTTGAGCACGGCCACCCCGTCGGGCAGCACCACGTCGATCTGCGTGCGCAGGATGCCCGGCATCTGGTCGGCCTCGGTGATGTACAGGTCGCTCAGGCCCTGGGCGCCGGGCATGGTCAGCACCACGCCGACCTGGCAGCGGTCATAGGGCAGGCCCTCGGTCAGGATGTGGCGCGGCGAGGTCTCCAGCACCACGGCCTGCACCGTGCGGTTGATCAAAATGCTTTCGCCCTGCTCGAAACCGATGGAGCCGTGCGGCGACAGCTGCCGCCGGCCCAGGAACAGGCCGTCGCGGCAGGCCAGCGCCGTCTGCCAGCCGTGCAACTGGAAGAAGGCGGCCACCAGGCGCGCGGCCAGCGAGGTCTGGCCGTCGCCGATCAGGCCGACGATGGGCACGCGCCCGCTGCTGCCGGGCGGAAACAGGTGCTCGACGATGGCCTCGCCCACCGGCTGGGCACGACCCACGGCGGGCTTGAGGTGCATCAGCAGGCCGGGACCGGCGTTGACTTCGACGATGGCGCCGCCTTGCGGGCCCAGGGGCTGGCCGATGTCCTCGGCCACCAGGTCGATGCCGGCGATGTCCAGGCCCACCACGCGCGCGGCCAGCGTCACCAGCTCGGCCACGTCGGGGTGCACCTGCTCGGTAACGTCGATCGACATGTTGCCGGTGCGCTGCACGACGGCCGACTGGCCCACCGGCAACACGCTGTCGATGCCCAGGCCCTGGCGCCGCAGCAGCAGTTGCAGCACGGCGTCGTCGTGGCGCAGGGTTTCCAGCGGCAGGTGCTCTTCCTCGCCGCGGCGCGGGTCGGTGTTGACGTGCAGGTCGATCAGCGCGCCGATGCTGGAGCGTCCGTCGCCCTTGACGTGGATGATCTCGCCGCGCATGGCGGCCACCACCTTGTTGCCGACCACCAGCACGCGGTGTTCCTGGCCGGGGATGCAGCGTTCGACGATCACCTCGGAGCCCTCGGCTTCGGCGGCGGCAAAGGCCGTGGCGACTTCGCTCTCGGTGTTGAGGTTGAGCGAAACGCCGCGCGCGTGGTTGCCGTCCGAGGGTTTGACGACCACCGGCAGGCCGATGTCCTGGGCCGCTTCCCAGGCCTCGTCGGCCGATTCGACCACCTGGCCCTCGGGCACCGGCACGCCGGCGGCGGCCAGCAGCTGCTTGGTCAGGTCCTTGTCGCGCGAGATGCCCTCGGCGATGGCGCTGGTGCGGTCGGTCTCGGCCGTCCAGATGCGGCGCTGCGCGGCGCCGTGGCCCAGTTGCACCAGGTTGCCCTCGTTCAGGCGGATGTAGGGGATGCCGCGTTCGGCGGCCGCGTCGACGATGCTGGCCGTGCTGGGGCCCAGGCACAGGCGGTCGACCATCTCGGCCAGGCGCCCGACGGTGGCGGCCACGTCGTACGGCCGATCGTTGATGGCGGCCATGACCAGGTCGCGCGCCGCCGTGATGGCCGCCTTGCCGACGCTTTCTTCGCGGGTGCGAATCACGACCTTGTAGACGCCGTGCTCGCCCGTCATGCGCGCCTTGCCGAAGCCGGTTTTCATGCCGGCCTGGGTTTGCAGCTCCAGCGCCACGTGCTCCAGGATGTGGCCGGGCCAGGTGCCGTCGCGCAGGCGCATCAGAAAGCCGCCGCGCCGCCCGACGCTGCAGCGATGCTCGATCAGGCCGGGCAGCCAGGCCGTCAGGCGCTCGTAGAAGCCGGGCAGGGTGTTGGAGGGGTGCTCTTCGAGGGCGCCGATGTCGACCACGGCCTCGATCACCGGGCGGTAGGTCCAGATGCCGGGACCACCCAGGAAGGTCATGCGCCGGATCACGATGTCGGCAAAGGGCGCACGGGCCGGCGGGGCCGCGCTGGGCTCGGCGGTGGCGGCCTGCGCCTGAAGGGGGCGGGGATACAATCCGCCCCCGCTGGACGAGCCGGGCTCGTCAGGGTCGATTCGCCTCATAGTGGAGTGCGTTCGTTTTGATGATTTGATTATCCAGGAGGCCTGCCGTGCTGGCATGCCAGCCGCCGCCTCCTGAACCCATGCCGCTTTCGTCTACCTCTGCGTCCGCCCAGGCTGTTGGCCCGAGTTCTTCGTCCGATGCGTACGAGGCGCCGCTGCGACCCTCAGAAAACGTCCGGGCCGCCCTGGACGTTGACCTCGACGCCCGGCTGAACTTTGCCCAGGGTCGACTAATACTTACGAATCAACGGCTTGTTGCCCAGTTTCCGGATGCAACGAACTGGCAAGGCTGGGAGCTGGCGCCCGGCATGGCCATGGCGCACCTCGACCACGCCGGTGTCGGCACGCTGGAACTGCGCAGCGACCAGGCCTTGCTGGCCACCTGGCGCTTCACCTTGGGCCACAATCCGGCGGCGCTGCGTCTGCTGACCGAGTTCGACCGGGCGCTGGCCGAGCAAACCGCGGGCCCTGCCGCGCCGGGGCAGGCGGCAGCGGACGAGCCCGACGAGCCCGAGGCCGACGAGGAGGAGGGTGCCGATGAAAAGCCGCCCTCCACCTGGACCCTGCTGCGCCTGTGGCGTTTTGCCCACCCCTATCGCTGGCGGCTGCTGGCGGGCTTCTTGCTGACGCTGGCCGGCACGGCGGCTACCCTGGTGCCGCCGTACCTGACCATCCCGCTGATGGACGACGTGCTGATCCCGTTTCAGGATGGCAAACAAATCGATCCTCGTTACGTGGCCCTGCTGTTGTCTGGCCTGCTGGGCTCGGCCTTGTTGGCCTGGGGCCTGGGCTGGGCCAAGACCTACATCCTGGCGCTGGTGTCCGAGCGTATCGGCGCCGACCTGCGCACCACCACCTACGAGCACCTGCTGAAGCTGTCGCTGGAATACTTCGGCGGTCGGCGCACGGGCGACCTGCTGGCGCGCATCGGCTCGGAGACCGACCGCATCAACGTGTTCCTGTCGCTGCACCTGCTGGACTTCGCCACCGACGTGCTGATGATCGCGATGACGGCGGTGATCCTGTTTTCCATCGACCCCTCGCTGGCCCTGGTCACGCTGGTGCCGCTGCCCTTCATCGCCTGGATGATTCACCAGGTGCGCGACCGCCTGCGCACCGGCTTCGAGAAGATCGACCGCGTGTGGGCCGAGGTGACCAACGTGCTGTCCGACACCATTCCGGGCATCCGCGTGGTCAAGGCCTTTGCCCAGGAAGACCGCGAGGCCCAGCGCTTTCGCGAGGCCAACCGCCACAACCTGGCGGTCAACGACCGGCTCAACCGCCTGTGGTCGCTGTTCTCGCCCTCCGTCACGCTGCTGACCGAGATCGGCCTGCTGGTGGTTTGGGCCTACGGCATCTGGCTGGTCAGCCGCCACGCCATCACGGTGGGCGTGCTGACGGCGTTTCTGACCTACATCGGGCGCTTCTACACCCGGCTGGACTCGATGAGCCGCATTGTCTCGGTGACGCAGAAGGCGGCCTCGGGCACCAAGCGCATCTTCGAGATCCTGGACCACGTCTCCAGCGTGCCCGAGGCGCCGCACCCGGTGCCTTTGCCGCAGGTGGCGGGCCGCATCGAGCTGGATGGCGTGAGCTTTCGCTATGGAAACCGCAGCACCATCCGCGACCTGAACCTGCGCATCGAGCCGGGGGAGATGATCGGCCTGGTGGGGCACAGCGGCTCGGGCAAGAGCACCCTGGTCAACCTGATGTGCCGCTTCTACGACGTGGCCGAGGGCTCGATCCGCGTCGACGGCATCGACATCCGCCAGGTGGCGCTGGCCGACTGGCGCCGCCACATCGGCCTGGTGCTGCAGGAGCCCTTCCTGTTCTTCGGCACCATCGCCGAGAACATCGCCTACGGCAAGCCCGAGGCCACGCGCGCCGAGATCGTCGCCGCCGCGCGCGCCGCGCACGCGCACGAGTTCATCCTGCGCCTGCCGCAGGGCTACGACTCGCTGGTGGGCGAGCGCGGCCAGGGCCTGTCCGGCGGCGAGCGCCAGCGCATCAGCATCGCGCGTGCGCTGCTGATCGACCCGCGCGTGCTGATCCTGGACGAGGCCACGGCCTCGGTCGACACCGAGACCGAGCGCGAGATCCAGAAGGCGCTGGACAACCTGGTGCGCGGACGCACCACCATCGCCATTGCCCACCGCCTGTCCACGCTGCGCAAGGCCAATCGCCTGGTGGTGATGGACAAGGGGCGCAAGGTCGAGGAAGGCACGCACGAGAAGCTGATTGCACAGCGCGGCGCCTACTGGCGCCTGTACGAGGCCCAGGCGCGGCAGGAAAAGGCCGAGCGCGACCGGATGCTGGTGGTTGACGAAGCCGTGCTGGCGCCGGCCCATGTGACGCGGGAGAGCCGGACATGAGCAGCAACCCGCTGGCCCTGCAGCGCGATGCCTTCGGCCGCCTGGTGCTGACCGACGCCCAAGGGCAGGTGCACCTCGGCGTGGTGGCCGTGCGCGCCTTTCCGATCGCCGCGCCCAGCGAAGGCATCAGCCTGCTCGATGGCGACGGCCACGAACTGGCCTGGATCGAGCACCTGGCCGATTGCCCCGCACCACAACGGGAGCTGATCGATCAGGCCTTGCGGCAGCGCGAATTCATGCCGGTGCTCAAGCGCCTGAAGTCGGTCAGCAGCTTTGCCACGCCCAGCATCTGGGACGTCGACACCGATCGCGGGCCCACGCGCTTCACGCTCAAGGGCGAGGAAGACATCCGCCGCCTGGGTCCCGACCTGCTCATCGTCAACGACATGCACGGCGTGCAATACCTGATCCGCGATCTGGCCAGCATGGATCGTGCCAGCCGCAAGCTGCTCGATCGCTTTCTGTAGCACCGCCCGTACATCGCGCGGCGAACTGTCGCACAATGGCTCGATCGACACGCACGATTGAGCCCATGAGACACCGTGACGATTCCCCCGACTGGATGTGGTCCGATGCGCTGGCGGCGCTGGACCGCATGGAGCGCCTGCACAGCCAGCTGTTTCAGCCGCGCGCGGCCCACTCCCCCAGCTGGGTGCCGCCGGTGGACGTGCTGGAGAC
>OFTX01000438.1_pt1 | contig 22650 bp, 17 predicted proteins | sample 1775051 | NCBI WGS metagenome assembly OFTX01 (sample SAMN08195772, study PRJEB24354) | sludge metagenome | isolation source: sludge from phenol fed wastewater aerobic bioreactor A | place: India: Nagpur | collected 2016-09-15
GGCGTATAGGTGGTCGAGGCTCCGTCGCGCGCCGCGGCCTCAAGCGCGTCCAACCCCAACGCGTTGAAATCGTGGTCCGAAACGGGGCCGGAGAAGATCGCCGCGATACGAGCGGGGTCAGATCCGTGCATGGCCGGCTGCCGTGCGCAGCCTACGACCATGGCCGCCAGGGTGATCGCGAGACCGACCGCCATAACGACTGTGCGGACGGCTACGCGGCTGGCTGAGGGCAGCCGGACGTGCCGCCGATGGCGCGCCGAACGCGAACGGTGCATGATCACCCATCGGCAGGGCCGCCCCGCGGGGTTAACGTCCCGCGGCACGGGATTCGGCTGCCCTTGGCACGCTCGGCCGGTGACGCCCGGGCCCGCATCGCCGCCGCGGCCGCCGGGCTCGGCAGCGAAATCCCGTCGGGTTCGGTGATCGAACCGTCCCTGCCGCGGCTGCTCGACGCGGTGGACGCGGGCACCGTCTCGAAGGAACACTGCGCCGTGATCACCGGCTGCTACGGCCGCATCCCCGACCAGACACGTGAACTGTGCCGGGCCGAGGACCGGCGGAGTCCGCCCGCAGGTCGTCGTCACCATCAGACACGACGACCTGTTCCCGGTCGACGCGCCGGGCGGCAACCCGGACAGCAAACCGGCGCCCACCCCCGCTGGGCGAAGCCACGAATCGACGCCTATAGATGCCTACAGGTGGTGCACGACGCCGCCGTCGCAGCGCACCGCGGATCCCGTCATATACGCGGCCTGCTCGGAACACAGGAAGGCGGTGACGGCGCCGAACTCGGCCGGCGTGCCGTAGCGGCGCAGCGGAACGGATGCCGCGCTGGCGGCGGCCACGTCCGCAACGGATCGCCCGTCCCGCCCGGCCTGCGCCGCGTCCAGCGCGCGGATCCGGTCGGTGTCGATCCGCCCCGGCAGCACCATGTTCACGGTGACGCCGTCCGGGCCGACCTCGGTGGCGAGCGTCTTCAAGTAGGCGGCGAGCGCGGAGCGGCCGATATTGGACAGCGCAAGGTTCGCGAGCGGCTCGACGATGCTGTAGGAGCCGATCGCGACGATCCGGCCCCAGCCGCGCCGGCGCATGCCGGGCAACACCGCCTGCACGAGCCGCTGCTGGAAGACGAGCAGCGTTTCCACCGCGGCACGGGTGTCCTCGGCCGAGATATTCGCGGCGGCAGCGGGTTTCGGTCCCGGGCCGTTGAGTACCAGGATGTCGATATCGGCGCCGGAAAGGCGTCTCGCCTCCTCGACGAGGAACTCGGCTGCGCCGTCGGCGGTGATATCGCACGGCACGGCCTGCGCGCCGGGGAGTGCTCCGGCGATCTCACGCGCCAGTTCCCCCCGCCGACCGGATATGACGACGTTCACGCCTTCGGCGGCAAGCGCCTCCGCGGTGGCCCGACCCAGTCCGGCCGTGGAGGCACACACCAGCGCGGTTCGTCCCGCTATCCCGAGATCCACATCGCCGACCCTAGTCGGCGCGAACAACGTCATACTCGGCGACCACCATCCAGGATGCGCCGGACCTACCGGAAAGGGCCTCCTGGAAAGACAGCACCGCTCGGATCGGTGAACCGACCCGGGCGGTGCCGCCGTACGGTGGATGGTCACGCGAGCGAGTGCTCACGCTCTCGTGTCTGCGGGCGGGTCGGAGCCTGCCGACCTGCATGCCAGAATCCCAGCAGCGCGAGGATCAACATCACACCTGCGGCCACGTAGGCACCGATCGCGGCATACCCCGCGATCATGCCCATGGTTCCGAACGCGTAGGCGTTGAGCAGCAGGCCGCGCAGCGTCTCACCCTTGAACATGGTCGCGACCTGGCCGGCCAGCTTCTGGTCCTGCGGGTTCGCCTGCGCCAGCGTGCTCAGTTCGGCGTAGGTCTTGCCGCCGGCGACCTCCGACAGGTGCACGGCAATGAAGTTGTTCGCGTACACCTCGGCCTGCGCACCGGTGGTGAGCTGCTGCCCGCCGTACTGGCGCATCGGCGCGAACTGGTCGCCCTGCACGGCCTTGCTGTCGGCCGGCGGGAAGAAGATCTTCTGGGCCGCGAGCTGATCGTGCACCTCGGTGCCGATGAAGTTGTGTCCCCAGCTGAGCAGGATGCCGGCCACCAGGAGGACGGCCGCCAGGGCCAGGCCCAGCCAACTCACCAGTTTGTCCATTGCTGCGCGCATTGTGCTTGCACCCCTTGCTGTGTCGATGAACTTCCGTGTCGACCGCTTGTACGGGCGATCGGGCCGCCGCCGGATTCTGCCCGGCAACTTGAATCATCGCGGGGCGATCAGGCCGTCGCGCGGGGCAGAAGGCACCAATACGTCGGGACATTGATCCCCGGGCGGCAGGACTTTGGTCCCGAACGACGTCATACGCGGATGACGAAAGTCCCTTGCACGATCGGTGCCGGATGCGATGGCATGGGAACATGACGGAACGGCGCCTAGCGCGCCGACCTTTGGGTAGTGGTGCGATCTCCGGAAAGTAGGCTTCCATGGTGCGGGTGTTTCTCGTCGACGACCACGAAGTCGTGCGGCGGGGTATCGCAGACCTGCTGGAATCGGACGATCTGCAGGTCGTCGGCGAGGCGGGATCGGTGGCCGAGGCGCTGACGCGGGTGCCGGCCGTGCGCCCCGATGTGGCGGTGCTCGACGTGCGGCTGCCCGACGGCAACGGCGTCGAGCTGTGCCGGGAGCTGCGGTCGCGGATGCCCGAGCTCAGATGCCTGATGCTCACGTCCTTCGACGACGACGATGCGCTGTTCGGCGCGATCATGGCCGGCGCCTCCGGATTCGTGCTCAAGCAGGTGCGCGGTTCCGATCTCGTCTCGGCCGTGCGCACCGTGGCAGCCGGCGGAAGCCTGCTCGACGCACGGTCCACCGCCGCGGTGATGCGCCGCATTCAGGCCGAGCAGGAGGAGGCCGAGCCGCTCCGGACGCTCACCGAACAGGAGCGTGCGGTACTCGAGCTGATCGCGGAAGGGCTGACCAACCGGCAGATCGGCGATCGGCTGTTCCTCGCGGAGAAGACCGTGAAGAACTATGTCTCGCACCTTTTGGCGAAGCTCGGCGTGGAACATCGCACCCAGGCGGCCATCCTCGCCACCAAGCTCTTCGCCGACAAGCGCGGGTCGAGTCTCTAGGTTCTCCCAGGCTTTCTAGGCGCGCTAGGGAGTGGGGAGCGGCACCATCCAGCGAATGGTGGTTCCGGACTTCCCGCCCACCGCCTCGAAGCTGCCCCCGCACGAAGCAGCGCGCTTCGCCAGATTCTCCAGACCGCTTCGGGTGACGTCCTTCTCGATGCCGCGACCGTTGTCGGTGATCTCGATGTCGAGCTGGTCCGACGCCGTCACGGACACCGTCACCGACGTCCCGCCGGAGTGGCGGACCGCGTTGCTCACGGCCTCGCGGACCACCGCCTCGGCGTGCTCCGACAACTCGGGCGACACGATGGTGTCCACCGGCCCGTGGAGTCGCAGCGTGACGCGCGGCCCGCCCTCCCCCACCCCGGCCACGATGTCGGAGAGCCGGCGACGCAGGTTCTTGCGTTGGTCGCTGGGACGGCTGCGCAGGTTGAAGATGGACGAGCGCAGATCCGCGATGGCCTCGTCGATCTGCTGCACCGCCTGATCCACGCGATCCCGCGCGGGGCCTGCGTCGATCTTCGTCACCTGGCTCTGCAGGCTCAGGCCGACGGCGAAGAGCCGCTGGATGACGTGGTCGTGCAGATCGCGGGCAATGCGCTCGCGATCCGCCATGAGCTCGTAGAGTCGCCGCTGCTCCTGGCGATCGGCCACCTCCAGCGCGATTGACGCCTGCTCGGCGAGCCCGACCAGCTCCGGCTGCTGATCCGGTTGGAACGGGTCCCGGCCGGCCGCCCGCAGACAGATCACCAGTCCTCCGTCGCCGACCCCGGCCGGGATCGAGGCGATCAGTACGGAGTCGATCCCGCGCCACATGGCGGCGAGTTCCGACTGCCGGGGCGCCGGAAACTCACCCGCCGAGTAGGCGCCCAGCGCGTCCGTGACGGCCGCCGCCCACGGATCCGACAACGACACCGTGACGCCGGAGGTGGGTCCGGTCGCCACCTGCGCCCGGGCCCCGGATGCGGCCCAGACCCTAAGGCCGTTCCCGTCGACGAGCAGCACGATGGCACCATCCGCGTCGGTGAGCGCCGCGGACCGGTCGGCGATCAGCTGCAGCGCGTCACCCACGGTACCGCCCGACAACAGCTCGGATCGCACCGCCGCAAGCGCCAGCAGCCACCGCTCCCGTCGCAGGAGCTGGGAGACCAGCCGCGAAGCGTGCTCCTCCTCCGCCATGTGCCGCAGGATCCTTCCGGACGTCAGCCGATGTCTCCCGGGAGCCTATTACGGAACCGGTCCATTACGCTTGCGCTATGGGCGCACAAGTCGGCGTGACGGCTGCGTCTGCTGTGCCGGGTTCGGCTGCTGTGCCGGATTCAACTGCATGGGCACCCAGGCTGGCAAAGATCCGGGTGCTGCACGTCAGCAGGGGGACCGGCTGGGCGATCGGCCGGAACGGTGTGCTCACCGCCAGGCACGTGGTCGCGGCGTTGCTCGGTGACGGTGCCGCTGTGAGTGGTGGGCCACCCGAGGCCGAGGTGGTGCTCGGCGCGGCGCCGGAACGGTCCTTCGAGTTCGAGATCGTCTGGGATGACGCTGATCTCGACCTTGCGATCCTGTCCATCGGCGCGCGCGGACGGGTGACGTGGCAGACCCTGCTCCGCCGGGCCGAGGAGCACCTGTTGGCGTATCCGGCGGCGGACCCGGTGCCCGACGTCGCCGTCGTCGGGCTGGCCGGGCGCGCCACCGACGGGCGCGGCGGGTCCAGCCTTTCCTGGATGCTGGCCGCACCGGAGGACGCGCGTGGCACGCTGGTCCCCGATCCGGGCGGCGGCCGTCACTTCGTCGAAGTGGACCGTCCCGAATTGTCGAGAGCCGCGTGGCGGCATGGCATGTCGGGTGCGGTGGTCCTGCGACAGGGGCCGCACCCGATGGTGCTGGGCATCGTCATAGGGAAACTCCGCGGTCGCCGGAACGCGCGTTTCGAGGTGAGCACGCTGCCGGACCCGGCGGGCAACGACACACTGCGACAGGCGTTGGAGGCTGTCGGCGCCGCACCGGTCGTATTCCACATGGACGGCCCGGAGCTTCGCGAGTTCGTCACCGACGACTGCCTCGACGCCGCGTGGCGGCCCATCGCGGTGCCGGACATCCCGGATGCGGGCTGGTTCGGGACACGTCTCGCGCGAACCGATGTCGCCCGGCCCGACGCGCCGTACGGCACGTTCGTCATGCGGCCGGAACACACGGCGCTCGCCGATGCGCTGGATCGGGCGATCGCCGGGACCGGGCCGCGGGTGATCGTGGTGCGCGGGCCGTCGGCCGCCGGCAAGTCGAGGCTCGTCGCGGAGGTGCTGCCCACCCACCCCGGGCTCGCCGACCACGTCGTGCTGCGGCCGGGCCCGTCGCGGTCGATCCTGGATCTGCCCGCCCGGCTGCATCCGGAGCCCGCGCTGATCTGGATGGACAACCTGCAGGACTACCCGGCGAACGCGCTCAGCCACGAGCGGCTCCGGGTGATGCTCAAGAACCATCCGCAGACCGTCGTCGTCGGGACGGTTCTCGACCCACCGGAGCGCACCGGCAGCGCGCGGTTGATCGACAGCGGCCGCAGCGCGCGCAGCGATGAGGACCTCGGAGCGGGATTCCCGCTGGCCAGTGCGAGCCTGTCCGGCGTGTTCACGGCGATCGACGACGCCGGCCTCACGACGACCATCGCCCTGCCGGCGACGCCGCGGTGGATCCGGCCGCGCGCCGAGTCCGACCCGACCACCTGGGCGCTCGCCCGGGCCACCAAACAGGGGCTCGGGCTCGGCGAATATCTCTCCGGATACCACGAGCTGGTGGATCACTACACGGCCGCGGGATGGGCCACCCGGACGCTTGTCGACCTGGTGGCCGATTGGGACCGGTCTGGGATCGGCGAACCGCTCGGCGCCGAGACCGCTCGGCTGCTGTGGGATCGGCTGATGCCCGCGCAACTTCCCCGCGACGAGCTGCGGCTGTTCCTGCGCATGACGCCGGCGGAGATCGAGCGTCAGTGGCGTGGATCGCTGGCGTACGCATGCGAGACCGTCGTGGGCACCGGCGCTCTGCTGCGTCTGACGCCGGGCGGGCTGGTGTCCAGCGAGTTCGCCCGCATCCACATCGACCGCGGCGCGATCGGCGGGCAGATCTGGGACTACCTGCTACACGAGCACCCGACCACGCCGGTGCAGCGCATCAGTCTGGGGCTGCGCGCGCTCGGGTCAGGCACGCCGCAGCGGGCGCTGCGCGCGTTCGAGTCGATACTCTTCTTCCGGGATGACGACCTGGCGCGCGCCGACAATATGCGACTGCTCGAGGTGGTGGCCCGTCGCGGAATCGCGCTCTACCACACGCGAACCGGCCGTGACGAGCAGGCGATCATGGCCTACACGGATCTGGTCGACACGTTCGGCGCCGAGACCGACGCGGACGTCTGCGAGCAGCTGGCGCAGGCGCTGCTCGGCATCGGCCTCACGTTCTCGAAGCTCGGCAGCCACGGCCAGGCGGTCTCCGCCTATACGGAGCTGGTCGACAGATACCGCGACCATCCGAGCCCGATCCTCGGCGAATACGTGGCGAAAGCGCTACTCGGCCAGGCGAGCACGCTCGCCGAGCTCGGCCGCCATGACGAGGAGCGCGCCGCATACGCCGATATCGTCGCCAGGTACGCGGATGACGCCGCTCCGGCGGTGCAGGCGATCGTGGGAAGGGCCCGCGCGGCGCTCGATTCCTGACCGGTGCCTGTCCGGCCGCGGCGAGTCCTCGCGGCGAGAGCGCTCCCTTGCGGCGGAACGTAAGAACCTTGGGTGTGAATGCTGCAGCATTCTGTCCGGTATGTCCCGGTTTTACTCACACCAGCCTGCAGGATTCACACCACCATGGAGGTGTGTGAATGCTGCAGCATTCTGTCCGGTATGTCTCGGTTTTACTCACACCCGCCTGCAGGATTCACCGCGTTCAGAGCGCCAGGCCGACGTACTTCGTCTCCAGGAACTCCTCGATGCCCTCCGGCCCGCCCTCGCGGCCCAGGCCGGAGGACTTGATGCCGCCGAACGGCGCGGCGGGATTCGACACGATGCCCTGGTTGAGGCCGACCATGCCGGATTCGAGCCGCTCCGCCACGGTGATCGCCCGGGTCAGGTCCTTGGTAAAAGCGTAGGAGACCAACCCGAACTCGGTGTCGTTAGCAAGCGCGATGGCTTCGTCGTCGGTGGCGAAGGTGGTGATCGGCGCGACCGGGCCGAAGATCTCCTCGGCGAACATGCGCGCGGTCGGCGGCACGTCGTGCAGCACCGTCGGCGCGTAGAAGTGCCCGGGCCCGCCGATCACGCGGTTGCCGGTGAGCACTCGGGCGCCGGAGTCGACGGCGTCGGCCACGAGCTCGGACACCTTGGCGACCGCGGCGGAATCGACCAGCGGGCCGACGTCCACCCCGTCGTCGATGCCGGAGCCGACCGTCAGTGCGCCCATGCGTTCGGCCAGCCGCGCGCCGAACTCGTCGGCCACGGACTCGTGCACGATGAACCGGTTGGCTGCGGTGCAGGCCTCGCCGATGTTCCGCATCTTGGCCAGCATCGCCCCGGCGACCGCACGGTCGAGATCGGCGTCATCGAAGACGAGGAACGGCGCGTTCCCACCGAGCTCCATGGACACTTTGAGCACTCGCTCAGCAGCTTCGCGGATCAGCGTGCGCCCGACCTCAGTCGAGCCGGTGAAGGTGAGCTTGCGGAGCCTCGGGTCGGCGATGATCGGCTGCGACACAGCACCTGAGTGGGATGTGGTGATGACGTTCACCACGCCGTCCGGCACGCCTGCCTCCTGCAGCACCTTCGCGAGAGCGAGTGTGGTGAGCGGAGTCTGGGCCGCCGGCTTGACGACGACGGTGCAGCCGGCGGCGAGCGCCGGACCGATCTTGCGGGTGCCCATGGCGAGCGGAAAGTTCCACGGCGTGATCGCGTAGACAGGCCCCACCGGCTGCTTCATCGTCAAGAGCCGCGTGCCGCCGGACGGCGCCACGGAATAGCGGCCCGCGATGCGTACCGCCTCCTCCGAGAACCACCGGAAGAACTCCGCGCCGTAGGTCACCTCGCCGCGCGCCTCGGCGAGCGGCTTGCCCATCTCCAGCGTCATGAGCAACGCGAAATCATCGGCCCGCGCATGCAACAGCTCGAAGGCACGGCGCAGGATCTCGCCGCGTTCCCGCGGGTCGGTGGCGGCCCAGGCCGGGCCTGCCGCGACGGCCGCATCCAGCGCCTGGATCCCCTGCTCCGCGGTCGCGTCCGCGACCTCCGCGAGAGTGCCACCGGTGGCAGGGTTCTCGACCGGAACGGCGCCCGATGTCGCGATCCACTGCCCGCCGATCAACAGGCCCTTCGGTACCGAGTCCACTACCGACGTGATCCGATCCGCTGAAACACCCACAGCCCTCACCTTTCTCGATGTCGCATTACTTCTTCTGTGCCACTAGTTATTCTGTGTCACTAGCTCGATGCCACCGCCGGTTTCACGCCCCGCCGAAGGCGCACATCCGGTCCCTACTGGATCCCTTCCCTACCCGTCAGGCGCGTCGATATCGCGACGGGCAGGATCGTGACGACGAGCACCACGAGCACCACGGCGTTCACCTCGGGCAGCTGCTGGCCGAGCCGGATCGCGCCGAAGATCCACAGCGGCAACGTGTTCTGGGCGCCCGCCGTGAACGTCGTCACGATGATCTCGTCAAACGAGAGCGCGAACGCGAGCAGCGCCCCGGAGACCAGGGCGGTGGTCAGCGACGGCATCGTCACGAGACGGAACGTCTGCCACGGCCGGGCCCCGAGGTCCATCGACGCCTCGACGAGCGAGCCGGAGACACGCCTCAGCCGCGCCAGCACGTTGTTGTAGACCACGACGACACAGAACGTGGCATGGCCGATGATGATCGTCATCAACGACAACCCGACCCCGGCGAAACTGAACGCCGAGTTGAGGGCCACGCCGGTGATGATGCCCGGCAGCGCGAGCGGCAGCACGACCAGGAACGAGATCGTCTCCCGGCCGAAGAACTTGAACTTGTGCACGCCGAACGACGCGAGCGACCCGAGCACCAGCGCGATCGCGGTGGAGATGAGGCCCGCCTTCACCGACAGCCACAGCGCGTCGCGCACCTGGTTGTCGTGCCACGCGACGGTGAACCACTGCGTGGAGAAGCCCGGCAACGGCCAGGCCTGCACGTTGGACGAGTTGAACGCGTACAGCACCACGATCGCGATCGGGAAGAACAGGAACGCGACCACCAAGTAGGCCCAGATGCGCAGCAAGACACGCGATGTCGTACCCGTCACGAGACCTCCCGCGAGGCGCCCGCGGCGTTCGCACCGATCAGGTAGACAATCATGATCACGATCGGCACGACAGCCAGCGCGGCGGCGAACGGCAGGTTACCGGCCACCCCGATGTTTGAGTAGATGACGTTGCCGATGAAGCTGGATCCGGCCCCGCCCACCAGGATCGGCGTGATGAAGTCGCCCAACGTGAGCGAGAACGTGAAGATCGATCCCGCGGCGACCGCGGGCAGCGCCATCGGCAGGATCACCCGGCGCAGCGTCGTCGCCCCGTGCGCGCCCAGATCAGCCGACGCCTCCAGATAGGACGGCGGAATGCGTTCCAGCGCACCGAATATCGGGATTACCATGTACGGCAACCAGATGTAGCTGTAGACGATCCACATCGCGATGTTCGTGTAGCCGATGTTCGGCTCGGGCAGCCCCACCTTCGCGAAGAACCAGTCGAGGGTGCCGCCCTTCTGCAAGATCACGATCCACGCGTAGACGCGCGCGATGTAACTGGCCCACAGCGGCAGAACGATCAGCGTGAAGATCACGTTGCGCGACCGCGTCGAGGCCACCCGCGCCATGTAGTACGCGAGCGGGAAAGCGACGATCGCCGTGGTCGCCGTCACCGCGATCGCCATGACCAGGGTGCGGGCGATGATCACCAGGTAGGTGCCGGTGAAGATCTGCTGGAAGTTCGCCAGCGTCCAGCTGCGGTCGATCTGGTTGGTCAGCGGGTTGACGCTCCACAGCGACGTCAGCAGCATCACCGCGAGCGACGCGAGGTAGATGACGCCGAGCCACAGCAGCGGCGGCGCGAGGGTCAGCGAACCGCGGAGCCACGGGCGGCGCCAGAGTGCGCCTGCGAAACCGCCCGTGGCCCCGACGGATCTGCCGACCCCCTGCGGGAGCGTGTCGACCGACATGGGTGAGGCCGTCATCCGGTGATTTGGGTCCACGCCGTCTGCCACGCCGTGTACGGCATGCAGTCGGAGCTACCGTCGCCGCACTGCGCCAGCGGCGTCTTCCAGAACTTGATCGTCTGGAAGTACGACTCCGGCGCGTCCGCGTGATACTGGCTGCAGGATCCCGCCGCTTGCTTGTTCATCTCGGCGCAGGCCTTGGTGTTGACCGGCGTCTCACCGAAGTAGATCGCTTGCTGCGCTTGGACTGTCGGCGTGGTCGCCCACTGCAAGTACTTGTACGCGCAGTTCGGGTGCGGCGCCTTGGTGGCGAGCATCCAGGTGTCCGCCCAGCCGGTCGCGCCCTCCTTCGGGATGGTGTCCGCGACCGGGGCCTTCGCGTCGACGAGCGTGTTGGTCTGGTAGGGCCAGGCCGCGCCGACCGTGACGGCCCCGCTCTGGAAGAGCGAGATCTCCTGCGAGGCAAGGTCCCAGTACTTCTTGATGAGCGGGCGCTGGTCCTTCAGCAGGGCGACGGCAGCGTCGAACTGCTTCTGGGTGAGCTCGTACGGGTCCTTAATGCCGAGATCCGGCTGCGCCTTGGCGAGATAGAGTGCAGCGTCGGCGATCTGGATCGGGTTGTTCGGCACCGAGATCTTGCCGCTGTACTGCTTGTCGTAGATCACGCTCCACGAGTTGGGCGCCGTGGGGAAGTCGGTCTTGTTGTACAGCAACACGTTCGGGCCGAACTCGTAGCTGACGCCGTAGTGCTTACCGTCGATAGTGTTGAAGTCCGGGCTCTGCAGGAACTTGTAGAAGTTCTTCCACTCGGGGACCAGATCGACGTTCACCGGCTTCACGTCGCCGCCGTAGATCAGCCGCAGGCCCGCGTCGCCGGACGCCGACACCATGTCGAATTGGCCGTTCCCGCCGTTGGCCATCAGCGAGACCATCTCGTTGGACGATCCCGCGTACTTCGCGTTCACGGTGCAGCCGGTCTGCTTCTCGAAGGGCTGCACCCAATCCGGCTGGGCGTAGCCCTCCCAGGCGATGAGGTTGAGTTGCCCTTCGCCGGCACCGATCTCGGTCGGCAAGGGGGTGTCCGCCGTCGGCGGCTTGAGGCCCTGGGCCGCGCCGCCGCCGGACGACGCGCCGGTGCTCGCCCCCTGGGTGGTCGAGCCGGCGGTTCCGGTCGTCCCGCCGCCCGTGCCGCCCGATCCGCAGCCAGCGATCACGACCGCCGCCACGGCTGCACACGCGGCCGCCGCCACGCCCCACGTTCTGCGCATGGTCATCCTTTCCAGGTCAATTCTTCGGTGTGGACATCTGGCCGCTGGGGCCGATGGAGTGCGAGGTGGTCGGCCACCAGCAGATCGTCACGTCGGTTCCGGCGGGGATGACGTTGTCCGCGGCTCCGCCGTTGGGCCGGATCACGACAACGGCCTGCCCACTGGCAAGGCCGACCGTGTAGCGGGTGTTGACGCCGAGGTAGATGACCTCGCGGACCACGGCGGGAACGCAGACAGCGTCGGGCGGCTCGCTCGCCGGATCGGTCACCATGCGGATGCGCTCCGGACGGACCGCGTACGTCAGGCCCGCGTGGTCGAGCATGTTGGACACGCCGATGAAGCCGGCGACGTACTCCGTCGACGGCTGCTCGTAGATCTCGACCGGAGTGCCGGCCTGCTCAATCTGACCCTTGTGGAAGACGGCGATCCGGTCGCTCATGGTGAGCGCCTCCTCCTGGTCGTGCGTCACGTAGATGAACGTGATGCCCGCCTCGCGCTGGATTCGCTTCAACTCCAGTTGCATGCCCTGGCGCAGCTTGAGATCCAAGGCGCCCAAAGGCTCGTCGAGCAGCAGCACCTTCGGCCGGTTGACGATGGCGCGGGCCAGCGCCACGCGCTGGCGCTGCCCGCCGGAGAGCTGATCGGGTTTGCGGCCGCCCATCGCGGTGAGGCCGACCATGGCAAGTGCGTCGGCGGCCGTGTCGGCCCGCTTCTTCTTGGGGACCCGTTTCACGCGCAGGCCGTACTCCACGTTGTCCTGCACCGTCATGTGCGGGAACAGCGCGTAGTTCTGGAACACGGTGTTCACGTCCCGGTCGTACGGCGGGGTCCGCGTCATGTCGACGCCGAAGATCTCCACCGTGCCGCGATCGACCGATTCGAAACCTCCGATAATGCGCAGCAGAGTCGTCTTGCCCGACCCGGACGGGCCGAGCATGGTGAAGAACTCGCCTTTCTCGATTGTCAGGTCGACGCCGTCCACGGCGCGCACCGCGCCGAAAGACTTGTGCAGACCGGTGATTCGCACCGCGGCCGTCGCATCGGACGCGACGCCCGCCGTGACATCGTCCGCGGTCTGCGTCATCCGACGACCGCCGATTCCCGGCGCGTCGGTGCGCCCGCGGCCGCGAATGCCTGTTCGACGACGGCCAGGCCCTCCTCGAGAAGGGCGTCATCGATGACGAGCGGCGGCAGGAAGCGGAACACGTTGCCGAACGTGCCGCAGGTCAACGTGAGCACACCCTCCGAGTGGCAGATGCGGTTGACGGCGCCCGCGAGCTCGGCATCGGGCGTGATGGTGCCGGGCTTGACGACCTCGATCGCCATCATGGCGCCGCGGCCGCGGACTTCGCCGATCGACGGGTAGCGCTCGGCGAGCTCGTGCAGCCGGCGGCCCATGATCTGTCCGATATGCCGTGCGCGGGCGGCGAGGTCGAGTTCCTTCATGGTCTCGATGGCGCCCAGCGCCGCGGCACAGGCGACGGGGTTCCCGCCGTAGGTGCCACCGAGGCCGCCGGGGTGCACGGCGTCCATGATCTCCGCCCGGCCGGTGACTGCGGCGAGCGGCAAGCCGCCGGCGATCCCCTTCGCGGTGGTGATGAGATCCGGTACCACGCCTTCGTTTTCGCACGCGAACCAGTCACCGGTGCGGCAGAAGCCGGTCTGGATCTCGTCCGCGATGAAGACCACGCCGTGCTTCGTGCACCACTCGGACAGCGCGGGCAGGAAGCCCTCCGCGGGGACGATGAACCCGCCCTCGCCCTGGATCGGCTCGATCACGATCGCCGCGAGATTCTCTGCGCCGACCTGCTTCTCGATCATCGTGATGGCACGCTCGGCCGCTTCCGCGCCCTTGATCGGCGCCGGCTCGCGGAACGGGTAGGACATCGGCGCCCGGTACACCTCGCCGGCGAACGGCCCGAACCCGTTCTTGTACGGCGCATTCTTCGCCGTCATCGCCATGGTGAGGTTGGTGCGGCCGTGGTACGCGTGGTCGAACACGACGACCGCATCCCGCCCGGTCGCGACGCGCGCGATCTTGACGGCGTTCTCGACCGCCTCGGCGCCGGAATTGAGCAGTACCGACTTCTTCGCATGGCTGCCCGGGGTGAGTTCGGCGAGCCGTTCGCACACCTCGACATAGCCGCCGTACGGCACCACCATGAAGCAGGTATGCGTGAACTGGTGCACCTGGCGCGCCACCCCCTCGGCGACCTTCGGCGCGGCATTGCCGACGCTGGTGACGGCGATGCCGGCAGCGAGATCGATGAGGCTGTTGCCGTCCACGTCGACCACCACACCCCCGCCCGCGGCGGCGATGTAGGCGGGCAGCCCCACGCTGACCCCGCCGGACACGGAGGCGGTCTTGCGCTCGTGCAGGGCGCGGGAGATCGGCCCCGGAATCTCCGTCACGAGGTGACGGTGCTGCGGAAGGGTCGGGCCGCCGAGGATTTCCCCGTGGCTGTCGGTCTGGATTCCGCCGTGGATGTCGCTGCTCATGCTGCGAACCTAGACCCGTTTCCCGCGCGGTTCCGTTGGCAATTCATCCAATATCGTTGATGATGTTGTTCGGAGTGCACAGTGATTCCGGAGGAGATGCGATGACGGCAAGCCTGGCGGCGCTCCTGCGGCGAGCGGACCTCGGGCTGACGCTGCTGAGCGGCGGGGACACCGACCGCGTCACCGAGCCCATCCGGTGGGTCACCACGAGCGAACTCGTCGATCCGACGCCCTACCTGCGCGGCGGCGAGCTGGTGCTCACCACCGGCATGCGGCTGCCGGCCGGTCGCGCCGGTGTCGAGGCGTACGTCGCGAGGCTGGTCGCCGCGGGCGTGGCCGGACTCGGTTTCGGGGTCGGTCTCGCACACCAGACGGTGCCGGCGCGGCTCGTGCGCAGCGCTCGCGCGGCCGGTCTGCCGCTGGTGGTGGTCGACGAGCCGACCCCGTTCATCGCGATCGGGGAGGCTGTCGCGGACATGCGGGTCCAGGCCGAGGTGCGCGAACTCGCTGAGGCTCTGCGCGCGCAACAGTCGATCACGCGGGCGGCCGTCACGCACGGGCCGGAAGGGGTGACGCGGCGGCTCGCGGCGTTGTTGGACGGGTGGGTGATCGTTGCGGACATCGCCGGGCGCGTGCTGCACGAGGTACCGGGCGGCATCTCGGACCGGGAGAACCGATGGCGGGCGGAGCTCGGCCGGCTGCGCAGTGGGCATCGCGCGTCGGCCGCCCTCGCCACGCCCGACGAACACGTCACGGTGCAGACCCTCGGCGGCGCCGATCAGGTACACGGGTTCCTGGTGACCGGCCGGGTTTCGCCGCCGTCGACCGCGCATCATTCGATGACGAACGTTGCGGCGGCGCTGCTTTCGGTGGCGCTGGGGCGGGAGCCCGACTCGGGTGGGGCTCGCGCGGCGCGGGCGACGCTGATGGCCTCGCTGGCCGAGCATCCGGACGTCATCGCGCCGCTGCTGCCCGCCCTCGGCGGGCCGGTGTTCGACCAGCCCATCACCCGCGTGGCGGCCGTCGCCGGCCCGGCCGATGCGCTCGACGCCCTGCACGCCCACCTCGAAACCCTCGGCACCGCACTCGCCTACCCGTGGGCCTCGGTGGACGGCGACCTGCTGGTGGTGCTCGGCGAAGCCCTGGACGCCCGCGCGGCCGGACTCTCCGAGCCCGGTCTGGTCTGCGGGTGGAGCACGGCCCTGGCGCCGGCCGAGACGCCTCGGGGCGCGCGAGAAGCGTTGCAGGCGCTGCGTTTCGCGGTGCGCTCGGGCGCGGACAGCCGAACCTTCGACGAGACGGGAGCCGGTTCGCTGTGGACCGTCGCGGGCGCCGACCGAACGTCCGCATTCGCGGCGCGGCTGCTCGACCCGCTCCGGCGGTACGAGCAGCAGTCGTCCGTGCCGCTGCGCGAGAGCCTGCGCACCTGGCTGGCGCATCACGGCCAGTACGACCCGGCGGCAGCGGCGCTGAACATCCACCGGAACACCCTGCGCTACCGGATACAGAAGGCCGGCGCCCTGATGCGCTGCGACCTGGACAACCCGACCGTCCGCATGGAGCTCTGGTTCGCCCTCGGCGCGGACGTGAGCTAACCACCGCCGACGCGCCGGCGCGGCCTATTCACCAGTCGTGGATGGTGCCGTCGGCGAGTCGGTTGTAGGGCAGATAGGCGGTGACGTAGGGGTATGTGCCGGCCTCGTCGGTGTCGAGATCGACTCCCAGGCCGGGGTTGTCGCCCGGGTGCAGGTAGCCGTCGGTGAATGTCATGGACTGCCGGAAGACGCGGTTGGTGCGCTCGCCGTGCTGCATGTATTCCTGGATGCCGAAGTTGTGGATGGCGAGACCCACGTGCAGCTGCGCGGCGAACCCGACCGGCGAGATGTCCGTCGGCCCATGGAATCCCGACTTGATCTGGTACTGCGCGGCGTAGTCCATCACCTTCTTGAGCGGGGTGATCCCGCCGAAATGCGTGGACGCGGCGCGCACGTAGTCGATGAGTTGTTCCTTGATCAGACCCTGGAAATCCCACAGCGTGTTGAACACTTCGCCGATCGCGAGCGGCGTGATCGTGTGCTGGCGAACGAGTCTCAGCGCTTCCTGGTTCTCGGCGGGGGTGCAGTCTTCCAGCCAGAACAGGTCGTATGGCTCCAGCGACTTCCCGAGCTTCGCCGCCTGCAGCGGGGTCATGCGGTGATGCCCGTCGTGCAGCAGCGGCAGCTCCGGACCGAACTCACTCCGTACCGCCTCGAAAACAGTTGGCACGTGCCGAAGGTAGGAGGGCGTGTCCCAATCCTCTTGCGCCGGAAGGTTTCCGCGCTGCGCCGGTTCGAAATCGTAGCGGACGCCTTCATTCCCGGGCAGGCCCCGATTCGATGCGATGCCGTAGATGGATTCCAACCCCGGAACGCCGGTCTGCACCCGGATCGATCGGTAGCCCAGCTCCTGGTGGTGCCGGATCGAATCGAACAGCTCGGGTAGCTCCTTGCCGGAGGCGTGCCCGTAGGCCATCAGCCCGTTGCGCGAGGCGCCGCCCAGCAGTTGGTACACCGGCATGCCGGCGGCCTTGCCCTTCAGGTCCCACAGCGCCATGTCCACCGCCGCGATCGCCGCCATGGTGATCGGCCCGCGCCGCCAATACGCGCTGCGGTACAGGAATTGCCAGGTGTCCTCGATCCGGTGCGCGTCACGACCGATGAGCAGCGGCACCACGTGATCGCGCAGATAGCTCACCGCCGCGAGCTCACGCCCGTTGACGGTGGCGTCGCCCAGACCGGTCAGGCCGTCATCCGTGGTGAGTTTCAGCGTGACGAAGTTCCGGTCCGGGCTGGTCACGATCACCTCGGCGCGATCGATCTTCACTGGTCGTTCCTTCCTTGGGCGCGAAATCAACTGATATGACGATGTTCTCGTCAGATGGTCATCGCAGAGAACCCGCCGTCAACGTGGATCAGTGCGCCGGTCACGAATCCGGAGGCGCGGGGCGAGGCAAGCCACAGCAGCGCGCCGTCCAGTTCGCTGGCCTCGCCCAGCCGACGCATCGGCGTGTGACGGACGATGTCCGCGATGCGCTCCTCGCTGAGCAGCGCTCGATTCTGTTCCGCCGGGAAGAAGCCTGGGACGATCGCGTTGACCCGGACCCCGTCTCCCGCAAGCTCTCTCGCCAGATATTGGGTGAGATTGTTGACGCCGGCCTTGGCGACGCCGTAACCGAGCACACGGGACAGCGGCGGCCCGGACGACGCCGAGGAGATGTTGATGACGCCGGCGCGGCCCGGCCGACGGCGCAACTGCGGCGAGAACGCTTGCACCGCTTTGAACATCGAGGACAGGTTGACGTCGAGCAGCCGCTGCCACTCGTCGTCGGTGAGATCGTCGAACGGCGTCGACGAGTTGACACCCGCCGCGTTCACGAGAATGTCGATGCCGCCGCGGCCTTCGGCGTCCGCCGCCGCCCGCTCGATCGACGCGCGATCGGCGACGTCCACCGCGCGGAACCACGCGGCGCCGCCCGCATCCTGCACACGCCGCACCGCCGCCTCGCCGCGTTCCCATGACCGGCCGAGCACCCCGACCTCGGCGCCCGCCGCCGCCAGCACCTCCACGAATCGGCCGCCCAGCACACCGGTCCCGCCGATCACCACCGCGCGAAACCCCTTGAGGCTGAACAGATCCGACAGAAACGGTGCTGCGGGATCGTTGTCGCTCATGGCCGGCTCGCGAACGGGTTCAGGTGGCGCCCGAGGTGGTCCGACAGGGCTTGACTATAGGCGTCGTCATACTCGGTGAGCACCTCCCGAAGGGCCACGTCGATCGGGCTCGCCGCGCCCGCCTCCGTGCGCAACGCGGCACCGTATCCGACATGCAGGATCTGACGGGTGGCGGGATTGTGGAGCAGTGACGACAGGTCGTTATCCGCAATGGCCGCCGCGTCCGGTACGGATTTGAGGTCGGCCGACACGTAGTAGCTCGCGCGCGCCGCGCGGTAGGCGCTGACGCTCGCGTCGCAGATCCGGCGGAACAGCGCAGGGTCGAACTGCGCCGCAACGCCGAGGGCCACCAGATAACTGGTGCCCGACGTCTTCAGATGCACAAGCCCACCGGTCGCCTCCATCACCCCTGCATAGATGCTGAACTTGTCCGAGCCGGAATGCATCCCGATCTTGTACGGGCCGAGCGCTGCAGCTACAGCAGCGTGCGTGCGGATGCTCGCGAACAGCGCGGCGCGATCGCCGACGAATTCCACACCCTTCTCGAGTGTTCCGAGGTGCCGCGGCGCGAAGCTCATCCAGTGAACACCTAGGCGCGCCAGCTCGGTCGCGATGTACACGTGTTCCGCGGTGGTGGTGGGCTCGTCCGTCTCGTCGACGGCGATCTCCACTTCGACCTCTTGGCGCGCGCGGTCCATGAGGTGGCGGTACATCGCGGCGCCTTCGGCGATGGCGCGCCCATACTTCGCCATGGCGTGCGCGAGATCGGTGTCGCTGACGCGAATCTCACGGGTGCCGGCGTCGACCCGCAGGTCGGCATAGCGGTCGAATCGCCGCTCGAACCACCCGACGAGCACGCCGCCGCCGTCATCACCAGGGCGAGCGCCACTGATCCCGCGACGAGTTTCCGCATGTTCCTCAACATTGAAACCTCTTCTCCTTAGGGCGGTGACGCTGTTCCCGTTGCGCTGTGTGGCGCGAGCCCGTCACCAGGTCAGCCATGCCAAGAATGCAGTCCGCTCCGCGCCCGCGACGCCACGTCATGCGGCATCCCACCTCAGGAGGCTCCGCGATCTTTCGCGTACTGCAAGCGCTTGCATTGACGGAGACGATACTCGCATACTCATCAGATGCAAGCGCTTGCAGAGGAACCTCTCGCATGAGGGGGATCAGATCGGGAGGATCGGGTGTCTGGACGGCGAAAGCGGCTCGACGGTACCGACCAGGCGTTGCTGAACTCGGTGGCGCAATACTCGGGACGCCCGTGCTATCCGAAAGGCGGTGATCGGTGCTGAAGCGACCCACCCTGGACACAGTGGCGCAACAGTGCGGCGTGTCCACTTCTACCGTGTCACGGGCGCTCTCGCGCCCCGAGTTCGTGAAACCGGCTGTGCGGGAACGGATCCTCGCCGCGGCGACGCAGATCGGCTACCGGCCCAACAAGATGGCGCGCGGCCTCGCGACGGGTCGACTGGGCCGGTTGGGCCTGCTCGTGCCGGACGTGGGGAACCCGTTCTTCACGGAGCTGCTTCGGGTGGTGCATCACGTCGCATCCACAACGGCACGGTGTTCGCTACTGATCGTCAACAGCGATGAGCGTCCCGGCGAGGAGGCCGACCTCATTGCGGGCCTGCTGGAGGAAGTGGACGGCGTGATCGTCGCGTCGCCGCGCGCGCCCACGAGTGCGTTGACGCAGGCGGTCGACGGGACACCGGTCGTTTTCATCAATCGGCCGATCACCGGTTTCGACGCGGTGCTCATCGAATACCGGGACGCGATAGTCGAAGCTGGGGAGCATCTGGTCACCGAGGGGCATCGAACCATCGCGCTGGTACGGGGGCCATCGGCATCGTGGGCAGCCACCCAGCGCGCCAATGCATTGACCCGGTGGGCCAAGGAGCGGCGGGTGCGGTTGATCGATTTGGGTGCGGGAGCGCCGACCTTCGAGGCTGGCCTCGACGCCGTATCCCGCATCATCGACAGCGAAGCGACCGCAGTAGTCGCCTACGACGACATGGTGGCCAGCGGCGTGATTGCGGGCCTTCATGCGGCGGGCCGTAGTGTGCCCGAGGACGTTGCTGTGGTCGGATGCGACGACACTCTGCTCGCGCGGCTGCTCACCCCGGCGATGACGACCGTGAGCCCGCCATACGCGCAGATCGGGGTGGCGGCGATGAACCTGCTCAACACCCGGATCGACGATCCGACCGCGCCGGCACGGCGCATCAAGCTGCCGTGCACCCTCGTGCTCCGAGAATCCTCTCAGCGTACTGAGTCTCGCAGTCCCCATGGGCGCGCGTCCAGGCAGTAGGCCGACCCCGGAGCGCAATGCATGACGTGCACTGCGCCGTCGACCGGGGGCACCGTCACGCGACGCCGAGAAAAACGACCAGAGATAGCGTGAGAAGGGCGCTGCTGCACATCGCGCCGATACGTCGCCGGAACAGGACACTGGCGTCGAGGACGGCCGTAGGGCCGGTCACCGGGTCGTGACTATGCGGTCGGGGGCGGTGTCGTCGCCGATCTCGCCGGCCATGCGGATTAGGGCCGAGCGGCGCCGGACGGCGCGGGCCGCTTGATAACGGGCCAGTTCGGAGGCGGCGATACGGCGGTGGACTCCCCCGCCGCTGGCCGCCAGCTCACCGCGGTCGATCAGCCGCACCACCGTCATCCGGCTGACCCCCAGTAGTTCGGCAGCCTGCTGGGTGCCGAGCAGGCTATCCGCGGGGAACACCACGGCATCCGGGCTCGACTCCAACACATCCACCAGACGCAGAAGCGCACCCCGGGCCGACGGCGTCACATCGTCATCCCGCTCGGATCCACGGAGCACGTCATCAACGGCGGCACGAAGCCGCTGCGCCTGGTCGTGTGCGATCGCCCCACCCATGGGTCCAGGGTAACCAAAACGCTCAAAACGCGCAGCTCGGCGAGACGCCGAAGATCCCCGCCCCGGCGGCGCGGGTGTCGAGTGGGAGTCCTGCAGAGGAAGTCGGCCCCCGTTCTCTGCAGGACTCCCAGTCGACTAGAAACCCGGACGGGGTAGCGAGTCTCTAGGCGGTCAGCGCGATCGAATGGGGCACCGAAGCCCCCTATTCGCCGTTCGGGACGGTCGCGAGGACGGCGCGCAGCTGGGCCGTGTCGGCCGGTGTCCAGCCCGGGGGGTCGGTGACGGCGGCGAAGGCGTTCGCGTAATCCAGTGTGTACGTGTGGCCGCTGCCGGCCGGCATGTCGGTGGAGAAGATGATGTCCATGGTCACCTGCCAGAACGTGACGAGCGGGATCCACGTCATGGCCACGGTACGGCCGGGCAGCGCCGGCTCGCCGAGCCAGGCCGGCCGGTCGAACAGCAGGCTCGGCGACCACCACACGATAGGGTCGTTGACATGCTGCAGGTAGATCACCGACGGCCGGGCGGACGGTGGCAGGTCGTCGGTCGCGGTGACGAAGCACACGGCCGCGCATCCGTCGATCGATGGCCGCTGTTCCGGTGACCCGTCCACGCGGTCGTTGGTCAGCGAGCGCCACAGCGAGGTGAAGTTGGGGGTGCCGGCCCACACCGCCCCATCCGCCCGCGTCTGGACATCGGCCAGCGAGCCGAAGGCACCCTGGCTGCCGTAGGCACCGAGACTCTCGCCGGTAACAACGAGTTTCGGCCGCCGACCGACGGGCCGCTTCGCCCACGCCGCGTGCACGGCGTCGAAGAGGACCTTCCCCGCCGCGGTCGGTGTGTCCCGATCGGTGAGGAATGCGACGGTGCTCGGCAGGAACGAGTACTGCATGGCGGCGATCGCGGTATTTCCGCCCCACATGTATTCGATCGCGGCGGCCGCGTCTTCGTTGACCCAGCCGCGGCCGGTGGTGGTGACGACCACAAGTACCGCACGGTCGAATGCGCCGGTCCGGTTGAGCTCGGCCACCACCAGATTCGCCTCGTCGCGCAGCGTCGGCGCGGAGTCGGTGCCGGCGTACACCCGGATCGGCTGCACGGCCGGCGCCTGGCGATAGGCGCTGAGCTGCGCGACGGTCGGGCCGGACGAGACGAAGGTGCGGCCTTCCCTGCCGAGATCGGTCCAGCGCACCAGCGACGCCGCCGAGCCGGACCGCTCCATGGTCTGCGGCGGTCGGGCGCCGGGCGCCGTGCCGCTGTCGGTGAGCGAGAACGACGCTCCGGCAACCTTACTCACCAGCGGCAGCAGCGCGTTCGACAACGTCGTCACCAGCAGGAACGCCACAAGCGCGGCCGCGAGGAGTTTGGCGACCGGCGACGGGACCCAGCGCGCACCGAACCGGCCGATGCGGCGGGTCACCCAGCGAAGCGAACGTGCGCCGGTGAGGATCGCCCGGCTGAGCGCGAACGCGATCATGAGCACCAGCGCGTAGAAATTCGCATCATCCCGGTCGGTGCGCGTGACCTCCCGCACTTGGTACTGCCAGACCGCGCCGAGCACCCCGAACAGCGGAATCAGCACCCATGCCGACACGATCAGTGACCGCTTGGCCACCCACCGCTGACGGGGCTTAGCCAGCGGCCGGAACCCGAATTTGCGCAGCGCCCAGCCGACGATCACGCCGACGGCGTACCCCGTCACCGTGCAGATACCGCTCGCCACGCCCTGCAGATACCAGGCCCGCGGCAGCAGCGACGGCGTCATCGACAGGCAGAAGAAGACCAGGCCGACGGCCATACCGCCCATGCTCAGCGAGGAGAACACGCGGCGTAGGTGCCGCCCGAGCGCACGCGCCACCCTGAGCAGCAAGCCCAGCGGCGGGCCTAGCGCCCGGCGCAGGGTGACCGGGAGACGGGAGGGGCCCGGTGTGG
>OFTX01000442.1_pt1 | contig 22542 bp, 19 predicted proteins | sample 1775051 | NCBI WGS metagenome assembly OFTX01 (sample SAMN08195772, study PRJEB24354) | sludge metagenome | isolation source: sludge from phenol fed wastewater aerobic bioreactor A | place: India: Nagpur | collected 2016-09-15
CATTACGCCCGCCATGCGCTCGCGCATCAAGGTATCGGCCTTCACCCAAGGCGTGACGGTGGCCGATCTGCTGCGCGCGCTGCTAGAGCGGGAGTTCCCGGAGAAGTCTTCATGAACACACTCGCCTCGACGGCTTCGACTGCATCGGCGTCGCCGTCCGTCTCGCCTGTCGGCGTGCCGCTGACGCGTGTTGCGCTCGCATATATCGACCAGCGCTTCGACCTCTATCTGCGCTTCGGTGATCCTGCCCGCATCATCCGGTTCGACCGCTGGCGCCGCTGCGCGGTGTTCACGCCGAACGCGGTTCTCTGCCGCATCCGCTGGCAGGCCAACGACTACGGCACGATCCGCTGGCAGCTCATGGTGATGCAAGCAGGCATGCCGATGGATGGCGCGCAGCGCATCCCCGGTGTGCAGCCGGGCGCGCGCCTGCTGCTGCACGCCGAGGGCGAGCAATCGGTGCGTGCCGTGCTGGAGCGCATCGACGGCATCGAAGCGCTGGGCATCGCGCCCGCTACCGCCTCGCCCGCGTACTGGCGCACGCTGGGCAATCGGCTCGCGGCGCGCTTGCCGCTGCCCGAATACAGCGCCGAGCGGCACGCCGCCTGGCTGGCCGGGAGGGCGTTGCCATGACGGCCCATCCTCGCTCCCGCCTGCGTGCTCGCCTCGTGCTGGCGGGCCTGTCCGCCTGCGGCCTCGCTGCGCTGGCCTGGGCCTCCTTCGTGCATCCGCTGCCGCGCCTGACCTACAACCCGTCGGACAGCGTGGCGGTCGGCTGGTATCGCGTCGATCCGCTCGACCATCGCACCAGCTCGCTGCCACGTTCGCTAGCTCCTTCATTGCGCGTGGGCAGTATCGTGCTGGTGCCGCTGCCCGCCGAGGCTGCCGCGCTCGCTGCGCAGCGCGGCTACCTGCCGACGCGCATCCCGCTGCTCAAGCGCGTGGGCGCGATCGCACCGCAGGAGGTGTGCATCGCTGGCGGCATCGTTCGCATCGACGGCGTGCCTTCGGCCACCGTGCTGCCTGCCGACCGCCTGGGCCGTCCGCTGCCATCCTGGCAGCAGTGCTGCCGCCTTCGGCCTGGCGAGCTGTTCCTGCTCAGCGTCACCAATCCGGCGTCGTTCGACAGCCGGTATTTCGGGCCGGTCAGCGCAGCCGCCGTGATCGGCGTTGCACGTCCGGTTTGGCTGGAGTCACGCTCATGATCGCCGCCGATTCGCTGCGCATCATCGTGCTATCGGGCGTGTCGTTCCGGCTGCTGTTGCCGTGTCGTCGCGCATGCAGTGCGAGCGCATCCGCGCCGCACTTCGCGCTGCCTCCGGCGCAGCCGTCCCACGTGCAGGCGTCTTGCCTCGAACACGGCTGGCCTGCGGCCATTGCCGTGTTCGCCGGTGCGCTGGCTGCTGGTGCAGCCTTGCCACCGGGCCGCAATTGCCGGGAGCGGATGCGGGAGGCAAATGCGGAAGGCAAGACAAAAGGGGGCGGCACCTGTCGGCCCGCAAAGCCAGTCTGCACATGGAGGTGGCGCAGCACGGAGCGGCTTCGCCGCCGTGCCGCGTGGGGCGCGAGGCCCGCGCCGATGCGGGCATTTCCGCGTGCTTCGCACGACCGGACACGCCAGAGCTTGCATGGAGCGCAACCATGACCGACCGCCGCGACGATGATTTCCGCATCCGCCCCAGCGCCCCGAAGAACCGGGGCCAGGGCTTCGTTTCCAAGGTGCTCAAGCAGGCGGGCAAGGCCAGCGGCGGCAAGTCCACGGTGCGCAGTCCTGGCGGCAGCGGCAAGGGCGCCGGCCAGCGGCCCGGCTCGCGCCTGGGGCGCGGCTATACGGCGGCGCGCTTCGCGGGCGCGAAGCTCACCCCCATGTCGCGGCGCGTGACCATCAAGACCTTGCTGGTGAACCAGCAGCGGGCCAGTCCGCAGTCGCTCGCCAAGCATCTGCGTTACGTCGAGCGCGATGGTGTGGGGCGCGACGGCGAGCCGGGCCAAGCCTACGGGCCGCAGACCGACGTCGCCGACTTCGACGCCTTCAAGGAACGCTGCGCCGACGACCGGCACCACTTCCGCTTCATCGTCTCGCCCGAGGATGGGGCCGAATTGGAAGACCTGCGCACCTACACCCGGCACCTGATGGGGCGCATGGAGGCCGACCTGGGCACGGGCCTCGATTGGGTGGCCGTCGATCACTGGAACACCGACAACCCGCACACCCACCTGATCGTGCGAGGGCGCGACGACACGGGCAAAGACCTCATCATCGCGGGCGACTACATCGCCGATGGCTTCCGGCATCGCGCGTCCGAGCTGGCGACCGAATGGCTGGGGCCGCGCACCGAGTTGGAGATCCAGCAGACTTTGCGGCGCGAGGTGGAACAGGAACGGTGGACGAGCGTAGATCGCACCCTGCAACGCGAGGCCGGCGAAGACGGCCGGGTGCAGATCGAACGCTTCAACGAACCGAAGCTGCAACGCCAGCGCCTGCTGCTGATCGGCCGCCTGCAACGCTTGCAGCGCCTGGGCCTGGCCGACGAGGTGCAGCCCGGCACCTGGGCCGTCCATGCCGATGCGGAGAAGACCTTGCGCGCCCTGGGCGAGCGGGGTGACATCATCCGCACCATGCAGCGGGCCATGAGCGGCCAGCCGCGCGAGCTGGCTGTCTTCGAGCCGGGCGATGATGGCCGCACGGTCATCGGGCGCGTAGCGGCAAAAGGGCTGGCCGACGAATTGCACGACCGCGGCTATCTGGTCATCGACGGTGTGGACGGCAAAGCCCACTACGTCGCGCTCAATGCCCGCGACGAGCTGGCGAACTATCCGACCGGCGCCGTGGTGGAGGTGAAGGGTTCGGCCGACGTGCGCGCGGCCGACAAGAACATCGCCGCGCTGGCGAGCGGTGGCCTGTACCGCACCGACCATCACCTTGCCATTGCCCAGGGCCAGGCCCTGCCGGGCCGTGATCCGCAAGAGGTGGTCGCAACCCACGTCCGCCGGCTGGAAGCCTTGCGCCGGGCAGGCATCGTGGAACGTGTGGCCGAGGGTCTATGGAAGGTGCCGGACGACCTGCCCGAGCGTGGTCGCCAGTACGACGCGCAGCGCCTGGGCAGCGTGGCCGTGGAGCTGAAATCGCATCTGCCCATCGAGCGGCAGGCCCGCGTGATCGGGGCCACCTGGCTTGACCAGCAATTGATCGGCGGTGGCAAAGGGCTGGGCGATTTGGGCTTTGGCAGCGACGCCAAGCAGGCCATGCAGCAACGCGCCGACTTCCTGGCCGAACAGGGATTGGCCGAGCGGCGCGGGCAGCGTGTGATCCTCGCCCGGAACCTGCTGGGAACGCTGCGCAACCGGGAGCTGGCGCAGGCCGCGAAGGACATTGCTGCCGACACCGGCCTGGAGCATCGCCCGGTGGCCGACGGCCAGCGCGTGGCGGGCATCTACCGCCGCAGCGTCATGCTCGCCAGTGGCCGCTACGCGATGCTGGATGACGGCATGGGGTTCAGCCTGGTGCCTTGGAAGCCGGTGATCGAGCAGCGGCTGGGGCAGCAGGTTGCGGCAACGATACGGGGCAATGACGCAACCTGGATGCTCACGCGAAGTCGCGGTATTCATTAGGCAAGAGATGCGACTGCAATGAATGTCAGTTTTACCGAGTTCTCATCGACACGCGATTTTCAAGCAGCCCGACTCCAACGCTGCGCGCATGAGAGCAGCTCGCCGCGCGCTCAAAGAAATAATCCGGTGAATTCAAATAGACCAGGATATACGTTGGTATATCTAAGCTATTCGCAAGTTGCTTGAGAGAAACCTAATGCTCGCTGGTGCGTGGGAAATCTCAATGACAGAATTCCATTTGTCGTCAGCACATACAACCGCGATTTGGCTTAGCACCTTGTCCAGCTCGCTTGTCAGCTTGAAACAGGAGGAAGTCATGGATCCCGACCCGCATAGGCGCTCCAACGCGCCACACCACTCGCCCCATAGGCCCATGAACGCAACAACGCATCGGGCGCCTGCTTCGAGGTTCTCGCTCATCTGAGCGCATGAGGAGCCTCCGCGGCTGCGCGCCCCAGGAGGTTCTCATGCTGTTTCGCTATTTCCGCTCCGACGACGTTTTCGTGCGCGCCCTGCGCGCGGCTGTCGCTTCCCACCGTCCCGCTGCGCTACACGCCCTGTTGGCCTCTCACGGCGACCGCGCGTTTGCCAAGGCGCTCTCCGATCTTTCGGGCCGCGTCATCGCCGACGCGCTGTCCATGCTCCCGGCGTCGAATCGTGCAGGCGTCTTGAATCGGCTTTCCCTCGCTGCTCGCAATCGCCTGCGCGAAAACGAAGGTAGCCATGCACGCGATTCGCTCTATGCGCGGTCGGCTGCGTCTGGCTCGCCGCTCTTTCTACTTTGGTGAGGCTGGCACGGACTGTCCGAGCGCCCACGCCTCTCACAGCACCCAGCTCGCCCGTTCGACTGACCTGGCCTCGCTTCGACGGCGTGGCCGGGACAGTTGCGCGACGACCCATTCGCGTCCATCGAGACAGGAACCTTCCCATGAAAATAATCCATGTCGTATTGGCCATCGCCTGCGCCTCTTTGCTGACGGCGTGCGATGTCAAGCATTTCTTGCCCGGCGCCTATGCTGCGGAGGGCAAGCCAGAAACCGCCGATGTGCAGCGCGACGGCGCATTCGTCAACGTGCCTGCGGCATCGCCGCTGCGCAAGAGCCTGGTTGTCGCCAGCGTCGAGCCGCAGGCGTTCGCTCAGACGATCGACGCGCCGGGCACGATCGAGGCGGCGCCCGAGAAGCTGGTGAAGATTGCACCGCCGTTGGGCGGGCGCATCGTGCGCCTGCACCACCAGCTAGGCGATGCGGTCAAAGCAGGTGACCCGCTGGTCACTATCGACTCACCTGATCTCGGCTCTGCCTATAACGACCAGATCAAGGCACAGGCGGCGCTGCTGCAGGCCCGCCGGGAGTTCGATCGGCAGAAGGCTCTGAAAGACGACGACATCTCTGCAGGGAAGGATTTCGAGGCCGCACAACTGGCGCTATCCGCTGCCGAGAGCGATGCCCGCGCGACGAGCAACCGGCTGGCTCAGCTTGGCGCATCTGCCAGCGCCGGGTCGCGGCGCGAATACGTGCTGCGCGCTCCCATCGCTGGCCGTGTGGTCGAGATGAATGGCGCTCAGGGCAGCTATTGGAGCGACACCACCGCGTCGATCATGACGGTCGCCGATCTTTCCACCGTATGGCTTGCAGCCAGCGTCGCGGAGAAAGATCTAGCGCAGATGTTCGTTGGTCAGACAGCGCGTATCGTTCCCAACGCCTACGCCAGCCGCGAATTCGATGGCAAGGTGAAATACATCGGCGATTTGCTTGACCCCGACACGCGCACAGCGCGCGTTCGCGTCGCCATCGACAACCGCAGTGGCTTGTTCAAACCGGGCATGTTCGCCCGCGTCAGCTTCTCCGGCCCAGCACATTCGGCACTGCTCGTCCCGGCAACGGCCTTGTTGCAAAGCGGCCTCTACACGCGAGTGTTCGTCGAACAGGCGCCGTTCCGTTATGAGTCCCGCATCGTTAGCGTGGGGACGACGGTCGCCGATCGCGTCGAGGTGTTGTCCGGGTTGAAGGCGGGCGAGCGCATCGTGGTCAAGGACGGGGTGCTGCTCAATGATTAACGCCATCGTCAACACCTGTTTCCAACGCCGCGGCATCGCCTGGCTCGTGTTCGTGTTCGTGGCTCTGTACGGCGCCTGGAGCTGGAAGCAGCTCCCGATCGAAGCCTATCCAGACATCGCCGACGTGACCTCGCAGATCGTCACGCAGGTGCCTGGACTCGGCGCCGAGGAGGTGGAGCAGCAGATCACCATTCCGCTGGAGCGCGCCTTGCTCGGCACGCCGGGCATGCATGTGCTGCGCTCGCGCAGCCTCTTCGCGCTCTCCCTCATCACCGTGGTCTTCGAGGACGGCACCGACGGCTACTTCGCGCGCCAACGGCTGCAGGAGCGGCTGAATCAAGTGTCGCTGCCCTACAGCGCTGTGCCTGGCCTCGACCCGTACACCTCACCAACGGGCGAGATCTACCGCTACACGCTGGAGTCCAAATCGCGCAGCCTGCGCGAACTATCCGAATTGCAGTTCTGGACAGTGATCCCGCGCCTGAAGAAGGTTCCGGGTGTCGTGGACGTGAGCAACTTCGGTGGCCTGACGACGCAGTTCATGCTCGAACTCGATCCCGACCGGCTGCGCCAGTACGACCTGTCTCTGCAGGACGTCAAGAGCGCGATCAATGCGAACAACGCCAACGGTGGTGGCAGCATCGTCGATCGCGGCGAGCAGAGTTACGTGGTGCGCGGCGTCGGCTTGCTGCGTTCGCTTGACGACATGGGCAATGTCGTGGTCAAGACCAAGAACGGCGTCCCGGTGCTGGTGAAGGATTTGGGCACGCTTGCCTACGGCAATGTCGAACGCCGCGGCATCCTCGGCAAGGACGGCAACCCCGACACGATCGAAGGCATCACGCTGCTGCTGAAGGACTACAACCCGTCGAATGCGCTCGCGGGCGTCCACGCGGCCGTGCGCGACCTCAACGAGAACCTGCTGCCCAAGGACGTGAAGGTCGTGCCGTACCTCGACCGCACGTCGCTGATCGACGCCACCCTGCACACCGTGGGCTTCACGCTCGCCGAGGGAATGGTGCTTGTCAGCGTGGTGCTGCTGCTGTTTCTCGGCAGCCCGCGCGCAGCAGCCATCGTCGCCTTGACGATTCCGCTGTCGCTGCTGATCGCGTTCATCTTCATGCACCATTTCAAGATTCCGGCGAACCTGCTGTCGCTCGGTGCCATTGACTTCGGCATTCTGGTGGACGGCGCCGTGGTGCTGGTCGAGAACATCCTGCGCAAGCGCGAGGAGAACGAGGGCCGCCCCCTGCAGGCGCAGGATGCCATCCAGGCGACACTGCAGGTCGCGCGGCCGATCTCTTTCGGCATGGCCGTGATCGTCTGCGCCTACCTGCCGCTGTTTGCCTTCCAGCGCATCGAATACAAGCTGTTCTCGCCGATGGCCTATGCAGTCGGCGCGGCACTGGTCGGTGCGCTGGTCGTCGCGCTCACGCTGATTCCGGCCCTGGCATGGCTGGCCTTCCGCAAGCCGCGCAAGGTGTTCCACAACCCGGTGATCGACGCACTGTCCGCACGCTATGCCTGGTTCCTCAGGCGCGCGCTGGGCAAGATCCGCTGGCTCGTTGCCACCTGCGCCGCTGCCGCGTTGGGCCTGGGCGTACTGTTTTCCACCATCGGGCGGGACTTCCTGCCGTACCTGGACGAAGGCTCGCTGTGGCTGCAGGTGCAGATGCCGCCCGGCATCACGCTGGACAAGGCGTCGGCGATGGCGAGCGATCTGCGACGGGCGACGCTGGAGTTTCCCGAAGTCTCCTACATGGTCACGCAGACCGGCCGCAACGACGACGGTACCGACTACTGGACGCCTTCGCACATCGAGGCGAGCGTGGGATTGCATCCCTACAAGGAGTGGAAATCCGGCCTGACCAAGCAGGAGCTGATTGCCCAGCTGGCCGCGCGCTACGCGCAGATGCCCGGTTATACGGTCGGATTCATGCAGCCCATGATCGACGGCGTGCAGGACAAGCTGTCGGGCGCGCACAGCGACCTCACGGTCAAGGTCTTCGGCGACGACCTGGCCGAGGTTCGCGGCGTCGCCAACCGGCTCGCTGACGTGCTCAAGCAGGTATCGGGCTCCGCGGATGTCGCGGTGGACGTGGAGCCACCGCTGCCTAACCTGAAGATCGCGCTCGACCGCGCCGCCGCTGCGCGCCACGGCATCAACGCGGCCGACGTGGCCGACCTGATCGCCACTGGCATCGGCGGCACGCCGATCGGCCAGCTCTATGTCGGCGAAAAAAGCTACGACATGACCGCGCGCTTCCCGGCGAAGTCCCGGTTTAGCCCGGATGCTATCGGCAACTTGGCGCTGAAGGCCCCATCAGGCGAGCGGGTTCCGCTCTCAGACGTGGCGCATATCGGCACGGTTTCCGGCGAAAGCGTGATCGTGCGAGAGATGGCGCGGCGCAACATCATTGTGCGGCTGAATGTGCGTGGCCGCGATCTGGCGAGCTTTCTGAACGAAGCCCAGGCCGTCGTTCAGCGCGAGATGAAGTTCGATTCCAAGCGCATCCAGCTCATGTGGGGCGGCCAGTTCGAGAACCTGGAGCGCGCCGAGGCGCGGCTGGCGCTGATTCTGCCGATGACGCTGGGCATCATGTTCCTGCTGCTATTCGGCGCCTTCCGCAACCTGCGCCAGCCACTGCTGGTGCTGGCCACGGTGCCCCTGGCCATGCTTGGCGGGCTGGCAGGGCTGCATTTGCGCGGCATGACGCTCAACGTATCGAGCGCGGTCGGGTTCATCGCGTTGTTCGGTGTGGCCGTGCTGAACGGCGTGCTGATGCTCGCGCAGATCAATCGCCTGCGCGATGAGGAAGGCAAGTCCTTGCGCGATGCGGTGCTCGAAGGTGCCCGCAGCCGGATGCGTCCTGTCCTGATGACGGCAACAGTGGCTGCCCTCGGCCTCACACCCGCCATGCTGGCCACCGGATTGGGAAGCGACGTGCAGCGACCGCTCGCCACGGTCGTCGTGGGCGGCCTGCTGACCGCCACCGTGCTGACCCTGGTGCTGTTGCCATCGCTGTACCACCTGATCGAAGAACGTCTGGCACGCCGGCAAGCCCGGCTCGCGGCGTTGACCGTCTCGCCACAGGAGACACAACCGGGAGCGCAACCATGAACACCCTTGCTCGCTACACCATGCTCGCCACGCTCACGGCGGCAATGGGCGGCTGCGCCGTCGGGCCAGACTTCCAGCGCCCGGCCGCGCCCACCGTGCATTCTTATGCTGCTGCAGAGCTGCCCGCGCAAACCGCATCGGCGCCGGGCCTGGGCGGCGAAGCGCAACGCTTCGCGCCAGGACAGGAAGTCGCGGCGCAGTGGTGGAAGGCGTTCGGCTCACCGGCGCTTGACGAACTGGTCGCGTCTGCCCTGCAGGCCAACCCGGACTTGAAGGCCGCCGAGGCCGCGTTGCGCGCGGCGCGCGAGGCGGCCACGGCCCAGCGCGGGGCTTTCTGGCCCAGTGTCGATGCCAACGTGAATTCGACCCGGCAGAAGATTGCCGCAACCTTGGCCAGTCCGGCCGAATCCGGCGACACGTTCTATACCTTGCATACGGCCCAGCTCAGCATCAGCTACGTGCCGGACGTGTTCGGGGGCACGCGACGCCAGGTCGAGGCGCTGTCCGCCGGGGTGGACGTGCAGCGCTTTCAGCGCGAGGCCGTCTACATGACACTGGTCTCCAACGTGGTCAACACGGCCATCGAGGAAGCGTCGCTGCGCGCGCAGATTGATGCGACGCGCGGCCTCATCGACTTGGCGTCGCAACTACTGGACATCACGCGCCGCCAGCGCCTGGCCGGCCACCTCGGCGCTGCGGATGTGGCCGCGCAGGAGGCGGCGCTGGCACAGGCCCAAGCCTCGCTGCCACCGTTGGAGAAGCAACTGGCCGCACAGCGGAACAAGCTCGCGATGCTGGCCGGGCGCCTGCCCAGCGAGCAGCTTGCGCAGCATTTCGAATTGGCTTCGCTCACCCTGCCCGTGGAACTGCCACTCAGCCTGCCATCGCGCCTGGTCGAGCAGCGGCCGGACGTGCGCGCGGCGCAAGCACAGTTGCACGCGGCCAGCGCACAGATCGGCGTCGCAACTGCGGCCCGGCTGCCCAGCCTCACGCTGACGGCCGCCTTGGGCAGCTCCGCGCTTTCCCTGCCGCAACTCCTTCGCAGCGGTGGCGGCTTCTGGTCGGTCGGTGGAGACTTGTTGCAGCCGATCTTTCGCGGTGGAACGCTGCTGCACCAGCAGCGCGCAGCCGAGGCGGCCTACGAGCAGGCCGCAGAGCAGTACCGCAGCACCGTGCTGACCGCCTTCCAGAACACGGCCGACACCTTGCAGGCCATCGTCAGCGACTCGGAGACCTTGCGCGCCACCAGCCACGCCGAAGCCGCAGCACGGCGCAGCCTGAGCATCGTGCGCCGCCAGCGGGAACTGGGCGGCGCAGCCCAGGCGGATGTGCTCCTCGCCCAGCAAACCTACCAGGGAGCCACGCTGGCGCTGGTTCAGGCGCAAGCCGCCCGCTACACGAACACCGTCGCGCTGTACCAGGCGCTGGGCGGATGGTGGCAGACGGGCAATGACGCGCCGCCTCTTGCACAACAAAGCACAACCCAAACGGGAGCGCCCCTATGAGCTTCGTTGATCACATGCTGAAAAACCTCTTCAGCGGCTTCCTCGACCGGCGGCGCGCGAACCGCCATTTCAAGCGCCAGGCAGTTCTTGAAACCCTGCGCAAGATGGGAGACGCCGAAGGCCAGGCTGTGTCCGGGCGTGTCGCCCGCGACATGCGGCGCATTGCATCCGACGATGTGCCCGCTGCGATCGTCCGCACCCGCTCTCACGAGGAAGGGCTGACCCACGATGAAGCGGATCAACGGCGCGCGCGCTTTGGCCCGAACGAGGTGGAGCACGAGAAGCCGCTGCCGTGGTGGCTGCACCTTTGGCACTGCTACAGGAATCCGTTCAATCTCCTACTGACATTGCTTGCTGGCATTTCCTTCGTGACAGACGACATGAAGGCCACGGTCGTGATCAGCACGATGGTGGTGTTGAGCACCTTGATTCGTTTCGTTCAGGAAGGCCGCTCCAGCCAGGCTGCCGAGCGTCTGAAGGTCATGGTCAGCAACACCGCGACAGTGATCCGACGCCAGCCTGACGAGGAAAGAGGTGCCGAGGCCAGTGAGAAGCACGTCACTGCCCGCAGTCATGCGCGCAGGACGGCTACGCAGATCGAACTGCCGATTCGCGACCTGGTGCCAGGCGACCACGTAGTGCTCTCCGCTGGCGACATGATCCCTGCTGACTGTTGCCTGCTGATTGCCAAGGATCTATTCGTATCGCAGGCAGCCATGACGGGCGAGTCATTGCCAGTGGAGAAGTTTGCAGGCATCGCGCAACCGTTCAATTCAATATTTGATGCGCCCAACCTCGTCTTCATGGGCACCAACGTCATTTCAGGCTCCGCGACCGCGCTGGTCGTCGCCACGGGCAGCCGAACCTATTTCGGCGCGCTGTCCGCGCGCGTGACGACGACGGATCGCACGCCGACCGCGTTCCAGGCTGGCGTGAACAGCGTGAGTTGGTTGCTTATTCGGTTCGCACTGGTGATGGTGCCCATTGTGCTGCTCATCAACGGCTTCACGAAGGGCGACTGGACGGAGGCGTTCCTGTTCGCGCTCTCGGTCGCCGTCGGGCTCACGCCAGAAATGCTGCCAATGATCGTGACTTCGACCCTAGCCAAAGGCGCGGTGGTGATGTCGCGCAAAAAGGTCATCGTCAAGCGCCTGGATGCCATCCAGAACTTCGGTGCAATGGACGTGCTGTGTACCGACAAGACTGGCACCCTCACGCAAGACAAGATCGCGTTGGAACGGCACACCGACGTATTCGGAACCAATTCCGAAGACGTGCTGCGGTACGCCTATCTGAACAGCTACTACCAGACCGGCTTGAAGAACCTGCTCGACCACGCGGTGCTCGAACACGCCGAACTGCAAGGAGAGCTGCGAGTAGCGCAGGACTACCGCAAGGTCGATGAGATTCCGTTTGATTTCGTGCGGCGGCGCATGTCGGTCGTGGTTGCCGAGAGGGAAGACCACCACGAGTTGATCTGCAAGGGCGCAGTCGAAGAGGTTCTCTCCGTCTGCCACCGAATTCGCATCGAGACCGCGCAGGGGCCGAGGCAAGTCCCCATCGACAGAGAGCTGCTGGAACGTGTGCGGTCGGTCACCCGTGAGTTGAGCGGAGAAGGGCTGCGCGTCGTTGCCGTGGCGATGAAGGAGTTGTCCGCATCGCAGGCGGCGTACTCGATCGCGGATGAGGCGGCCCTGACTCTCATTGGCTACATCGCATTCCTCGATCCGCCGAAGGAATCCACCGCTCCGGCGCTGCGGGCTCTTGCAGAGCACGGGGTGCGGGTCAAGGTGCTCACGGGAGACAGCGAACTCGTCGCCGCGCATGTCTGCGGACGGGTCGGGCTGGAGCGCGACCACTTTCTGCTGGGATCGCAGGTCGAAAAAATGAGCGATGAGGCGCTGAGCCATGCCGTCGAGACCTGCCAACTCTTTGCGCGACTGACACCACAGGACAAGGAGCGCATCGTGCGTGCGCTGCGCGGCAATGGCCATGTGGTCGGCTTCATGGGCGACGGCATCAATGATGCCCCTGCCTTGCGTGCTGCGGACATTGGGATTTCGGTGGACTCCGGTGTAGACATCGCCAAAGAGGCCGCCGACATCATCCTGCTGGAAAAGAGCCTGATGGTGCTGGAGGAAGGTGTGGTTGAAGGCCGCAAGACCTTCAGCAACATGCTCAAGTACCTCCGCATGACCGCCAGCTCCAATTTCGGCAACGTCTTCTCCGTCCTCGTAGGGAGCGCGTTCCTGCCGTTCCTGCCCATGCTCCCGCTGCAACTGTTGGTGCAGAACCTCCTGTATGACATCTCACAGATTGCCATTCCGTTCGACGGCGTGGACCGCGAACTGGTGGCCAAGCCGCTGAAATGGAATCCTGCGGACATCGGACGCTTCATGATCTTCTTCGGCCCGATCAGCTCGATCTTCGACATCACCACCTTCGCGGTGATGTGGCACGTCTTCGGTGCCAACACCGTGGCCAATCAGACGCTGTTCCAGTCGGGCTGGTTCGTCGTTGGCCTGCTGACGCAGACCTTGGTCGTTCACATGATCCGCACGCCGAAGCTGCCGTTCATCGAAAGCCGCGCAGCCTGGCCGCTTACGCTCATGACGCTGGTCATCATGGCCATCGGAGTGACCTTACCAATGAGTCCGCTGGCGGACTACTTCAAGCTGCAGGCACTGCCACCAGGCTACTTGCCGTGGTTGATCGCAATCCTGCTCGGTTACGCGACACTGACTACGGCAATGAAGACGATCTACATCCGCAAATTCGGCTGGCAATGAGATAGCGCTAGGAGCTGCAATTGATGAACGCCATTCATTTCAGCAGTCTCGGCGCGTTGGCCGTCACGTTCGTGAATCTCGCGGCTGCCTTCATCCTCGGCGCGTTGATCGGGATCGAACGACAAGTTCGGCAGCGCACGGCCGGACTGCGCACCAACACCCTGGTGTCGGTCGGCGCCGCCATCTTCGTCTCGCTGGGTGCCCGACTGTTCGAGATCAACGGCGGTTCGCAGACAACGATCACCGTCGTTGCCTACGTTGTCTCCGGCATCGGCTTCCTCGGCGCCGGCGCCATCATGAAGGAGGGCGCGAGCATTTCCGGCTTGAACACCGCGGCCACGTTGTGGGGATCAGGTGCTGTGGGTGCTTGCGCCGGCGCGGGTCTGCTGGGAGAGGCTGGCCTTGCAGCGCTGTTCGTGCTGGCGAGCAACACCCTGCTGCGACCGGTAGCAAATCGAATCAATCGCAGCCCCTTCCGAGAAGAAACCAGCGAAGCCACCTATATGGTCTTCGTGATTTGCTCGCGCGAATTTCAATCCGACGTCCGAGAAAAGGTGGCTGAGATTCTGGATGAATCCAGCTATCCCGCGCGTCAGATCGACGACCATCCTTTTGGTGAAGGCGAAGTAGAGATCGAATTCACCTTGTACGCAACCGCCGTGCAGGTAGATGAACTGAATGAGGCAGTCAAAATGGCCGAGGCTTTGCCCGGTGTCAGGCAAGCCTTTTGGAACGCTGGCGACGAAAGCTGACGATATATGTCATGTTGATACCAATGTTTCATTGGCATGATAACCTATCCCCCAGGAGGGGATATGAAGCCTGAATTCAACTCGACGATCATTAAGCGCCTACGACGCGCCGAAGGCCATCTTCGGAGCATCATCACAATGCTTGAAGAAGGCCGTAGCAACGTGGATGTCGCGCAACAGCTCTTGGCGGTCGGAAATGCCATCACGAATGCGAAGCGAACGCTTGTGCATGAGCACATCAATTGCTGTTTAGAGGTCGCTGGGCCCTCCAAAATTCGAGAGCTTCAGGCGATCAGCAAGTACCTATAAAGCCATGCGGACGGATCGCATGCACATCTCACCTCGTATTCAATTCTCCCTGAAACTGGCGCTTATGGGAGTCGTGATGGCTGCCATTTTCGTGGCAGACACAGCGACGAGTTATGAAGTTGCGGCGGCAGTGTTTTACACGGTCGTCATCCTGACGGCTGTGCGCGTACTGTCTCGACGCGCGCTGATTGCTCTCGCCGTTATTTGCATCGTCATGACCGCAGTCAGCCTTGCGTTCACGCCGCATGGGAATTTGCGTTCCGGCCTGATCAACATGGGAATCAGCATCGTTGCGATCGTGATGACGACCTATCTTGTACTCAAGATGGAGGCCGCAAGGACGGCGGCACATGAGGCACAAGCTCACCTGATGCGAATCGCGCGTATAAAGAGCATGGAGGCACTGACCACTTCCATCGCGCATGAGGTCAATCAGCCGCTCGCTGCCATCGTGACCAGCGGAAATGCCTGTCAACGCTGGCTCGGGCAGGAGCCCCCCAATCTCGACAAAGCGCGCCAGGCGCTTGACCGGATACTGAGCGACGCTGGCCGGGCGAGCAACATCATCGCACGCGTGCGCAGCCTCACACGCGGGGAGCCGCCTCACAAAAGCAAGTTCGATTTCAACAAAGCCATTCTTGAGATCATTGCCCTGTCCCAAGCCGAAATGGAACGAAACGGAATCCGGCTGGTGATGGAGTTGAGTCCTGATCTGCCTTTGGCGATTGCAGATCAAATCCAGATACAACAGGTGGTCGGCAACGTGGTGCTGAACGCCATCGACGCGTTGGCTCCAGTTCCGGCGCCCATGCGAAGTATTCGGATCACATCAGAGACAAGGGGCAACGCCATTGTGCTTGCCGTGTCTGATACCGGCATCGGTATACCGGCCGAGGTATACGAGCATTTGTTCGAGGCATTCTGGACTACCAAGGAAGAGGGCATCGGAGTCGGTTTGAGCATCAGCAGGGCAATCATCGAAGCCAATGGCGGTCAGATATGGGCAGCACGAGGTGAACACGGCGGCGCGGTTTTCCGGTTCAGCGTGCCGATCGCATCGCAGGAGAAACGCCAATGACGATAAACTCCATCAATGCTATGGGTGATCCCATCGTCTACATCGTGGACGATGATCGCTCGGTACGTGCGGCTCTTGAAGATCTGCTGGCGTCAGTGGGATTGAAGGTCTCGACGTTTGGCTCCACCAAGGAATTCCTAGCATGTCCACTGGAGGACGCGCCTGGTTGCCTTGTGCTGGACGTGCGCATGCCCGGGCAGAGCGGCATGGATTTCCATCGGCAGATGATCGAAATGGGAATTGGTCTTCCCGTTGTATTCATCACAGGTCATGGCGACATTGCTATGGGTGTCGAAGCCATGAAAAACGGAGCGATCGAGTTTCTTACGAAGCCGTTCAGAGACCAGAACTTGCTGGACGCTATCCAGAAGGGGATTGGGAAAGATCGAGAGCGACGTGAAAGTCAGGCGCTTGCATCTGCGCTACAGGCTCGATGGACGTCGTTGACAGCGGGCGAACAAGATGTCACACGCCTCGTCGTACAGGGTCTACTGAATAAACAAATCGCGGCCCAATTGAATATTAGTGAGATTACCGTCAAGGTTCGCAGAGGACATGCTATGCGAAAAATGCTGGCGCGCTCGCTAGCAGAACTTGTAAGAATCACTGAAAAACTTGGTCTGTAGCGGGAAGCCACATTACCAATCATCTCAATAGGAATATACGTCGGTATACCCAATGCAGACCATAGATATCTTGGTCGATTCACTTGACATGACTTAGATTGGCATGCACGGAGGCGACGCCAAATGCTCTTGTCATCGCTAAAGTCGGCACGTCAACCCGGCTATCCGTGCCATGCACTTGGAGGTACTTCCCTGACAGGTGTTTTTTGAACAAGAGGCTTTTCTGGCCGCAGGGACTTGTATATGGAGTTGCGCCATTTACGCTGCTTCATCGCCGTCGCCGAAGAACTCCACTTTGCTCGTGCTGCCGAGCGGCTGCACATCGACCAGTCACCGCTGTCTCGCACCATCAAAGAGTTGGAGGAAGAACTTGGCGCACGTCTGTTTGTCCGTACCACCCGCAGCACGCAATTGACTCATGCTGGACGGCTGTTCCTGGAACACGTCCAGCGCGTTTTTGCGGCATTGGATCAAGCCCGAGATAGCGTCAAGTCCGTTGCCAACGGCTTTCACGGGCAGTTGCGCCTTGCCCTGTCCGACGGGATCACGCCATCGCGCCTGCCGGCGCTATTGGCGCAATGTCGGGAGGAAGACCCCGAAGTCGAAGTTCGGCTGTTCGAGGTTCCGCTGGCTCAGCAGATTAAGGGGTTGCACGACAACCTGTACGACGCCGGCTTCTCGATGGCCGATGATGGAGGCGATGGCATTGCGGTCAGTTCCGCGTGGGAGGACGAGTTGATGGTGGCGGTGCCAGCCCGCCATCCCGTGCTCGCTTTCAAACAGGTCCCACTGAAAGAAGTGCTGCGCTACCCACTGGCGCTGGGCGACCCGGCGGTCTGCGAAGGCCACGCGCGGCAAGTCGATCGTTTTCTGCGCAAGCTCGATCAGGAACCGCTGATCGCGCAGCGCGTGGCGACCTTCGACGTGATGATGACCCTGGTTTCCGCTGGCCTGGCTTTGGGTTTAGCGGGCGAGGCGCATATCGCTTCCAGCCGTGAGCCGGGCGTCGTGGCCCGCCGCCTGGCAGGCAAGCCATACATGCTCACGACCTATCTGCTACGCCGCGATGCGGAGCCATCCGAGATGCTGGCTCGGTTCATCGAGCGTGTGGCCTTCATTGATTCGGCAGACTGTATCGACGCTGCCGACGATGCTTGAACCATCCGACGAAAGGACTGGAACCATGAACAGAGTGATGCTGCTGATGCTGACCACCGCACTGACCGCGTGCGGCCCGTCTCAACCTTCGGAAACCGTGGACTACCTTGTGGCCCACCCCGACCGCATCAAGGAACTCCAGCGCCAATGCAAGGAGGATCGCGCAAAGGTCGGCGATGAACTCTGCGTGCGCGCGGCCGAAGCCGCCAATCGGCGCTTCTTCGGTGATCGGCCGGAGCAGAAATCCAAATAGCTTCATCGCAGTCGTCTCGCTGCGCGAAATCCGCACTGTTACCCCATCACGCCGCAACGCGCTTGTGTTTGCGGCGTTCTTATTGCCTTCGCTCCTGCAAGAAATCAGGCTTTTCCGGCCTGAATCCTCGCCATAACGGCCTTTGACCGGCCTGCACGCGCCCCTTGATCCTCGGTGCTGCGGCACCTCCGTGTGCCGTGATTGGAGGCAAGGTCATGCAAGGGACGAACGTGCTGTTCGGTCAGATCGCCGTGGTGTTCGGCATCGTGATCACCGGCGTGTGGGCGGCCACACAATGGACAGCCGCCGCCCTGGGCTATCAGCTACGCCTTGGCTCGCCCTGGTTCGACTTCTTCGACACGCCCATCTATCACCCGTGGCGGCTGTTCGAGTGGTGGTTCTTCTTCGATGCCTACGCGCCGCGCGTCTTTGACATCGGTGGTGCCATCGCGGGAGGCAGCGGCCTCGTGGCCGTGCTGGTCGCCATTGGCATGTCGATCTGGCGCTCGCGGCAATCGCGCCTGGTCACGACCTACGGCTCGGCACGCTGGGCGAACGCGGATGACATTCGTAAGGCCGGGCTCACGCAGCCGACCGGCGTGTTCCTGGGCCAGCACGATCGCCAGTACCTGCGGCACGAAGGCCCGGAACACGTTCTGACCTTCGCGCCCACACGCTCGGGCAAAGGCGTGGGCCTGGTGGTGCCGACACTGTTGAGCTGGCCTGCTTCCGCTGTCATCCACGACATCAAGGGCGAGAACTGGAGCATCACCGCAGGCTGGCGTTCGCGCTTCTCGCACTGCCTGCTGTTCAACCCCACCGATGCGAAGTCGGCAGCCTACAACCCGCTGCTGGAAGTCCGCCGTGGCGCGCATGAAGTGCGCGACGTTCAGAACATCGCGGACATCCTGGTCGATCCCGAAGGCGCGCTGGAGCGACGCAATCACTGGGAAAAGACTTCGCACGCGCTGCTGGTCGGCGCAATCCTGCATGTGCTCTACGCGGGCGAGGACAAGACGCTGCGCGGTGTCGCCAACTTCCTCAGTGACCCTGCCTGCCCGTTCGAGCTGACCCTGCACCGGATGATGACCACGCCGCATCTCGGCGATGGCCCGCATCCGGTCGTGGCCTCGGCGGCGCGTGAGGTACTGAACAAATCGGACAACGAACGCTCCGGCGTGCTGTCCACGGCCATGTCGTTCTTGGGCCTGTACCGCGACCCCACGGTGGCCGAAGTCACCTCGCGCTGCGATTGGCGCATCGCTGACCTGATCGCGGCCGAGCATCCGGTGTCGCTGTACCTGGTGGTGCCGCCTTCGGACATTTCGCGGACGAAGCCGCTGATTCGCCTGATCCTCAACCAGATCGGGCGGCGGCTGACGGAATCGCTTGATGGCTCCGACGGCATCGCGCGCCGCCACAAGCTACTGCTGATGCTCGACGAGTTCCCGGCCTTGGGGCGCCTGGACTTCTTCGAGACGGCGCTGGCCTTCATGGCGGGCTACGGCATCCGCAGCTTCCTCATCGCGCAGTCGCTCAACCAGATTGACAAGGCCTACGGCCCGAACCATTCGATCCTGGACAACTGCCACGTGCGCGTGACCTTCGCCACCAATGACGAGCGCACCGCCAAGCGCATTTCCGAGACGCTGGGCACCGCGACCGAGCTGCGCGCGCAACGCAACTACGCGGGCCACCGACTCGCGCCGTGGCTGGGCCACCTGATGGTGTCGCGGCAGGAGACGGCCCGGCCGCTCCTGACGCCCGGCGAAGTCATGCAGCTCCCGCCTGACGAGGCGGTGGTGATGGTGTCCAGCGTGGCCCCCATCAAGGCCAGGAAGCTGCGCTACTACGCAGACAGCAATTTCAAACGCCGCGTGTTGCCGCCGCCCGTGCTCACGGCCGGGCGCTATGCCGACGTGCCGCCATCGCGGCCCGACGACTGGAGCGGGCTGGCGATTCCCGCCGTGCCCGCCACACCGGCCACTGCGTCCACTGACGGCCTGGGCAGCGCCGACGACGACGGCGGCCCGCGCCGTCAGCCTGAGCTTTCCGAGGCCGTCGCCTACGACCCCGAGCAGACCACGCCCGCGGCCGACCTCGCGTTGCTCGATGACGACGACGACCTGCCGCTCCCCCTTCCTCGCCAGCTTGATCCGGCCATGCAGCGCACGGCCCGGCTGGCTTCTCTCGACCCCAACGACGGAATCGAGCTATGAGCCAGCACCGCTTGAATCTCTTCATCCAGCCCGAGCACGCCAAGCGGCTCGACGAGCTGGCCGCCAAGAAAGGCGTATCGAAATCCAGCATCGTCGCGGCGGCGCTCGCATCGTGGCTGTCGCCCGATGCCGCCGACCAGCGCGAAGCGGCGATTGCCAAGCGGCTGGATCGCCTGTCGCGCCACGCCGAGCGCATGGAGCGCGACCAGAACATCCAGATCGAAACGCTGGCGCTGTTCATCCGCTACTTCCTCACGGTGAGCACACCCGTGCCCGAGGCCCATCAGGACGCCGCGCGTGCCCAGGGCAAGGCGCGGTTTGAGCAGTTCGTGGAGCAGTTGGGCCGTCACCTGCTGCGCGGGCGCAGCCTGGTGCGCGACGTGGTGGAGGAACTGCACCCCGACCCGATGCGGATGGATGACGCGGCGGCAGTTGCCGAAGCGCAGGAGCGTGCCTCATGAGCGCCGCGCCTTCGTCCTTTGCCACCTCGCTCGACCGCCGCATTCAGATGCTGCGCACGGCGATGGGGCCGTTGATCGCCGCCGCGCTCGAAGACCCGGACGTGGTGGAAGTGATGCTCAATCCCGACCGGACGTTATGGGTGGATCGCCTGTCCTCGGGCCGCGCGCCGATGGGCGTGGAGCTGTCCGAAGCAGACGGCGAGCGAATCATCCGCCTTGTGGCCGCCCACGTTGGCGCAGAAGTACATCGCGGCCAGCCGTTGCTGTCCGCCGAGTTGCCCGAGACGGGCGAACGCTTCGAGGGCATCTTGCCGCCGGCAGCGCCGGGGCCGGCCTTCGCGCTGCGCAAGCGCGCCATCGGCGTGATTCCGCTGGAGCGGTACGTCATCGACGGAATGATGACCAGCGCGCAGGCGGGTTTTCTCGTTCGCGCCGTGCGCGAGCGCCAGAACGTGCTGATCGCCGGGGCCACCAGCAGCGGCAAGACCACGCTCGCCAATGCGCTGCTGGCCGAGATCGCCGCCACGGGCGACCGCGTGCTGGTGCTCGAAGACACGGTGGAACTGCAATGCGCGGCCCGTGACCACGTTCCGCTGCGCACGCGGGCGGGCGTGGTGTCGATGACCGAGCTGGTGCGCTCGTCTATGCGCCTGCGCCCGGATCGCGTCGTCGTTGGCGAAGTGCGCGGCGCCGAGGCGCTGGATCTCATCAAGGTGTGGGGCACCGGCCATCCCGGTGGCATCGCCACGATCCACGCCGGCTCCGCGCTGGGCGCGCTGTTGCGCCTGGAGCAACTGATTCTCGAAGTGGCGGTGAACCCGCCCCGTGCGCTGATCGCGGAAGCGGTCAACGTGGTGATCCACATCGCCGGGCGCGGGCGCAAGCGCCGCATCGAGAGCATCGCCCGCGTCATCGGCTTCGATGGCGTGGGCTACCGACTGGCGGATGCGATGGAAACACCGTTTCCCGAGCTGCCGCCACTTTCCGATGCCGCACCCGCTGCGGCGACTTCCCCATCCCTCGACCTTTCTGGAGAACTGCCATGACAACGCACGCCCATGCTTTCCGTGTTTCCGTAAATCCGCTTCCACGCCGCTCCAGTCCCGCGCGGCTGGATGGCCTGGCTCGCCCGGCCATGCAAGGCTTGATGCTCGCTGCCTTCATGCTGCTGCTTGCGGGCACTGCGCAGGCCGCCGGCTCCTCGATGCCCTGGGAAGGCCCGCTGCAATCCATCCTCGAATCCATCCAGGGGCCGGTGGCGCGCATCGTCGCGGTCATCATCATCATCGCCACGGGCCTCGCGCTCGCCTTCGGCGATACGTCTGGCGGCTTCCGCAAGCTGATCCAGATCGTCTTCGGCCTCTCTATCGCCTTCGCGGCTTCCAGCTTCTTCCTGTCGTTCTTCAGCTTCTCCGGCGGGGCCGTCGTATGAGTGCCCCGGACACCTTCGCGGAAGGCTTCGAGGTGCCGCTGCATCGCTCGCTGACCGAGCCGATTCTGTTGGGCGGCGCACCGCGCACCGTGGCCATCGCCAACGGCACGCTGGCCGCCGCTGTCGGCCTGGGCCTGCAACTGTGGATTCCCGGCGTGGTGCTCTGGATCGTCGGCCATTCGCTGGCGGTGTGGGGTGCGCGCGTCGATCCGCAGTTCATGGCCGTGTTCGCGCGGCACATCAAGCACCGCCCGCTGCTGGACGTGTGAGGGGAGGACGCCACGATGCTGAATCTCGCCGAATACCGCCAGCGCCCGGCCTTGCTTGCCGACTGGTTGCCCTGGGCCGGGTTGGTCGCGCCGGGCGTCGTCTTGAACAAGGACGGCAGTTTTCAGCGCACGGCCCGGTTTCGCGGGCCTGACCTCGACAGCGCGACGCAAGGCGAGCTGATCGCCACGTCGGCGCGGTTGAACAATGCGCTGCGCCGCATGGGATCGGGCTGGGCGCTGTTCATCGAGGCCGAGCGCCGCGCAGCCGCCGACTATCCGCGCTCGGAGTTTCCCGAACCGCTTTCGTGGCTGGTGGAGGAAGAACGCCGGGCCGCCTTCGAGGAATCGGGCCATCACTTCGAGAGCGGCTATCACCTGACGCTGGTCTATCTGCCACCGGAAGAATCCCGCGCCCGTGCAGCCAAGATGCTCTACGAGAACACGCCGACAAATGGCGTGGACTGGCGCGAGCGGCTGCAAGCCTTTGTCGCGGAAACGGATCGCGTCTTTGACCTGCTCGACGGCGTGATGCCGGAAATTGACTGGCTCGATGACGCGCAGACGCTGACCTACCTGCACGCGACCATCTCGATGCGGCGCTATCGCGTCGGCGTGCCCGAAGTGCCGTTCCACATCGACGCGCTGCTGACCGACTCGCCGCTGGTCGGTGGCCTGGCACCCATGCTGGGCAACCAGCACCTGCGCGTGGTGTCAGTGCGGGGCTTCCCGACCTCGACCTGGCCGGGGATTCTGGACGACCTCAACCGCCTCGGCTTTGCCTACCGCTGGAGTACGCGCTTTCTCTGCCTCGACAAAGCCGAAGCGGAAAAAGAGCTTTCGCGCCTGCGCCGCCAGTGGTTCGCCAAGCGCAAGAACGTCATCGCGCTGCTGCGCGAAAC
>OFTX01000444.1_pt1 | contig 22448 bp, 18 predicted proteins | sample 1775051 | NCBI WGS metagenome assembly OFTX01 (sample SAMN08195772, study PRJEB24354) | sludge metagenome | isolation source: sludge from phenol fed wastewater aerobic bioreactor A | place: India: Nagpur | collected 2016-09-15
CTCGGCATGAGCAATCGAGCTGGCGCCGGCCCCGCAACCGATCCGCATGAGGAGGCGTGGCGGTCACGTCGGTGCGTTGGGAGCGTCTTCATGCGAATCGGAAGCCCCGGGGCATTGCCGGGGTATCGAAAGTGAATCAGGGAAGAGCAATGGACAAGGTCGATTGCGTCGTGATCGGCGCGGGCGTGGTGGGATTGGCCGTCGCGCGGGAAATGGCGATGGCGGGTCGTGAGGTGGTCATTCTCGAGGCCGAGCGAGCGATCGGTACCGGCACGAGCTCGCGCAACAGCGAAGTGATCCATGGCGGCATCTACTATCCGCCTGGCTCGCGCAAGGCAACGCTGTGCGTCGAGGGGAAGCATCGGCTCTACGAATTCTGCGCGTCGCACGGCGTGGAGCATCGTCGCTGCGGCAAGCTGATCGTGGCGACCACCGATCACCAGGTGGACGAGCTCGAAGCGATTGCGGCGAACGCACGGGCCAGCGGCGTCGACGACCTTCAGTGGCTCACGGCCGACGAGGTGTCGCGCCGAGAGCCCGCATTGCGCACGTTCGGGGCGTTGTTGTCGCCTTCCACGGGCATTGTGGACAGTCACGGTCTCATGCTCGCCTTGCAGGGCGACGCGGAAAATGCCGGCGCCATGCTCGCGTTCGACGCGCGTGTGGTCGGCGCGCGCGTGGGCGGCATCCATGGCATCGAGCTGGACGTCGAGACCGGCGGCATGCGCTCGACGCTGCTCGCCAATACGGTCATCAACAGCGCCGGGCTGTGCGCGGTCGACATTGCGCGCACGTTCGACGGACTGGCACCCGAACACATCCCGCTGCGCTACTTCGCCAAGGGCAGCTATTTCTCGTGCGCGCAGCGTGCTCCGTTCACGCACCTGATCTATCCGGTTCCGGAGCCCGGAGGCCTGGGGGTGCATCTCACGCTGGACCTCGCCGGACAAGCGCGTTTCGGCCCCAATGTGGAGTGGGTGAGCGAGATCGACTACACGGTCGATCCGTCGGATGGCGATGGATTCTACGCGGCAGTGCGCCGCTATTGGCCGGGGCTGGCAGACAATACGCTGCAGCCGGGCTACGCGGGCATCCGACCGAAGATCAGCGGACCGGGGGAGCCGGCTGCGGACTTCCGTATCGATGGGCCCGAAGTGCACGGTGTGGCCGGGCTCGTCAACCTGTTCGGCATCGAATCCCCGGGATTGACGGCATCGCTTGCGATCGCCGAGGCGGTGCGCGCGTTACTCTGACGTTGCAACGCGTCCGGCGAGGACCGCGGCGACGACGATTCGAGCACCGATTCCGTACAAATTCCGTACAAATCTCGCGAAGGAGCGGCGCGGTGTCGAACCCGCGCTGGCGCAGGAGGCGCCAGGCATCGCTGCCCGGTCGCGTCCCGCACATTTCAACGCTCTGACCAACCCCGTCGGTCTCGAACCACGGTGCCGCGAACGTGGCGCGGCATGCCTGGGGGAGAACCGTGTGATGGCCCGTGCCGAGGCGGCACTGGCGCCATGCGAACCCCGTTCAGCGCACGGCGACCGGGGGTTTCCAGGACGCCGGGTTCGTCCAGAACACACCGCGCAGGCGATCGGTGTCGCCACACGGCGTGCTGCGCGCCGGCTTGCTGATTTGACCCGCGCAGGCGCTGATGTCGCGCCCCGATTGTTGCAGGCGTTTCAGAATCGTATCGAGCATGCCCGACTCGCGCCATTCGTTCAGCTTGCGGCGGCAAGTCGGAACGGAAGGATACTGCATGGGCAGTTTGGACCAGCTCTCGCCAGTGAACAGCACCCACAAGACAGCATTGGTCAGCGTGCGCTGCTCGACTTGAGGGCGCCCGCGCCGTTCCGTACGGACCGGTCGGTCGCAAATCAGATCACGCAGGGCGTGCCATTCAACGTCGCTCAGTTCAGTAAACATAACACCTCGACCCAAAACAAACGGAGGCGCCGCAGGGGGCGAGTCCGGACTTCACGATCGCGCCGCACCGATGCTATCCAGTACGTGCTTCTCTGTGAAACCTCGGCCAAGGCGGCGTCGTTCCCCGATGCTGGAAATACAAGCAACAAGCATGCCAGGGCATCGGGTTCTCTCGTGAAGAACGCCGAGGGCGGGTCGAACCACACTGCGAAGGGAGCGTTTGGCCAGCAAAAAAACGCCCACTTGGCAGGTGGGCGCAGCTCCTGGGCGGCTATTGGGATAGGCAATCGCAAAAGCGTCAGGAGAAAAGGGATACGGCGGTTTGGCCAGTCCGGATCGTTTGTTTTTCTCGGCTCCGGCCATGATGTCTCGCTCCACTTGCGCCAGCTTGTCAAGCTTGCAGCCGCAATGATGACAAAAAGCGGAAGTCGACGCGCTTCGGAATTACCCCCATTGCGGTGCATGCCCCTCGTGCAAGGCGGTTCGCCCAAGATGGGTGCCCGTCTGCGCCCATCTTGGGCACGGTGTCGCGCGAACGGGCGCAACCCGGCACACGAAGGGCGCAACCGGTTATCGCCGGGTGAGAAAGTGGCCCGGCGGGGGCGTGCGCCATCGTCATGGCCGAGCGGCGGGACCGTAGCCTATAATGTGCGCCTCCCATGGATATCGTCTATCGGCCGCGCGGACTCGCCCGCACGCCGGTCGGCGCCACTGTGCGCAAACGGCATGAGCAACGACAGCGATAATAAATATTCCGTACCGGGCCTCGAGCGAGGCCTGCGCATTCTGATGACGTTTTCGGCCCGCGAGCCCGTGCTCGCCGGTGCCGATCTCGCGCGGCGTCTGGACATTCCCCGCTCGACGGTTTTCCGGCTGTTGCAGACGCTCGAAGCGGAGGGTTTCATCGAGAAGGCGGGCGACGACCGTCATTATCGGCTCGGGGTGGCCGTGCTCCGGCTGGGTTTCGAGTATCTGAATTCGCTGGAGCTGACGGATCTCGGCACGCCGGTCATCGAGAAGCTGCGCGACGTGACGGGCTTCTCGAGCCATATCCTGATTCTGGACCAGCGCGATGCGGTTTTCGTGGCGAAGGCGGCCAGCCGCGAACTGGTGTTCGGCACGGTGCGCGTGGGCACGCGTTTGCCCGCGCACGCGACGGCCGTCGGGCACATTCTGCTCGGAGACTATTCGCTGACGTCGCTCAAGCAGCTGTACCCGGAGCGCAAGCTCGAGGCCTACACGGCGCATACGCCGACGACGGTCGAAGCGCTCCATCGTGTCGTGCAGGAAGATGTCGCTCGTGGTTACAGCATGAGTCAGGCGTTCTTCGAGCAGAATATTTCGACGATCGCCGCTCCTGTACGCAACCATCGCGGTCAAATCTGCGCGGTGATCAGCGTGACGATTCCCCAGGCCCGCGTGGAAGCGGATCTGTTGGAGAGCGGGATCGTCGAGAAAGTCGTTTCGGCGGCCGACGAACTCTCGCACAAACTCAATTATCGGGGCCACGGCGCAGGCGCCTTGTCCGCAACCGCGAAGTAACGCCGGTTTTCCGATTGGCCGGCGCGTCGTCTCGCGCCGGTCCACCTCAGCATTGCACCCAGACGGGTAGGGCGGTCGAACGACCTCGCGTATCCCCGCCCTCGGCCCGTCGGACCCGGTGCCTTCTCTGTTCAGAGCCCACGGCGCGCCCCTGCGATGTCTCCGCGCCTTCGCCCTGCTGCGCGCAAGTTTTTTCATTAGCGTTTGCGCAACATCAATGACTCCCAACTAATTTTCTGCTTGTCGCGCCAAATCCTCTTCGACATAATTGTCTCACCTATTAATCATCGTTTCATAGATAAGACAAAATGACGCGTTGGACGGAACGTCGATGACGTCGACGGTTCCGGCACAGGGGGGCACGGCCCGCCTCGACACGTCAGGGAGCCCAACAGGAGTCGAAGGTGAAGAGACGCAATATCGGCATCGCCTGCCTTTTGGCATGCGCTGGCGCGGCACATGCCGCAGGCAATTCGTTGCAGATTTACGGAACGGTCGACGATGGCCTCACGTACGTGAGCAATCAGGGCGGCGGTCGTTTGTTCAAGACAGATGCCGGCATCGGGCAACCGGATCGTTTCGGTCTGAAGGGGCGGGAGGATCTTGGCGGCGGACTGGCGGCCGTGTTCCAGCTGGAGCAGGGCTTCAACACGAATACCGGCGCGCTGATCAACAGCGGTGTGCTTTGGAACCGTCAGGCATGGGTCGGTCTGTCGAGCGACCGTTTCGGGACGGTGTCGATCGGCCATCAAACCGATTTCATGCAGGATGTCTCGATTCGCTATTCGAACGGCTTCTGGCAACACAATCTGTACGCTTATCATCCGGGAAACCTGGACAATCTGGCCAATTCTTCGCAGATCGATAATGCGGTGAAGTGGAACAGCGCGAGCTTCCATGGTTTGACCGGTGGCCTGATGTATGGCTTTGCCGGCGGCAATGCGCTGGGTCGCACGATGGGGGCATACCTGAAGTACGACAACGGACCGCTGTCCGTGGCGGCGACCTACGTGAGCATCAACAAGCGGACGTTCGATTTCTCGTCGCGTCTGGGCATCTCGTCCATCTTCGGCCAGTCAGGGCTGTCGACAGCGAATGTCTTCAGGTCGGACGCCGTGAACAATACGGGCATCGGCGCCTCGTACCGCATCTCGTCGCGCTGGAATGTGCACGCGCTCTACACGCGCAGCGAGGTTCGCGCCCCGGGTGGCTCGGGCAATATGTTCAACTACGACGTGGGTACGGAGTATCGCGTGACGGAAGCGAACGCGCTCACGTTGGGCTATTCGTACTCGTCGTTCAACCATACGCACTACAACCAGATGGAAGCGGGTGATCTGTACTCGTTTTCGAAACGTACCCAGTTGCAGGCGCAAGTGACGTATATCGCCGCAGCCGGCAACAACCACGCCGCTTCGTATCCGATCGGTGCATCGAGCAACCACGATCAGGTATTGCTGCGTCTGGGCATGTATCACAGCTTCTAAGTCGCCACGTCCTCCTGCGTGGGCGAGCGCAGGTTTTCCCGCGGCGGGGCATCGACCCCGCACGCATTGCCCGATTCAACGAGACTCATCATGTCAGTTTCTCCGACCCCGTCATCCTCGCAGCGCCCGTCGCGCGTGCGCTACTGGATGCTCTTTCTGGTCTTCGTCGGCACGGTCATCAACTATGTCGACCGGGCCAATCTTTCCGTGGCCGCACCCATGCTCAAACAGGAGTTCGGTCTCGGCCCCGTGGAGCTCGGTTTCATTTTCTCGGCGTATGCGTGGACCTATGTGATCGCCAACATTCCCGGCGGCTGGGTCATCGATCGGTTCGGCACGCGCGCCATTTACGGGATCGCCATCCTGAGCTGGTCGGTGTTGACGTTCCTGCAGGGATTCACGTCACGCTTCGTCACACTGTTCGGCATGCGCCTTGGCGTGGGCGTAGCCGAAGCGCCGACGTTCCCGGTGAACAACCGCGTGGTGTCGATCTGGTTTGCGCAACGCGAGCGAGGCGTGGCGACGAGCATTTACCTTGTCGGCCAGTACATCGGCATGGCGGCGCTCACCCCGCTGTTGTTCTGGATCGCGCATACGTGGGGCTGGCGTGAGATCTTCTACGCCACCGGATTGATGGGCATCGTCTGGGCCGGTGTCTGGTTCGCGGGCTACCGGGATCCGGACAAGTGCGCCTGGGTGAATGCCGCCGAACTCGCGCACATCCGCAGCGGCGGCGCGCTCGTCGAATCACGCTCCGAAGCTCGCGCGGCGCCGCAGAAATTCCCGTGGCGCAAGCTGCTGGTGTTGTTCCGCAACCGCCAGATCATTGCGATCTGCGTGGGCAAATTCGCGTCGCTGTCGTCGCTGTATTTCTTCCTGACCTGGTTCCCGACCTACCTGATCACGGAACGTCACATGACGGTGCTCAAGGCCGGCGGCATGACCTCGGTGCCGTTCGTCGCCGCGTCGATCGGCGTGGTCTGCGGCGGCCTGCTCTCGGACTGGTTGCTACGGCGCGGCGTTGCCGTGGGGACCGCGCGCAAGACGCCGATCGTCACCGGCTTGCTGCTGGTGCCAACGATGTCGCTCACCGTCCTCACGGACGCCAACTGGCTCGTCATCGCCATCATGTCGTTCGCGTTCTTCGCGCAAGGCGTGGCTTCGGCATCGTGGTCGCTCGTTGCCGACATCGCGCCGAAGGGCATGGTCGGAATCACGGGCGGGGCCGTGAACTTCGCGGGTAATCTCTCGGGCATCGTCACGCCGATCGCCATTGGGTTCATCGTCAAGGCCACCGGATCGTTCGGTTGGGCCCTGGGCCTCATCAGCCTGTTCGCGATTGCGGGCGTGCTTTGCTATCTGCTTCTGCTCGGCGAAGTCAAGCGCATCGAACTCGATGACGACGCGCAGGACAACCCGGCGCAAGCCAAGGCACGTACCGCCTGAAGTCAGGTTCGCCCAACGGCTGAAGTCCGATCCGGCCGAATCGGGCGCGAGCGGTATCCGTCGGCGCGGACCGGGTCGGTCGCGCCGCGTCAGGCCTCTACGGCCTGCCGCCGGTAATCGCCCGGACGGGCCCCCGTCCACTTCCGAAAGGCGCGAAAAAACGCGCTCGGATCGGCGAAACCCAACGACAGGGCGATCTCCATCATCGGCTTGGACGTGTGACACAGCGCATGGATCGCGAGATCGCGTCGCAATTGGTCCTTGATCGACTGATACGACTGGCCTTCCTCTTCCAGCCGACGTCGCAACGTCGAGGCCGTGGTGTGGAATTCGCCAGCCAACGCGTCGAATGCCGGCCAGCTGTCTGTCGGCATCGCCTTCAGGCGTCGGCGCACGCGAGCCACCATTCCCTTCGTGTTTTTGTACTTGAGGATGATGTTGCCCGGCGCGGCGCGCAGAAAGTCCTTCACGGAGACCTCGTTCTGCACCACCGGCAACGCGAGGCACGTCGCGTCGAATTCGATGGCCGTGTGCGGCGCGTTGAAGACCAGCCGCGGCGAGTACATCGTTCGGTATTCGTCGCTGTAGACCGTCTCGGGATAGGCGAAATAGGCGGTGCTCAACGGCACACGGCGGGCGATCAGCCAGCAAGTCAGGGCGTAGAACAGAATCAGCAGGGTTTCATGACCGAAGATCCTCGGCGCCTGCATATCCGGTCGCTCATGCACTTCGAGCCGCGCCAGATCGCCGTCCTGCACGAGTTGCATTTCGAGGTCGTCGAGCAGCAGACCCATGAAGCGGCACGCACGCTGCAACGCCTGCTCCAGCGTATGACAGGCGACAACGCTGTAACACAGCATCGCGAAACTGCCGACCTTCATGCGCCGCGAATCCTGCCCGAAGAATTCGTCGTCGAGTGCGAGGCTGATCAGTCGCCACAAATGCGCATAGCGGTCAGCCGACACGCGGCCCTGCGGATGGTTGAGCAACGACGGGGCGATGTCGGCGGCTCGCAGCAATGCCGCCGAATCGCCGCCGAGTCGCTCGACGTGCGCCAATGCGTTGATAACGAAGTGTATCGAGATGCTGCCTTTTTCCATGCGTCGCGAAACGGAACGTCGTAGCAGGGGGACGCAAGGATTCTAGCAGTCCGGCCTCCATCGACGAATCCGGCACCGTCCGAATCACGGATCGGTGCTGTCCGATTTCGCTTTCGGCGCGGGTTGCGCCGGGTGCTTCATTTCGGCGCCATGCGCAGAGCGCCGTCAAGGCGGATCACTTCTCCGTTGATCATGGTGTTCTCGACGATATGGCGCACCAGTGCCGCATACTCCGACGGACGGCCCAACCGGGGAGGGAAGGGCACCGAGGCGCCTAGCGCTGCCTGCACTTCCGGCGTCATGCCGGCCATCATGGGCGTCTCGAAAATCCCCGGTGCGATCGTCACCACGCGCACGCCCACGCGCGCAAGCTCGCGCGCCGCGGGAAGCGTGAGCGCAGCCACGCCGCCCTTCGACGCCGCATACGCCGCCTGACCGATCTGCCCGTCGAACGCCGCCACCGACGCTGTGTTGACCACCACCCCGCGCTCGCCTTCGGTATCCGCCTCGCCTTCCGCCATGGCGGCGGCGGCGATGCGCAGTACGTTGAATGTGCCGATCAGATTGACGTTGACGATGCGCGCGAAGCTGTCGAGCCGGTGCGGACCCTGCTTGCCCAGGATGCGCTCGCCGGTCACGAGGCCCGCGCAGTTCACCACGCCGTTCAGTTGCCCGAAGGCCGACTTCGCCGTGTCGACGAGATGCTGCACGTCGTCTGCCCGGGTAATGTCGGTCGCAACGAAGCGGGCGGCTTTGCCCAGCGCGTCGGCCTGCTTCGCGCCCGCCTCGGCGTTGATGTCACCGAGCACCACCCTGGCGCCTGCGTCGACGAACATGCGGGCGGTGGCCGCACCCAGACCTGACGATGCGCCGGTGACAAGAAAAACACGATCCTTGATTTGCATGAGTTGCGAGTCCTGAAAGTGATAAAACGCGACGAGGTGCGACGCCCACGATGTGCCGCGTCAATGCTCAGTGAGCGCCGGCCGACGCCTGCGCGGCCTTGGCAATTTCCTGATTGCGCAGGATGAATCGCTGGAGTTTGCCGCTCGGCGTTTTGGGCAACTCGGCGACGAATTCGACTTCACGCGGATAGGCGTGCGTGGACAGGCGGTGTCGGACGTGCTCCTGCAGCTCGCGCGCGAGGGTGTCCGTTGGCGCGAATTGCGGGTGCAGTACCACGAAGGCCTTGACCAGCTCGGTGCGCTCGGGGTCCGGTTTGCCGACCACGGCAGTCTCGACCACCGCGGGGTGCTCGATCAGGGCGCTCTCGACATCGAACGGGCCGATGCGATAGCCCGCCGACGTGATCACGTCGTCGTTGCGCCCGACGAAGCTGATGCTGCCGTCTTCATTGCGCTCGACGGTGTCGCCGGAGAGATAGTAGTCACCAACGAATGCCGGTGTTTCCCGCTCCCAGTAGCCACCGAACCACATGAGCGGCGACTGCTTTCGGTCGAGCGCGAGCACGCCGGGCTGGCCAATCGGGCATTCGCGGCCCTCGTCGTCGAGCACGACCACGCGATGGCCAGGCGAGGCGAAGCCGGCGGCGCCTGCCTGCACGGGATGCGACAGCGCATGATGGTTGCACACGACCATGCCCAGTTCGGTCTGTCCATAGTGGTCGTGAATCGTGACGCCGAGGTGCTGCGCGAACCAGCGAATGACCTCGGGGTTGAGCGGCTCGCCGGCGCTCGACACCGCGCGCAACTGCCCCTTGAGCGGGGCGGCGGCGGTGTCACCGCCGGCGATCAGCAGACGATACGCGGTCGGCGAACCGGCAAGGTTGGTGACGCCCAGCTTCTGAATGATCCGGTAGGTGCTCTCGACCGTGAACGGCCCGTCGTAGAAGGTGGTGGGGATGCCCAGCGCCAGCGGCCCCGTCACGGCGTAGTAGAGCCCGTAGGCCCACCCCGGATCGGCAATGTTCCAGAACGTGTCGGTCGGTCGCAGGTCGACGGCGTCGCGCATGTAGCCGGCGAATGCGATGATGGCGCGCAGCGGCACCATGACCGGTTTGGCCGCGCCCGTGGTGCCCGAAGTGAACATCATCAGGAAAGGGTCGTCGCCGCGGCGCATGACGGGTTCGAAGTCGGCGCCGTGCTGCTCGATCTCGTGCCAGAAGCTGAAGTCGCCGCGTCGCACGCCCTGGCCGCGGGGGCCGCCGACCGTTGCCACCGGCGGGCAGTTGGCCACTTCTTCGAGCTTGGCGCGGTTGGCGCCGTCAGTGACGACGAGCTTGCTTTGCGCGCTGCTCAGCCGATGTTCGATGGCCTTGGGGCCGAATGCCGTGAACAACGGCTGATACACCGCCCCCGCGCGCCAGGTGCCGAGAATCGTCACGAGCAGCTCCGGCGTGCGCGGGAGCAGGCCGCTCACGCGGTCGCCCGGCTGCACGCCCTGTTCGCGCAGGAAGTTGGCGAAGCGTGCGGAGAGCGTCTGCAATTGCCGGAACGTCCAGGTCTGGCTCGTGCCGTCCCTGCCTTCCCAGAAAAGGGCGATGCGCCCGGGCAGCGCGTGGCGGTCGCAGCACTCGACGCAGGCGTTCATCGCCTCGAGATCGCCGTGCAGCACGGCGCGCACCGTGGCATCGAGGTCGAACGTCCGGTACGTGTCGGCATAATCCGAAATCATGGGTTGTCTCCTGTAGTCGGAAGCCGGTCGTCGGGGGATTCGCCATCCGATCGGGCGAATACCGGCCGCCGACCGCCCCTTGCGCCGTCTGGGTGGGGGCGCGACGCTATCGGGGCTGGGTGGGGCAAAGTCGAAATTCATCGTAATGCGTGGCGTCAGGCGCAGGCAATGTCCAAACGGGTCAGAGTTGGTGATGGATTTATCCACTCCGAAACCCGCGCGGGGACCGGGCGACGGGCATTACGGGGACTTGCCCCGATCATTGCGTCAGATGCGTTAAGGGTTTTACCGAGGGGGAGATCGGTCGATTCCGATGGCAATTCCGCTCATGCAATTTGCCGTTTTTGGCTATGGTGCCAATACGGTGCGATCCCTACACTGGATCCATCGACATCGCAAAGGCGCCGGCGGTCCATTCGGACAACGCCATGGCGCGGGAGACAGAACATGGATTTCTATACCGAAGACCAACGCATGATTCGCGACATGGCGCGCACGTTCTCCAGCGAACAGCTGGCGCCGAACGCCGCGCAATGGGATCGGGACTGTGCACTGCCCGACGCCATGGTCGCGCAGATGGGCGAGCTAGGCCTGCTTGGCATGATGGTGCCGGAGCAGTACGGCGGTTCTTACACCGATTACACGGCCTACGCACTGGCAATGGAAGAGATCGCGGTCGGCTGTGCGTCGACCGCGACAATGATGTCCGTCCACAATTCCGTGGGGTGCGCGCCGATCCTGAAGTTCGGCACGGACGCGCAGCGCCGGCGCTGGCTGCCCGATCTCGCCGCCGGCCGGAAGATCGGCGCGTTCTGCCTGACGGAGCCCCAGGCCGGATCCGAGGCGAACAACTTGCGCACGCGCGCCGAGCGCCACGGCGACAAATGGGTGCTCAACGGCAGCAAGCAGTTCGTGACGAACGGCAAGCGGGCCGGCGTGGCGATCGTGTTTGCCGTGACGGACCCCGCGGCGGGCAAGCGCGGCATCTCGGCGTTCATCGTGCCGACCGACACCCCGGGCTTCGAGGTGGGGCGTCCCGAACACAAACTCGGTATCCGGGCCTCAGACACGTGTCCGATCACCCTGGTCGATTGCGAAGTGGGCGACGACGCGATGCTGGGCGAGCCGGGACAGGGGCTGAAGATCGCGCTGTCGAACCTGGAAGGCGGCCGCATCGGCATTGCGGCACAGGCGCTTGGCATTGCGCGTGCGGCATTCGAGGCGGCGCTGCAATATGCGAATGAGCGTCAGCAGTTCGGCAAGCCGATCCGCGAACACCAGAGCATCGCCAACATGCTGGCCGACATGACCACGCGCATCAATGCGGCGCGATTCCTGATTCTTCACGCGGCGGCGCTGCGAACGCAGGGCATGCCGTGCCTGTCGGAGGCGTCGCAGGCAAAACTCTACGCTTCCGAGTTGGCCGAGTGGGTGTGCTCGCATGCGATCCAGATCCACGGTGGGTACGGGTATCTCGAGGACTACCCGGTGGAGCGTCATTACCGCGACGCCCGCATTACCCAGATTTACGAAGGCACCAGCGAGATTCAACGCCAGGTGATCGCCCGCGCGCTGGGCTGAGTCACGCATCGATACCCGTGGTGGCGCGAGACGAACGATTTCGCGAGATGACCCCCGTTGGCGCGGGCAGGGTGTGCCGCGGGACATGATCCGGAAGGAGGGCGAGTGAATTTGCGTGACGGCGCCATTGAGGCGCAAGACGAAGTGTTGTTCGACGTAATCAATGGGTTTGGCGTCATTACGCTGAACCGGCCGCGCGCCTTGAATGCGATTACCCACGGCATGGTGCGCAGCATGTGGACGCAGCTCAATGCGTGGGCCGCCGACCCGGCGGTGCGTGCGGTGCTGATCGAAGGTGCGGGGGAGAAGGCATTCTGTGCCGGTGGAGATGTCCGCGCGCTTTACGACAGCCGCATCCAGCATCGCGACGCGCATCAGGCATTTTTCGTCGACGAGTACCGTCTGGACTATCTGATCCACCGATATCCGAAGCCGTATATCGCGCTGCTCGACGGCATTGTGATGGGCGGCGGCATGGGGGTTGCCCAGGGGGCCGCGCTGCGCATCGTGACCGACCGCACGCGCCTGGCAATGCCTGAGACGGGGATCGGATTGTTCCCCGATGTGGGGGCGAGCTGGTTCCTCGGACATCTTGCGCCCACGCTTGCGCGCTATTTGGGACTCTCGGGCGCGACCGTTACCGCCGCCGACGCGTTGTACTGCGGGCTGGCCGATGTCTGGCTGCAGGGCGATGCGCCGGAGCGACTGCGCGAGTTGATCCGCCGTTTCGACTGGTCTGCGCCGCCTGCGGGCGACAGGGATGGCGACCTGGCGGGCAATATGACGGCCGGCCCGTTTGGCACCGACGATCCGCTCGCGCAACTGCGCGCGGCCATCCTGCCTCTGGGCCGGACGTGGGCCGACGCCGCACCGCTTGCGCAAGTACGCGCCACGCTCGATCGACATTTCAGTGCATTGGATGTCCACGGTATCGTGGCGTCGCTCGCCGAGGATGTGCAGACGCCATGGGCAGCCGACACGCTGGCCATGCTCATGCAACGCTCGCCGCTTAGCCTTTGCGTGACCGACCGGCAGTTGCAGAAGGGGCGTCGTTTCGATCTGGCCGACGCGTTTCGCATGGAGCTGGGGCTCGGCCATCATGCGTTCGCCACAGGCGACTTCGTCGAGGGCGTGCGCGCACTGCTGATCGACAAGGACAAGCAGCCGCGCTGGCGCTATGCCACGCTGGACGATGTTCCGGTGTCCGCCGTCGACGCCTTCTTTGTCTCACCCTGGACGGACGAGGCTCACCCGCTCAAAGCGTTAGGACACGATTGAACTCGGGCAAACGCGTGCGACAATGCCGGTTTTGCGGAAGACCGCACTATCCGTTGGAGTCCAGATGCTCGTCGAAATCGCCCGTCTGTTGCTAGACCTTGTCTTCTCGCTGTTCGGCGCCTTGCTACTGCTGCGTGTGTGGATGCAGGCCACCCGTCTGCCGCCGCGTAATCCGCTCTCGCAAGGGGTGTTCCAGTTCACGAACTGGATCGTGTTGCCGTTGCGCCGCGTTCTGCCGGGCGTGGGCGGGATCGACTGGGCGTGCGTGGTTGGCGCCTGGCTTTGCGCCGTCGTCTATCTGGTGCTGATCACCGCGGTCGTGGGGGTGTCACCCGTATCGGTGTTTCCCCGCGGTCTTCTGGTGGCACTGGTGCTGGTGGCCAAGTGGGGCGCCAACCTCGTGATGTGGCTCACACTGCTGATGGCCGTGCTGTCGTGGGTCAATCCGCGCGCGACCGCGATGCCGATTCTGCAGCACCTGCTCGATCCGCTGCTGCGCCCGATCCGTCGCGTCATTCCGATGGTGGGTGGATTCGACTTGTCGCCGTTGGGGCTGTTCCTGCTGATGCAGATCCTGCTGATCGTGCTGGCGCGCCTAAGCCTGTTTTTCGCGACGCTCTGACGCGTCGGCGGGCAGCGCTGCTGCCCGCGTCAATTCACGGACGGTTCCGGTCGGAGGCGGCGCGTCGAACGATGCGCTCGCCGATTCGGTGGCCGGCATCGTTGCAAGCCGTCCGTTCCCATGTTTTTCGGCATCTCCCAAATTGCGCGCCATGCGCGACGCGTCGCCGCGTTCGCCGACGGGGCGCTCGAGGCCCAGACGACGCAATACGCGATGACCGTCTTCGGTCACGATCACTTTCGCTTGCCCCGCATCGACGTCGACATGCACCAGACGCGCCTGTTCGAGCGCGGCAAGTTCCGGCGGCTCGAGCGCGTCGGCATCGATGGGTCCAAGGGATGCGGCTGCCAGCAACAGCGTGGCAATTTCATGCGGGCTCAGCATGGTCCTACTCCTTGAGGCGAATTCTCGTCAGCGTACCGGGCCGAAACCGGCCCTTGGCCACGCGATATTTACCGCACGTTACGACTCGCCTCCGACCAAGCCTCCCCAGGCGGTCCTGCGACTGTCCGGTGAATTTGCTGCCTGACGTTTCGCGGCGGACGCATGGCCGTCGCGAGGTAGTGCGTGGACTGCAATTGTCCTGATGTCGGATCGCAAAGCGTCCGGCAAGTTCGTGCATTAGGGTTTCCCCTAGTATGACCGCATTTTACGTATGGTGGGGACGTGTCCCCCTTGTTTTGACAGGGTTTGGAAGGTTTTCGGCCGCGCGGCATCGTGTCATCGCATCATTTGAACTATTTTTTTTCTTTTGACGGGGTGCCAATGAAAATATACTTTCCTTCACTCCGATCGATTACCTGCCCTCATGATGGACGCCGATTCGTTGCCCGCCGATCTGCCGCTCACCGAGCGCATCGTGCGTGCCATGCCCGATCTGACGCCCGCGCAACAGCGCATGGCGGCGTTCGTGCTCGACAATACGTTTCGTGCGGCGACCATGCGAATCGACGAATTTGCCGATGCTGTCGGCGTGTCATTGGCCACGGTCAATCGATTTTCGCGCGCCCTGGGGTTTGACGGCTATCCGCAATGTCGCGCCGCGATGGTGCGGGGGTTCGAAGCCACGCTCGCGCCGATCGAGAGTCTGCGCACGAGCAAGGCGCAGGCAAGCGCGAGTGCCGACGTCATGGCGGCAGCGCTGGCGCAGGCCATCGAGAATCTGGACTGGACGCGCCGCAACCTCGACGCCGCGACGTGCGAGCGTGCCGTCGACGCCATACTCCACGCACGCCGCATCTATGTGCTAGGCCTGGGCGCGAGCGGCTATCTTGCCGGCCTGTTGCACCACGGACTCGATCCGTATTGCGAAAACGTGCAGGCCGTCGTGGGTGTGGGCGGATCGACGCATGCGGCACGGCAACTCTTCAAACTGCGCGAAGGCGACCTGGTGATCGCGCTCGGATTCCCGCGATATGTCTCGGACACCATCACGCTTTGCCGGCGTCTGCGCGGGCGCGGCGTGCCCGTCATGGTGTTGACCGACAGCCCGACGTCGCCGCTCGCGCCGCTGGGCGACATCGTGATTTTCGTGCGCAGCAAGCCGCGATTGTCGAGCAACTCCGAGGCGAGTGTGCTGGCCATGATCGACGCGTTGTGCGACGCCGTCGCTCAGCGCGCCCAACACGCGGTCGATCGCGCGACCGAAATGACGGATTTCCTGTTGCCGTGGCTCGACTCGGCGTCGCTTGCACCGGCGGCGCCTGGCCGAGGTCTGGCAAACGCGCCGGCCAATGCCCCGGCGGCCACCGCCGCCTCGGTGATGGGACGCGTCGTCGTCGCCCAGGGCGTGCCGGCCGCGAATGCGAGCGGCGCTGCGCGGGCGAGTGCCGGAACGTCCGCGCAGACGACCCAGACAGCCACTGCAACGAGCGTCGCCCCGCAAGGCGCACCGAACACGCCCCGCCCTGTGCCGGGCAATCAGGACAGAAAGGACAAAGCATCATGAGTCACGCGCAACGTGCGGTCATCGCCATCCATGGCGGTGCCGGCACCATCAGCCGGGATACCCCGCCCGAGGAACTCAACGCCTACCACGATGCGCTCGCCGAAGTGCTACGTGCGGGTCAGGCGGTGCTGGCCGCGGGCGGCTCGGCCCTCGACGCAGTCACCGAAGCCGTGCGTCATCTGGAGGATTGCCCCCGGTTCAACGCAGGTCGCGGTGCGGTCTTCACGCACGATGGCACGCACGAGCTCGACGCGGCGATCATGGAGGGTGCCACGCTCGAAGCGGGCGCCATCGCGGGCGTGCATCGTGTGCGCAATCCGATTCTTGCGGCGCGCGCGGTGCTCGAACACAGCCCGCACGTGCTTCTCATCGGCGACGCGGCCCAGGCTTTCGCGGCCGCCCACGGCGCGGAGCTCGTCGATCCGTCGTACTTTTACACCGAAGCGCGCTACGCTCAGTGGCAGCGCGCGCTGGCGGACAGCGCTGTCGCCCTCGATCACGACTTTCCGCTCAAGCGCGAGCCGATCGATCCGGATACCAAGTTCGGTACCGTCGGTGCCGTGGCGTGCGATGTCCACGGGCACGTGGCTGCCGCCACATCCACGGGCGGCATGACCAACAAGGCGGTCGGCCGCGTGGGCGACTCGCCGCTGATCGGCGCCGGTTGCTACGCCAACGACGCCACCGCCGCCGTGTCGGCGACGGGCACGGGCGAGGCGTTCATTCGCGCCGTGGCGTGCTACGACGTGGGGGCGTTGATGGCCTATGCCGGATTGTCGCTCGCGGACGCGGCCGAGCGCGTGATCCACGAGCGTTTGCCGCGCGTGCAGGGCCGCGGCGGCTTGATCGCCGTGGACGCACAAGGCAACGTGGCGCTGCCGTTCAACACGGAAGGCATGTATCGCGGTGTGGCGCGCGTGGGCGAAACGCCCGTCACGGCCATCCATGCATAAAGCACGTGTAAGTCACCTCCAGGACACGTGCAAGGCACCCGCGAGCGGACACCGGCCGCTGGCATCGGCAACACCCAGAGCATCAGATTCAGCAAGCGAAGATTAGCGAGGACAGGCGTGGCAGAGCGCAAGACAACCCCAACGATTTCGTTGCCCGACGAGCGCGTGCTCGACGTGAGTGGCATTTCCGTGCAGTTCGCGACGTCCGAGCGCGTGGTCACGGCCGTGCGCGACCTGTCCTTCCATGTCGACCGTGGCGAGACGCTCGCCATCGTGGGCGAATCGGGCTCGGGCAAGTCGGTGACGTCGCTCGCCGCGATGCGTCTGGTGGAGAACGGCGGTGGCCGAATCACGCAGGGTTCGATGATCATGCGCCGGCGCAACGGCAAGCTCGTCGACCTCACGCGCGCCAGCGGACACACCATGCGCAGCATTCGCGGCGCGGACATGGCAATGATCTTTCAGGAGCCGATGACCTCCCTCAACCCGGTGTTCCCGGTGGGGGAGCAGATCGCCGAGTCGATCCGGCTGCACCAGGGCAAGGACGCCGCCGCCGCGCGCGCCGAAGCGCTGCGGATGCTGGAACTCGTACGCATTCCCGAGGCCCGTCGCGTGCTCGGCCGCTTCCCGCATCAGCTCTCGGGCGGCATGCGCCAGCGCGTCATGATCGCAATGGCGCTGTCCTGCAAGCCCGGGCTGCTGATCGCCGACGAACCGACCACCGCGCTCGACGTGACCATTCAGGCGCAGATCCTGCAACTGATTCGTGCATTGCAGGACGAGATGCACATGGGCGTCGTGTTCATCACGCACGACATGGGCGTGGTGGCCGAAGTGGCCGATCGCGTGCTGGTCATGCATCGGGGCGACAAGGTGGAGGAGGGGCCCTCGGCCGAGATCTTCGCCGCGCCGCGCGAGCGCTACACGCAGGCGCTGCTCTCGGCCGTGCCGCGTCTGGGCTCGATGCAGGGCACCGACCTGCCGGCACGTTTTCCGCTGTTGCGCTATGACGCCCCGGCGGACGCCAAGCCCGCTGCCGAAACGCCGCAGCAGACCGTGCGCATCGACGCCGGCCCGATCCTGCGCGTCAAGGACCTCGTGGCCCGGTTCGACGTGCCGTCGGGCTTCTTCGGCCGCGTCACGCAACGCGTGCATGCCGTCGAGCGGGTGAGTTTCGACTTGTACCCGGGTGAGACGCTCGGCCTGGTGGGCGAGTCAGGCTGTGGCAAGTCGACCACGGGTCGTGCGCTGCTGCGGCTCGTCGCCAGCCAGGGCGGTTCCATCGAATTCGGCGGCAAGCCGATTCACGATCTCGCCGGGCGCGCGCTGCAAACGTTGCGTCGCGATATCCAGTTCATTTTCCAGGACCCGTTCGCGTCGCTCGATCCGCGCCTGACCGTTGGCTTCTCGATCATGGAGCCGCTGCTGGTGCATGGGGTCGCGAGCGGCGCGCAAGCCGAAAGGCGGGTGGCCGAGCTGCTCGAGCGCGTGGGATTGCCGGCCGAGTATGCTCAACGCTATCCGCATGAGTTCTCGGGCGGACAGCGTCAGCGCATCGCCATTGCGCGGGCACTCGCGCTCAAGCCCAAGGTCGTGATTGCCGACGAATCCGTTTCCGCGCTCGATGTCTCGGTGCAGGCCCAGATCATCAACCTGATGCTCGACTTGCAAAAGGAGTTCGGCATCGCGTTCCTGTTCATCTCGCACGACATGGCGGTGGTGGAGCGTATCAGTCACCGTGTGGCGGTGATGTACCTCGGTCAGATCGTCGAGATCGGGCCGCGCCGCGCCATTTTCGAGAATCCGCAACACCCGTACACGAAGAAGCTGATGTCCGCTGTGCCGATTGCCGATCCGGCCCGCCGTCACGCCAAGCGCGAGTTGCTCACGGAAGAGATTCCGAGCCCGATTCGGGCCATCGGCGACGAGCCGCAGGTGCAACCGCTCGTGGAAGTCGGCGCCGGGCACTACGTCGCACGTCATCGCGTGGCAGGCGCGTATTGAACAGTTTCGACGCATCGGGGCGGCGTCCGGTGAGCCGTACCCGATGTGAGTTTTGTCCGGAACGTCGATCGATGAAACGTTCCGGCGGATCAGGCAGTCCCCAGTTGCAGTGCAAGTCGTAGCCATTAGGCCCGCCAAGGTGCGCAGTCCCGAGACTCGCTCGCGGCGAACCCGTCAGACCAGAAGGAGAAAGACAGATGTCGAAAAACGCTTTGTTGGGCGCTCGCTGGAAAACCGCGCTCGCTTCCGTCGCCGTGGCGTCCGCCGTATTCGGTGCAGCCCCGGCGTTCGCCGCCAAGGATGTCGTGATGGCCGTGCAGTCCACGTTCACGACGATGGACCCGTACGACGCGAACGATACCCTGTCGCAGGCCGTTGCCAAGTCGTTCTACGAGGGCATGTTCGGTTTCGACAAGGACATGAAGCTCATCAACGTGCTGGCCGACAGCTACACGGTGTCGCCCGACGGCCTCGTCTACACGATCAAGCTCAAGTCGGGTGTGAAGTTCCAGGACGGCACGAATTTCGACGCCGCCGCCGTCAAGGCGAACTTCGACCGTGTGACGAACCCCGATAACAAGCTCAAGCGTTACAACCTGTACAAGGAAATCGCCAAGACGGAAGTGGTGGATCCGCATACGGTGAAGTTCACGCTCAAGGAGCCGTTCTCGCCGTTCATCAACACGCTGGCCCACCCGTCGGCCGTGATCATCTCGCCCGAGGCGCTCAAGAAATACGGCAAGGACATCGCCTCGCACCCGGTCGGCACGGGCCCGTTCGAGTTCGTCGAGTGGAACCGCACCGACTACGTGAAGGTGAAGAAGTTCGACGGCTACTGGAAGAAGGGTTATCCGAAGGTGGACACGATCACCTTCAAGCCGGTGGTCGACAACAATACCCGTGCCGCCGTCATGCAGACTGGCGAGGCGGGCTTCGCCTTCCCGGTGCCGTATGAGCAGGCTGAAGGTCTGAAGTCGAGCGGCAAGGTCGACGTGATCGCCGGCCCGTCCATCATCCAGCGCTACATCAGCCTGAACACGAAACAGAAGCCGTTCGATGACGTGCGCGTGCGCCAGGCCATCAACTACGCCATCAACAAGGAAGCCCTGGTGAAGGTGGCCTTCGCCGGCTATGCCACCCCGGCCGACGGTGTGGTGCCCAAGGGCGTGGACTATGCGGCCAAGACCGGTCCGTGGCCGTACAACCCGGCCAAGGCCAAGGAACTGCTCAAGGAAGCGGGTTACCCGAACGGTTTCGAGACCACGCTGTGGTCGGCCTATACGTACACCACTGCGCAGAAGGTGATCCAGTTCGTTCAGCAGCAACTGGCGCAGGTCGGCATCAAGGCGCAGGTACGCGCGCTGGAAGCCGGTCAGCGTGTCGATCTGGTCGAGTCCGCTCCGGACCCCGAGAAGGCGCCGGTGCGCATGTACTACGTGGGCTGGTCGTCGTCGACCGGCGAAGCCGACTGGGCGCTGCGTCCGCTGCTGTCCTCCGAGTCGTTCCCGCCGAAGCTGTTCAACACGGCGTACTACAAGAACGACACCGTGGACGCCGACTTCAACAAGGCACTGCAAACGACCGACCGTGCAGAGAAGACCAAGCTCTACACCGACGCGCAGCAGAAGATCTGGAACGACGCGCCCTGGGCGTTCCTCGTGACGGAAAAGCTGCTTTACGCGCGTAACAAGAACCTGTCTGGCGTGTACACCATGCCTGACGGTTCGTTCAACTTCACCGACATCTCGATGAAGTAAGCGCATCGCGCTGAAGTGAAGTTCCCGCGCCGCCCGGACCGGGCGGCGCGGCCAACCGCAAGACTTAGTTTGGCAAGACGTTCGGCAAGACTGCGATGCTCAATTACTTTCTCAAACGCCTGCTCGGCCTGATCCCCACGCTGCTGATCGTGGCAGTGCTGGTGTTCGGCTTCGTGCACATGCTGCCGGGCGACCCGGCGCGTCTGGCCGCCGGGCCTCAGGCGGACGAGGCCACCGTGGCGCTGGTGCGCCAGGATCTGGGTCTCGACAAGCCGCTGCTCACCCAGTTCACGCATTTCATCACGCACGCCGCGCGCGGCGACTTCGGGCTGTCGATGCGCAGCAAGCAACCGGTCTCCGAAGAGATCGGCAGCCGTTTCATGCCGACCCTGTGGCTCACGCTGGTGAGCATGATCTGGTCGGTGATCATCGGCATGGGTCTCGGCGTGGCCTCGGCCGTCTGGCGCAACCGTTGGCCCGACCGGCTGGGCATGACGTTCGCCGTCTCGGGCATCTCGTTCCCGGCGTTCGCGCTGGGCATGCTGCTCATGCAGGTGTTCTCGGTACAGCTCGGCTGGCTGCCCACGATGGGCGCCGATTCGTGGAAGAGCTACATCCTGCCGTCGATCACGCTGGGCGCCGCGGTGGCCGCCGTGATGGCACGTTTCACCCGCTCGGCTTTCGTCGAGGTGCTGCACGAGGACTTCGTGCGCACCGCTCGTGCGAAGGGCCTGAACGAGATGCGCGTGGTGTTCAAGCACGCACTGCGCAACGCGATGATTCCCGTCGTCACGATGATGGGATTGCAGTTCGGCTTTCTGCTCGGCGGCTCGATCGTCGTCGAAGTGGTGTTCAACTGGCCCGGTCTGGGGCGCCTGCTGATCGACTCGGTCGAGATGCGCGACTACCCGGTGATCCAGGCGCTGGTACTGCTGTTCTCGCTCGAGTTCATCCTGATCAACCTCGTGGTCGACGTGCTGTACGCCGTCATCAACCCGACCATTCGCTACAAGTGAGGCACGCATCATGAACGCGGGTCAAACCACTACCGCCGCCAATGGCGCGGCCGTCGCCAGCCAAGGTCGCGTGCGCACGCCGTGGCGCGAATTCTGGCGCAAATTCAAGAAGCAGCACATTGCCATGGTGGCCGGGGCGTTCGTGCTGCTGCTGGTCATCATCGCGATTCTCGCACCGCACCTCGTGCCGTTCGATCCCGAGAACTTCTTCGACTACGACGCGCTCAACGCAGGGCCGTCGGCCACGCACTGGTTCGGGGTCGACTCGCTCGGTCGAGACATTTTCAGCCGGGTGCTGGCAGGCACGCGCATTTCGCTGGCCGCCGGCTTCGGCTCGGTCGCGCTCGGCGCCGTGATCGGCACGGTGCTCGGACTGCTCGCCGGATACTACGAGGGCTGGTGGGACCGCATCGTCATGCGCATCTCCGACGTGCTCTTCGCCTTCCCGGGTATCTTGCTGGCCATCGGCGTGGTGGCCGTGCTGGGCAACGGCATGATCAATGTGATCGTGGCGGTGGCGATTTTCTCGATTCCGGCGTTCGCTCGCCTGGTGCGCGGCAACACGCTCGTGCTCAAGCATCTGACGTACATCGAGGCGGCTCGCTCCATCGGGGCTTCCGACTGGACGATCATCATGCGTCACATCCTGCCGGGCACGGTGTCGTCGATCGTGGTTTACTTCTCCATGCGTATCGGCACGTCGATCATTACGGCGGCAAGCCTGTCGTTCCTGGGACTCGGCGCGCAACCTCCCACGCCGGAGTGGGGCGCCATGCTCAACGAGGCCCGCGCCGACATGGTCAACGCGCCGCACATCGCGATCTTCCCGAGCCTCGCCATCTTCCTGACGGTGCTCGCCTTCAACCTGCTGGGTGACGGACTGCGCGACGCGCTCGATCCGAAGCTCGACAGACACTGACGATTTCGCCGGAGCGCGACATGACGCAGCCGTCCGACATTCGCGAGGCCTTGTTCGGTGCCCCCTATGTGGGGCTTCTGCCCCCGGGGCCGCGCCACGCGATCTCGGACGTACCGGGCGTTTTTGTGGGGCACGCCACGCTGGTCGACGGCCCGCTACAGACAGGTGTGACCGTCGTGTGCCCAACGCCCGCCGCTTCCGCCGGCGCTGCGGCCGCCCTGCCGGCAGGCTCGGT
>OFTX01000446.1_pt1 | contig 22250 bp, 21 predicted proteins | sample 1775051 | NCBI WGS metagenome assembly OFTX01 (sample SAMN08195772, study PRJEB24354) | sludge metagenome | isolation source: sludge from phenol fed wastewater aerobic bioreactor A | place: India: Nagpur | collected 2016-09-15
TGTTCGTGACGAAACGCCTCGAGCACGCGCGTCGCGAGCTTGTCGTTCGCGTAGGCGGCTGCGGCGTCGCGAATCATGCGCTCGTCGCTGGTGAGCTGCGCGTCGAGCAACAGCGGATCTTCCCAATGAAACTGTGCGTTGCCTGCCATGACCTTTCTCCTCCGATGTTCTCGAAAAAATACGCGAATCCAATCGTCGTCGCCCGCCGGGGACCCCGGCCGTCACTGCCGCGCCCTGATCTGCCGGAACGGCTCGACGACTTGACTAAAGTTCCGCAATGCGGAACAATGTTCTGAAATCGAAGTTAGTTTAGCACTAAACTTTTTTGCCGGGCAACGGCCAGTGCGTGCACTGGCGCAAACCTTCTCGATTGGAGCGCGCGATGGTTGTGGTCAAAACATCCCTGTCAGCCTTCTCCGGTGCGCCGGCGCATGGCGTGCCGCCTTCGCATGACGAGCGCAAGTTCGTCACGGCGCTGGCCCGAGGTCTCGAGTTGTTGCGGGCGTTTGGCCCCGACGACGCCTTGCTGGGCAATCGCGACTTTGCCGCGCGCACGGGATTGCCGAAGGCCACCGTCAGTCGCCTTGCCTACACGCTGACCGAACTCGGGTATCTGCGCTACGACGCCGACCTGGGCAAATATGCGCTCGACGCCGGCGTCCTGGCGCTGGGGTATGCCTTCCTGAGCGGTACCGACATGCTCACGTTGGCGCGTCCGCACATGCGGGCGTTGGCCCGCGAGATGGGGTGCTCGATTTCGCTGGGCTGCCGCGAGGGCATCGACATGATGTATCTCGAGACGATTCGAAGCGATTCGGCGCATCTCACGCTGGGCCTTACGGCGGGTTCGCGTCTGTCGATGCTGACGAGTTCGATGGGGCGCGTCTATCTGGCGGCGATGACGCCGACCGAGCGCGAGACCATGCTCTCGGACCTGCACGATGCGTACGACGCCAATCCGGCGGCGCTGCGCAACGTCGGTTGGGACGCCCTGAAGGCGGGCGTCGACAAGGGGATCGAGTCGTACCGGCGGGAGGGGTGCTGCTACTCGTTTCGCGAGTGGCACGAGGGTGTGAACGCGGTGGCGGTACCGCTAAGAGACGTGAGGCAGAATCGATGGCTCGCGATCAGTTGCAGCGGGCCGTCGTCGTCGATTCCCGATGCCGTGTTCCGGGAGGAGATCGGGCCGCGGCTCAAGCAACTCGCAGCGCGTCTGAGCGGGCAGGCCTGACGGCGCAGGCGGACCAGCGCCGCTGCCTTTCGTGCGAGGCAACGGCGCCCACCCCGATCCAGGCGAATCAACGCCCGCGTGGATCAGGGCAGCATCACAACAGCGTGCGCACGTGCCACAGTTCGGGGAAAAGCACCACGTCGAGCATCTTGCGCAGATACGGGGCGCCGTTCGTGCCGCCGGTGCCCTGTTTGAAACCGATGATGCGCTCGACGGTCGTCACGTGACGGAATCGCCACTGACGGAAAGCGTCCTCGAGATCGACCAGTTCCTCGGCCATCTCGTACAGCTCCCAGTGCTGCGACGGGTTGCGATACACCTCCAGCCACGCGGCCTCGACCGACTTGTCGTGAGGCGTGGGCTTCGTCCAGTCGCGCTCCAGGCGCTCCGGCGCAATCGCGAAACCGCGCCGCGCGAGCAGGCGCACTACCTCGTCATAGAACGAGGGCGCGTTGAGCGCGGCTTCGACCTGCTTGAAGAGGTCCGGGCGATGCGCATGCGGCTGTAGCATCGCCGCATTCTTGTTGCCCAGCATGAACTCCAGAATCCGGTACTGGTACGACTGGAAGCCCGACGAGCTGCCGAGCGACGGGCGCATCGACGAATACTCCGACGGCGTCATCGTCGCCAGCACGCTCCAGGCCTGCACCAGCTGTTCCAGAATGCGCGACACGCGCGCGAGCATCTTGAATGCCGGCGGCAGTTCGTCCTGATGCACGGCCGTGCGCGCGGCCTGCAGTTCGTACAGCGCCAGCTTCATCCACAACTCGCTGGTCTGATGCTGGATGATGAACAGCATCTCATTGTGATCCGTCGAACGAGGATGCTGGGCGTTCAGGATCGGATCGAGCGACAGATAATCGCCGTAGCTCATGCGCTTCGAGAAGTCGAGCGTGGCGTCGTGCCATTGCGTGGCGTTGGCGGACGTGGCCTGCGCGGCCGGGGCGTCCGCGCCCGAGTGCCCGAACGGACACCCGCCCTGAGCGGGCGAGGCTTCCGTGGTCGTCGAGGGCGTTTGCGGCGCGTCGTGCGGGGCGGTGGTCTTGCTCATGCTGCCTGACTCCTCTCTCAAGTCACCGCGCCGCGGCGATGAAACTCGGGCTTGTCCCACGATCCCGTGCTCAGCACGTCACGCAGAATCTCGACCGAGTCCCACACGTCGGCGAAACTCGTGTAAAGCGGCGTCATGCCGAAGCGCATGATGCGCGGCTCCCGATAGTCGCCGATCACGCCGCGCGCAATCAGCGCCTGAATCACGGCAAACCCTTCGGGATGTTCGAAGCTCACTTGCGACCCCCGCGACGCGTGATCGCGCGGCGTCACGAGCGTGAGCGGGAATTCGGCGCAACGCGATTCCACGAGCTGGATGAACAGGTCGGTGAGCGCGAGCGACTTGCGGCGCAGCGCGTCCATCGACGTCTGCGCGAAGATGTCCAGCCCGCACTGCACCAGCGAGAGCGAGACGATCGGTTGCGTGCCACACAGATAACGGCCGATGCCGTTGTCCGGCGTGTATTCCGGTGTCATGGCGAACGGCGTGCGATGCCCCCACCAGCCTGACAGCGGTTGCCAGAACGTGTCCTGATGCTTCTTGTTGACCCACACGAACGCCGGCGCGCCAGGGCCCCCGTTCAGGTACTTGTACGTGCAGCCCACGGCGTAGTCCGCATTGGCGCCGTTCAGATCGACGGGCACCGCACCGGCGGAATGGCACAGGTCCCACACGGCCAGCGCGCCGGCCGCGTGAATCTCGGCCGTGCGTGCGGCCATGTCGTACATGGCGCCCGTGCGGTAGTTCACATGCGTGAGCAGCACCACGGCGACGTCGTCACCCAGGGCGCCCTGCAGGTCGTTGGGGGTGTCGACCAGGCGCAGCGAGTAGCCGTCGTCGAGCAAACGCGTGAGGCCCTGCACGATGTACAGGTCGGTCGGGAAGTTGCTGCGCTCCGAGATGATCACCTTGCGCTGCGGTGCGCGACTGCGCTGCGCATCGAGCGCGGCAGCCATCACCTTGAACAGGTTGCTCGACGTGGTGTCTGTCACCACGATTTCGCCTTTACCCGCACCGACGATCGGTGCAAGGGCGTCGCCCAGCGTGCGCGGCAGCGCGAACCAGTCGGCCTCGTTCCAGCTGCGGATCAGCCCGACGCCCCATTCGGCCGCGATCACCTCCTGCGCACGCTTGAGCGAGGCGATCGGGCGAGCGCCCAGCGAGTTGCCGTCGAGGTAGATCACCCCCGGGGGCAGGTCGAATTGTGCACGCAGCGGGGCGAGCGGATCGGCCGCGTCGAGGGCCAGACAATCGTTGCGAGAAGATGCCATGGTTAGCGTTCAGTGATTCAGTGATTCAGTGATTCAGTTGGTAAAGGCAAAAGAAATCGGGCGGAAGTCCGGCGAGCGGAACGTCGCGCGTTACAGCGTGCGCAGTACGGCACGCACCGGGCTTGCGTCGAGTCGCATGAACTTGAGCGGCAGTGCGATGAGTTCGTAGTCGTCGGCCTCGACGGCATCGAGCACGAGGCCCTCGAGAATCGCCATGCGGTGCGCGCGAATGCGATGATGGGCATCCATCGTCTTGCTCTGCTGCGGATCGAGCGACGGCGTGTCGATGCCGACCAGCTTCACGCCATGGGCGGCGAGCAGGTCGATGGTCTCGGGCGCCACGGCACAAAATTCGCTGTCCCAGTGCGCGAGCGGCGCCTGGGCGTAGGTGCGCAGCAGCACGCGCGGCGGCACGTCCCTCAGGTGCGGCGCCACCATCTCCGGCGTGACCAGGGGCGAGGCGCCCACACAGTGCACCACACGGCACGCTCCGAGGTAAGTCTCGAGGTCGACTTCGCCGATGCAGGCGCCGTCATCGTCGTAATGGCGTGGCGCGTCGGCGTGAGCGCCGGTGTGCGGCGAGAGCGTGATACGTCCCACATTGACCGGGCAACCCGGCCCGATCTGCCAGACCGGGGTCTCGGTGAGCGGCGTGTCGCCGGGCCATACGGGGGTTTGCGCCGATAAAGGTGCGCTGATGTCCCATACGCGGCGCTCACGCGCGCCGATCGTGCGGGGTGTTGCCGAAGCGGTGAAATCTGTCATACGCGAGCGCTTTATCGAGGCGATCCGGGGGAAGAAGAGTCCCAGATAGTGTAGGAAATTCCGCGCCGCAGGTGCTTGCGTATTCGACGAGTGTGTGCCGATGAATTGAAATTAAACCGACAATTTCAATGATTTTTTGGTCAATTCTTCGAGTGATTTTGAAATTGGTCGAATTCAATGCGACTTCGCGACTTCATGACTTCGCGCGGTCGCGGATTCGGTGCGCGACGGCCGCCAGCCGCGCTTACGGGCGGTGGGTCATCTGCTCGATGAGTTCGCGCAGCGCGTCCTTGAGCAGTGCCGACTGGTCTTGTCCGAAGCGGGCCAGCAGGCTGGCTTCGTGGCGGCGGGCGCTGGCCAGCAACGGCGCCACGTGCGCGACGCCCGCGTCGGTGAGCGAGACGAGCGATTGCCGGCGATCGGTGGCGCTCGCGCCACGCACGACGTCGCCCGCGGATTCGAGCCGGTCGACGACCTTGGTGAGCGTCGGTTGCTTGGCCAGCACGATGTCGGCCAGTTGATTGATGGTGCGCGCGCGTCCGTCGGAGAGCGTGGCGAGCACGCGCCACTCGAGCACGCCGAAGCCGGCGGCTGCCACTTCGCGATGGAATTCGTCGGAGACCAGCGTGCTCGCGCGCGCAAGCAGGTACGCCAGATAGTCGTCGACGAACGGCGCGCCGGCGGCGGACATGAGGCGACTCAGCCCAGCGACTGCGGCTTGTGGAAGCCGCCGGCGTGGAAGATCAGCGGCATGCGCTCGGCCACTTCGGCGTGCACACCGCATCGCTCGACCTCGCCCACGAAAATGACGTGGTCGCCTTCGTCGTAGCGGCTGCGGTTGTGGCATTCGAACCAGGCCAGCGCGCCGTCGAGCACCGGCGTGCCCGAGGCGGACAATGTATACGGCACGCCCGCGAACCGATCGCCCTTCATCGTGGCAAAGCGCTTGCAGATGTCGAGCTGATCAGCCGCCAGCACGTTCACGGCGTAATGCGAATTCTCGCGAAAGACCGGCATGCTGCCTGCTCGCGTGGCCAGACTCCACAAAATGAGGGGCGGCGTGAGCGAGACCGAATTGAACGAACTGGCGGTGATGCCGATGAGCGAGCCGTCATCGGCGCGCGTGGTGATCACGGTGACCCCGGTGGCAAACTGACCGAGGGCATTGCGAAAGGCTGCGCTGTCGAAATCCGGCGCTGCGGCGCGTTTGGCGTTCACTGTCCCTGCACTCCCGTCCGGCAAATTTGATCGGGTTGATTTGTATGAATATTCATATACTATGGCACGAACAACAGATCGACAAGACGCGTGACGGCCGACAGTGCGCCACGGGGCGCAGCCCCTGGCGGGCGGGAGGGTCAAACGCTCAGGAGACGATATGCTGATCGAGCGAATCGAGCATAAGTGGATCGACGTATTTGCCGAGACCTTGCGGCGCTGCGACATACGACCCGGCGATGTGGTGGCGATTGTAGCCGAAACGCAATCCCGGCCTGTCAACGTGGAATTGGCGCAGCTTGCCGCCGAATCGCTTGGCGCAAGGCCCTTCCGGCTGGTCGTGCCCAGCCCGCGCGTGAGCGCACCTGTGCCGGTGCGCTCCACGGGCGCGAGCGACGCGCTCGGTCGGTTGGCACCGGTCGTCGCCGCGCTCAAGGCTGCGACGCTCGTCGTCGACTGCACGGTCGAAGGCCTGCTTCACGCCCCCGAATTGCCGGAGATTCTCGGCGGCGGCGCGCGCGTGCTGATGGTCTCCAACGAACATCCCGAAATCCTGGAGCGCTGCGCGACCGATCCGGCGCTCGAGCCGAAGGTGCGCGCGGCGATCAAGCGCTTGCGCGGCGCCGAGCAAATGCATGTGAGTTCCGGCGCGGGCACGGACCTTCGTATCGGCCTGCGCGACGCGCGTGTCGGCGGGGTGTGGGGCTGGTGCGCCAAGCCGGGACAGGTCGCGCACTGGCCCGGCGGCCTGGCCCTGGCGTTCCCCGCCGCGCACAGCGTAAACGGACAGCTCGTGCTGGCGCCCGGCGACATCAACCTCACGTTCAAGCAATATCTGCGCGACCGGATCGTCCTGAACATCGAGGACGACTACGTCGTGGCGATCGACGGCGAAGGCGTCGACGTCGACTTGATGCGCGATTACTTTGCCGCATGGGGCGATCGCGAAGCGTATGCGGTCTCGCACGTCGGTTTCGGCCTGAATCCGCGCGCGCGCTGGGACGCGCTCGCATGCTACGACAAACGCGATTGCAACGGCACCGAGCAGCGCGCGTTCGCCGGCAACTTCCTGTATTCCACCGGTGCCAACGAGGTAGCGGGCCGTCACACGCTGGGCCACTTCGACTTGCCACTGCGGCACTGCACGATTGCGCTCGACGGCGACGTCGTGGTGCGCGACGGGCGTTTGCAGGGCGAGTTCGCATCATGAGCCCGCACGTGCCTGCCTGCCGCGTGTCGGGTGCTGGTGCGCTGACGCTCGTGCTGCTGCACGGCATTGGCGGCAACCGCGATGTCTGGCCCGCGCAATTCGAGACCTTCGTCAGCGCGGGATACCGTGTCGTGGCATGGGATATGCCGGGCTACGGCGAGAGCGCGATGCCCGCCGCGCCGACGATGCCGTCGCTGGCGGACAGCCTTCGCGCGCTGCTCGACACGCTGGGGCCGTCGAGATTCGTGCTCGTGGGGCACAGCATGGGCGGGATGGTCGCACAGGAATTGATGGCGCGCGGCGAGCCCTTCACGCGAGACATTGCCGGGCTGGTGCTGTGCGGCACCTCGCCGGCGTTCGGCAAGCCGGACGGCGACTTCCAGCGCGAGTTCGTGCGCCAGCGCACGGCGCCGCTCGACGCCGGCAGGACCTTGCGCGAGATGGCGCAGTCGATCGTGCCCGGCATGCTTGGCGAGCCGGACGATGTCACGCGCGACGCTGCCTGCGCGCTCGCCGTCGACGCCATGGGCGCGCTCAGCCCCGAGGCATATCGCGCCGCGCTGCAGGCGCTGGTCGGCTTCGAGCAGCGCGCGGCGCTCGCGCGGCTCGCCGTGCCGGTGCTCCTCGTCGCGGGCGAACACGACACCAACGCGCCGCCAAAGGTCATGGCGCGCATGGCCGAGGCCATCACCGACGCCCGGGCGCGCGTGCGCTACGTCTGTCTCGACGGCGCCGGACATCTGATGAATCTGACGCATGCGGCGGCATTCGACGCCGAAGTGCGCGCTTTCCTCGCAACACTCTAGAACCCTCCAGGAGACTACCGTGGCCTATCAGCCCCCTTCGATCGTCGGCGAGCATTACCCGCTCACGGACAAGCAGCGGCGCTTGCTGGCGCTGGCCGAGCAGGTGGGGCGCGAGTCGCTCGCGCCACGCGCCGCGCGCTGGGACCGCGAAGCGTCGTTCCCGTTCGAGAACTACGACGACATGCGCGCCGCCGGCTTGCTCAAGCTGTGCATTCCCGAAGCGGACGGCGGTCTGGGCGCCGACTTCGCCACGTACATGATGGTTTCCGCCGAGTTGGGCCGCCACTGCGGTGCGACGGCGCTCACCTTCAACATGCACACGTGCTCGATGATGTGGACGGGGATTCTCGCCGACGATCTCGACATGACGCCCGAGCAACGCGCCGAGCATGCGCGTTATCGCGAGCACCACTTCGCCCGGGTGATCCAGGACGGTGCGATTTACGCACAGCCGTTCTCCGAGGGCAGCGCCGCGGCGGCGGGCAAGGCACCGTTCGGCACCACGGCCACCAAGGTCGAGGGCGGCTGGAAGATCAATGGCCGCAAGATTTTCGCGTCGCTCTCGGGGGCCGCCAACTACTACGGCGTGCTGTGTACCGAAGACAAGCCCGAGCTGTCGATGAAGGACACGTTCTACATCGCGGTGCCGGGCGACGCGCCGGGCGTGACCGTCACAGGTGACTGGGATCCGCTGGGCATGCGCGGTACGGTCTCGCGCACGTTGCTTTTCAAGGACGTGTTCGTGCCCGACGAGCTGCAATTGATGCCGCGCGGCATCTACCATCAGGCCGCGAGCCGCTGGCCGCACATGTTCATGACGCTCTCGCCGACATACATGGGTATCGCCCAGGCGGCCTATGATTTCACCATCCAGTACCTGCGGGGCGAAGCGCCCGGCATGGGCGCGCCGGTCAAGCGCCGCATGTATCCGACCAAGCAGATCGCCGTCGCGCAAATGCACATCCTGCTCGAGCAAACGCGCGCGCTGTTCCTGCGTGCATTGCAGGACGGCCGCGCCGATCCGGGCAGGGAAGCGCGCCTGCGTGCCTATGCGGCGCAGTACACGATCATGGAGAATGCCAACGAGCTGTGCCGGCTGGCCATTCGCACCTGCGGCGGACAGTCGATGCTCAAGACGCTGCCGCTCGAGCGCATGTACCGCGATTCGCGCTGCGGCGCCCTGATGCTGCCCTGGACGGCCGAGCTGTGTCTCGATCGCATCGGCCGCGAAGCGCTCTACGAACCGGGCGAGCGCGACGAGTAAGTCTTGCGGGCGCGGCGGTGCCTACGCTTCCTTGCGCATCCCTGGGCATCCCTGGGCATCCCCGCGCATCCCGACAGGCACCGAAATCGCCGAAGATATGTCGTCGCCGTGACGATCTGCCGCGAGGGATCGTCGCGGGCGCTGCATCGTTTTCCTTGTTACGGAGCACAAGTTGACGCCTTTCGTAGAAGCGCTCGTCCGTCACGCCCGCGCCACGCCTGAACGGCTGGCGTTGCGCTGCGGCGTTGGCGAGGAAGCCTTGACCACCGATTACGCGGCGCTGTGGCGACGCATCGAGCGCGTCGGCGGCCATTTGCGCGAGACCTGGCGCATCGCGCCGGGCGACCGGGTCGCGTGTCTGGGGCTGAACGACGAGCTGCAACTGGCGCTGCTGTTCGCCTGCGCACGCGCCGGCGCGATCTTCCTGCCGCTGAACTTCCGTCTGGCGGTGCCCGAGCTGGCCGCCATCGCGCGCCATGCGGGCATACGCGTGTTGTGGTTCGACGCCATGCATCGCGAAGCGGCCCGCCAGATTCGCGATCGGCTGGAACAGGACGCCGTCATCGAACTTCCGCCCCCGGCGATCGCGCCGCTCGAAGGGCTCATTGCGGTGCCGTCGGCCAAGCCGGTCGACTACCCCGACGTTGCCCCCGACGCCCCCGTGTTGCTTGCCTACACGTCGGGGACGACTGGCGAGCCGAAGGGGGCGCTGCATACCCAGGCCGGTCTGCTGGCCAACGCGCGGGCGAGCTGGTGGGCGCACGAAATGACCCCTGGCGATCACGTGCTGTCCACGCTGCCGATGTTCCACGTGGGCGGACTGTGCATTCAGACGTTGCCCGCGCTGCTGTGCGGCGCGAGCGTAACGCTGCATCCTCGCTTCGATCCGGTGGCCTGGCTCGCGGACGTTCAGCGGTACCGTCCGACGCTTTCGTTGATGGTGCCGGCCACCATGCGCGCCGTGCAGTTGCATCCGGCGTGGGCGTCGACCGATCTGTCTTCGCTGCGCGGCGTGATGGCCGGCTCGAGTGTGATCCCGCTCTCGGCCATCGACGCCTTTCATGCACGCGGCATCCCGCTGGGCCAGGTGTATGGCGCCACGGAGACCGGCCCGGTGTCGATCGCGCTGCGCTTTGGCGAGGCGAAGGCGCACTCCGGCGCCGTGGGTCGCGCATGCCCGGGTGTGGACGTACGCCTGGCCGACGCCGCCGGGCACGATGTCGCGCCGGGCGAGGTGGGGGAGATCCTCGTGCGAGCGCCCAACGTGATGCGCGAATACTGGCGCGCGCCGAACCACCCGTCGTTCGGCGACGGATGGTTTCATTCGGGCGATCTGGCGCGTTTGCGCGACGACGGCTGCTTCGAGGTCGTGGGCCGCAGCAAGGACATGATCATCTCCGGCGGCGAGAACATCTATCCGGCGGAAATCGAGAATGCGCTCGTCGACTGCCCGGGCGTGCTCGAGGCGGCAGTCGTCGGCGTGCCGGACGAGCAGTGGGGGGAAGTGCCTGTGGCCGTGATCGTGCCCGCGGCAACCGGTGTCGCGCAGGACGGCCCCGAATCGCCCGGCGTCGTGGCCACGCCGCAGAGCGTGCTGGCGTTTCTCGGCACGCGCATCGCGCGCTTCAAGTTGCCGCGACGCGTGGTCATGATCGATACGCTGCCCAAGAGTGCCCTTGGGAAAGTGCAGAAACCGATTCTCATCGGGTGGCTATCCGACACCCCCGATTCGCAAAACACAACCCACGGTCGCTAATCAGAAGTTTTATTCAGTTTTCGCTTAAAAGCGCCGAACACCTTGTCGCAACAAGGGTTCGGCGCTTTTTGCTGGATAGCTTCCGCGATGCATAAGGGAAAATCCCTATGCGTAATCTCCCAATTTGTTACCATCCCATGAGAATCGTATTTTTGAGTTTGGGAATTGCATCGCAAGATAGCGCCCATGTCGTCATCGGCGGTCTAGTCCGCTGATTTTTTTGCTTTCTTCTGTTTTCAAGACGATGGACACCACCGAAGCGCATTCGGTCTCCGAACGCGTGCTGCAGGTCCTTGTGACCGTGGCGCGTCATGGACGACCGATCGCGGCACGCGAGATCGCCGCGCAAACGGGTTTGCCGCTCTCCACGGTTTACCGCCACCTCGTCCCGCTCAAGAAGTGGGGCCTGGTGCAGGAGCATGCCCACGAGGCGCTCTACGAACCGGGACCGGTCGGCGTGCAACTGGCATGGGGATTCGATCACAACTCGCATCTCGTCACGCAGGCACGCGAGGAGATCGAAGCCCTCGTGCAGCGCACCGGCGAGACCGTCGGTTTGCTCGTGGCGGCCAACGGGCAGGTCGTCTGCCTCGACATGCACGAGAGCGAGCAATCGCTGCGCTGTTCGTTCGCCAAGGGGCGTGCGCATCCGCTGGTGCATGGCGCATCGGCCAAGGCGCTGCTCTCGTTCCTCCCGCCGGCCACGCGCGACACCCTGATCGGTCGCCAGCTCGCGGGCCAGCCGGTGGCTCAGGAGCGTCTGGCGGCGCAGATCGAGGAGATCCGCAAGCAGCGCTATGCGGTGTCCGAGAGCGAAGTCGACTTCGGCGTCTGGGGCGTGTCGGCCCCGGTGTTCGCCGCCAAGGAACGTCTGGAAGGCACCATCACCCTGATGGCGCCCGCCGTGCGTGTGGCCCAGCGCCACGAAGAGCTGATCCGCCTCACGGTGGCCGCAGCCGAGCGTATTTCAAATCGATTGCAGTACTTTTAACCGGTTATCCGACCGAGACTACACGAAGGAGTACCAGATGAAATTGCGTCACATCCTCTTCACGATGGCGCTGGCCGTCACCTGCTCGAGCAAGGTTTTCGCCGCCGACGACGTGCTGCGCGTTGCCACCGACGCGACGTTCCCGCCGTTCGAATATGTGGAAAACGGCAAGCGCACCGGTTTCGACGTGGAAATGATCGAAGCGCTGGGCAAGGCCATGGGCAAGAAGGTCGAATGGACGGATATCGACTTCAAGGGCCTGATTCCGGCGGTGCTGTCAAAGCGCGTGGACGTGGCCGCTTCGGCGATCTACATCACGGATGAGCGTCTGAAGGTCGTGAACTTCACGCACCCGTACTACACCGGCGGCCTGGCCATCATGGTCAAGGCGGACAACAACACCATCAAGGAACCGGCCGATCTCGCCGGCAAGAAGGTGTCGGTGCAGGTGGGTACGAAGTCGGTGCAGTTCCTGAAGGAAAACTTCCCGAAGGTCGAGCGCGTGGAAGTCGAGAAGAACGACCAGATGTTCGAACTCGTGAAGATCGGCCGCGCCGACGCCGCCGTGACCGGCAAGCCGGCAGCGCTGCTTTACGCGAAGGCCAACCCGAGCGTCAAGGTGCTCGACAAGACGCTGACCGTGGAGCGTTATGGCTTTGCCGTGCGCAAGGGCGACACCGAACTGACCAACGACATGAACAAGGCGCTCGAGAAGGTTCGTGCCGACGGCACCTATGCCGAGCTGGTCAAGAAGTATTTCGGCGCCGCGAAGTAAGCGCGCCGCGTACGTAACATCTGGCGGGCGGGCCGCGACCTCCGACGTGAGGGCGGCGCCCGCCGAAGCAATATCGCAATAAGGCAGTAGAGCAACTGACGGAGTACGCATGGAACTCGATTTTTCGCCGGTGTGGGCCAACTGGCAGGACCTCGCGCGAGGTGCGCTCGTTACCGTCGAGGTAACGGCCTGCGCCCTCGCGCTGGGCTGCGTGTTGGGTTTGCTGGTCGGCATGGGCCGCCTGAACCCGGCGCATCGCATTCGCTACGGCATTTGTACCGCCTACGTCACGTTCATTCGTGGCACGCCGCTGCTGGTGCAGCTCTTCATCCTGTTCTTCGGTCTGCCTCAGTTCAACATTCTGCTGCCGGCGTTCATGTGCGGTGTATTGGGTCTGGGCATCTACAGCGGCGCCTATGTCTCGGAAATCGTGCGTGGCGCCATCCAGTCGATCGAGCGCGGTCAGATGGAAGCCGCCCGCTCGCTCGGCATGCCCTATGGCCTGGCCATGCGCTCGGTGATCCTGCCGCAGGCGATCGTGCGCATGATCCCGCCGCTGGGTAACGAATTCATTGCGCTGATCAAGAACTCCGCGCTCGTGTCGCTGCTCACGATTCACGACGTGATGCACGAAGGCCAGAAGATCATCAGCGTGTCGTACCGTTCGCTGGAAGTGTATCTGGCGATCGCCTTTGTTTATCTGATTCTGACCGGCACCACCACGCTGCTGCTGCAGCGCGCCGAGAAGTCCCTGCGTGCCGGAGGTGCCGTGCAATGAGCGATGCGAAGAAAGAATACGGCGGCCCGATCCTCAAGATCGAGGGTCTGGGCAAGGCCTACGGCAGCCATCAGGTGCTCAAGGGCATCGACTTCGAAGTCGACGCGCGTCAGGTGGTGGTTGTCATCGGCCCCAGCGGCTCGGGCAAAAGCACGTTCCTGCGCTGCTGCAACGGGCTGGAGACCGCCGAGGAGGGCACCATCGAGATCGTCGGTCAGAAGCTCGTCGACCACGGCAAAATGATGGGCGAGAACGCGCTCAACAAGCTGCGCACCGACGTCGGCATGGTGTTCCAGTCGTTCAACCTGTTCCCGCACCTGACGGTGCTCGACAACGTCACGCTCGCCCCGAAGAAGCTGCGCGGCATGAAGAGCGCGGATGCCGAGAAGCTTGCCCGCGAACTGCTCGCCAAGGTCGGGCTGGCCGCCAAGGCCGACGTGTTCCCGGGCACGCTCTCGGGCGGGCAGAAGCAGCGCGTGGCGATCGCCCGTGCGCTCGCGATGCAACCGCAGGTCATGCTGTTCGACGAGCCGACCTCGGCACTCGACCCGGAGCTCGTGGGCGAGGTGCTGCAGGTAATGAAGGCGCTCGCGAACGACGGCATGACGATGCTCGTCGTGACGCACGAAATGGGCTTCGCCCGCGAAGTGGCCGACGTGGTTGTCGTCATGGATCAGGGCCGCATCATCGAAGCCGGTGCCCCCGACCAGATCTTCACCGCGCCGCGCGAGGCGCGTACGCGGGAATTCCTGCAGGCAGTCATCGCACGGTAAGGCAGGCAAACGTATGACAATCGATCGAGCGGTCTGGCAAGGCCGCGTGGATACCGGCGAGACCGGCCACACTCTCCGTCTGCACCAGGTGCTGCGCGACTACGACGCGGCGCAGGTGGCCGGCGGTGCCGTCGTGCTGGGCTTTTGCAGCGATGAGGGTGTGCGCCGCAATCATGGACGTCAGGGCGCCGTGGCCGGCCCCGACATGTTGCGTCGCGCGCTCGCGAGCCTGCCCGTGCAGGGCACGCCCGCCGTGTTCGAAGGTGGCAACATCGTCTGTGCGGACGATCGGCTCGAAGCGGCGCAAGCCGCGCTCGGCCATCGGGTGGCCGAAGTGCTCGCCGCAGGCGCGCGCCCGGTGGTGCTGGGCGGTGGGCATGAGATCGCCTACGGTACGTTCCTCGGGGTGGCCGAGCATTATGGCGATCGCCTGCGCGACGAACCCATCCTGATCCTCAACTTCGATGCGCACTTCGATCTGCGTGCACAGCCGACGGCGAGTTCCGGCACGCCGTTCTGGCAGATCTCGCAGTTGCTCGCGGGGCGTCAGGCGCCGTTCCGCTACGCGTGCCTTGGTGTGAGCCGCTACAGCAACACCGATGCGTTGTTCGAGCGGGCGAACGCATTGAATGTCGATTACTGGCTCGACGAGACGATGCTTGCGCATCGGCTGCCGCAGATGTGCGAAGCGCTCGAGAAGAAGCTCGCGCAGGTCCGGCACGTGTACCTGACCATCGACATGGACGTGCTGCCGGGCGAAAAGGCGCCGGGCGTGTCGGCACCCGCGGCCCACGGCGTTGCGCTGGAGGTCGTGGAGGCGCTCATCGGCGTGGTGCGCCGCTCGGGCAAGCTGCGCGTGGCGGACATTGCCGAGTACAACCCGACGTACGATCGGGACGGCCTGACCGCGCGCGTCGGCGCGCGCTTGTTGCATCCGCTGATCACGCAGGCAGTCGCTTGAGCCGCATGAACGGTATGAATGGCATGAACGGCCTATAACGTTATTTGCGCCGTTCGCCGACGTTCTGCGCGACAATAAGGCGGGCCGATCGAACCTTCGATCGCCCGCCTTATTCGTTTGGTGCGCCGCCGCACGAACGCAGTCGACAAGCGAGGTCAAGATGACAGTGCAGACGAACTCCCCGCGTGATACCCGTACCGAAGTCGCCACGCTCGCCGGTGGCTGTTTCTGGTGCCTCGAGGCCTGCTACCAGCAGCTCGACGGCGTGACGTCCGTGGTTTCGGGCTACGAGGGCGGCAAGGTCGACAATCCGACCTACGAGCAGGTTTGCGAAGGCGAAACCGGCCATGCCGAAGTGGTGCAGCTCACCTACGATCCCGACGTCGTCAGCTTCGAGGAACTGCTCGTCGTGTTCTTCCAGATTCACGATCCGACGACCCTCAATCGCCAGGGCAACGACATCGGCACGCAGTATCGGTCCGCCATCTTCTATCACGACGAGGCCCAGAAAACGGCAGCCGAACACCTCATCGCCGAGCTGATGGCGGAAATGACGTATCCGCACCCCATCGTCACGCAGGTCGTGCCGGCGCAGACGTTCTGGCCTGCGGAGGCCTACCACCAGAACTACTTCCGCCAGCATCCCGACCAGGGCTACTGCGCCTATGTGGTCGCGCCGAAGCTCAAGAAATTCCGCGAGAAATTCGCTCGCCGTCTCAAGCCGGCGGCCTGAGGCCACGCCACGGTGGCCGGCGCGGCGCGCGCCGGCTCACAGGAGCGTGCAGGGGCCCGTCTGCATGGGGTCGATGGCCGCATCGAGCCTGCCCGGTCGAACCGCACGCCTCGCGCGTTGCGGTTCGCCACGCGCACCGCAGCGCACCAACTGCGCGGTGAAGTCGGACAGCGTGGTGTCGTCCACGTCCGTCAGCGAGAGTCCGATCGGCGGCAGCGCGGTGTGTCCTTCCATCCCGGCGGCACGGTAGTGGAAGGCGAGCACGGGGGCGTGGTCGCGTCGAATGCGCGCCGCGCAGGGGTTGCCCTCGTGCAGGAAGGCCAGTTCACTCTGCCCGGCGAACAGAAGCTCGGCGTCGCCCGGTGCATCGAGGTCGGGGAACGCGAAGCGGCCAATGGCCACGCTGCGTAAGCCCATGTCGTGACAAAGCGCCCTGAAACCGCCTGGCCGGAATTCGGGTTCGTCGCGCAGCAACGATGCCAGTCCGAGCGTCCTGAGATACCCATCCACATCGAGTTCCGCCGCGTTCGGGTGGAGCGCAAGAATGTCGCGCAGCATGGCGCGCAGTTCGGCGTTGCTCGCCCGATCCTCGGCGGCACATGCGCCAACAGGGGTGACGAGCGTAGCGAGCGCGCGCTCGAAATAGTCGCTCACCGGCACCGCCTGACATCGATAAACCGTCTTCCGGAATCGATCGAGCGGCGTCGGTGCGGTGCTGGGAGCGGTGGTTGCCGCGGTCGTCGATGGGGGCGTCGATGGGAGCGTCGGCGCGACGGTTGCTTCCGGCGTCAATGACGGCGCCGACGAGAGTATCGGTATCGATGTCGCCATGGGTATCGTTGGCGTTGGGGTCATGCCCGGCGACGTGGATGTCGTTCGCCGCGGTGAGATGGTGGTTGGCACGCGCGATGGCGATGGCATTGCGTGGACTCGATTTTCGATGCGCCGCAGGTCGACGAGGACCTCGGGAGGGGCAGTGCCGGCATCGGCGTCGTACGCCATCGCGCCGGCGCGCGACATGGGAATGGCCAAAGCGAGAAACGGCATGTTGCATACCTCGCGGGAGTCATGGGTGGATCGGAAGCCAGTGACGAAGCCCTTCGGCGCGGACGGAAAGTGCCCCGACCTGAAGGTGTCCCGTGAGTCAGGGCGGGACAATACGGCATCGGACGACACGCGACGGGGGCACTACAGGGCACGGCAAGGCACGACGGGACACGACGGGACACGACAGGACACGACAGGACCAGGACACGACGGATGACTACGGAGCCACCGTCGATCATCGCGAACTGGGCTGCGCCCTGGTCAGTCGATGACGCGAACAGGAGATCCTGCCGTCGCGGCAAATAGCACCAGACAAGGTTGATCCGCGTCCTGGGCATGGCCGCGCGCCGCGCCGGGACTGTCGAAGTAGAACGCATCGTCGGCGTTCGGCACGCGCGTCGTGACGATCTCGAAGCGGTGAGGGTCGAAGCGGATATCGAGGAATGTCCGGCTCTCGTGGAACCAGACCACGTAGCCCGAATAAGGCAACGCTTGGGGTAGGTCGGGTCGTGGGGTCGCGGCGGCGTGCAGCGGTGCGCAGGCCGGCGCGGGATTGCGATGGCCCTCGCGCTCCTGGCGATGTTTCATGGGTGGATCTCCTGAGAAGTGACGGCGACGCTTTCCGGAGCGTCGAGCGATGGTGAGGCCGTTGCTGGCGCACGGTTTTCGGGAATGGGCCCCCGCCTGCCGATTCCCGGGACGCACTTCGATGATGCCCGGCCCATGCGGCGGCGGGCGCGAGCCGTATCCGAAAACGGTATCGGACGATGCCTCGTTGCAGCGACGACGAGCGCAGCGGCACCCGCCTGAATCTGCCTTGGCGTGGCGTTGAATTTTCGTCATGCCGGTCCGTGTTTCGTCCTGCCGGTCCGAAGACGTCGCCCGTGCACCCGGCCAGGTGCGCCTTCCGACGCGCTCGAGGGCGCGGGGAAGGGAGATGGAGAGGGACCGGCGGAGGGCGGCGTCCCGTGTCAGCCGATGCCCCCGGGACCATTCATATGTTCATTATTTTTCGCATAGAATGACGGCTTCCCTCCATGAAGTCTTCAGGTAGTTCCCCGTGCGCCCCCTGCCTTTTCGCGACGCGCTGATGGCCATGATCGGCATCGCGCTCGTCAACATGCTCGTCGCTCTCGACCAGACCGTCGTCAGCACCGCGCTGCCGTCCATCGTCGCCGAGCTCAAGGGGTTCGAGTACTACGCCTGGATCGCGAGCATCTATCTGCTCGCTTCCGTGGTCACGGTGCCCGTGTTCGGCCGCCTCGGCGACTATTTCGGCCGGCGCCGCTTCGTGATCGCGTCCGTGCTCACGTTCACCTTCGCTTCGCTGCTGTGCGGACTGGCACCGAACATGCCGTTCCTCGTTTTCGCGCGGGGCCTGCAGGGCGTGGGCGGCGGCATGATGGTGGGGACCGCCTTCGCCTCGGTGCCCGATCTCTTTCCCGACGCCCGCTCCCGCGTGCGATGGCAGGTCGTGATCACCACCGCCTACGGTATCGGCACGGCGGCGGGACCGTCATTGGGCGGCCTGCTCTCGGAGCATTTCGGCTGGCGCTCGACGTTTTTCGTGAACCTCCCGGTCGGTCTGGCGGCGCTCTACTTCGTGTGGCGCTACCTGCCGAAATTCCCGCCGGCACATCAGGGGGACGTGCGCGTCGACTGGCGTGGCGCCCTGTGGATCGGCGTCGTGCTGGGCGGCTTCCAGGTGTTCATCGAAAACGTGCCCGCGCATGGGGCGTCGCTCGGCAACGGGTTGCTGATCGCGGCGGTCGTGGCTGGCTTCTGGATGCTGCTGCGTACCGAGCGTCGCGCCACGCACCCGATCGTTCCGCTGGACATGTTCCGGCATCCGCAGCTCGTGGTGCTCTTCACGCTCTCTGTGCTGATTGGCTTCGTCATGTACTCGCTGATCTTCTTCGCGCCGTTGCTGTTGCAGGGGGGCTTCGGCCTGAGCCCGCAGGCGGCCGGGCTGATCGCCACGCCGATCGCCGCCTGCATCGCACTGGGCAGCTTCATCAATACGCCGATCGTGGTGCGTCTGTCGCGGCCCACGAACATGCTGATTCTCGGTTTTTGCCTGCTGGCGGTGGCCTCGGCGGGCGTGGGGCTGGCACACCGGGATACGTCGCACGGCCTGCTGGCGCTGGCCATGGCGTGCGCGGGCATCGGCATTGGCTTCATTCTCAACAACATGAACGTGTTCGGTCAGGAGATTGCCGGGCGCGAGCGCTTCGGCATCACCACCGCGCTGTTGCAGTCGACCCGCATGGTGGGCGGCATGCTCGGCACAACGATCGTCGGCACGCTGGTCAATCACTGGTATGCCAATGGCGTCGCGGGCGCCGTCTCTGCCTACGACGGCACGCCTGCCGCGCACGCCGTCGCGCGGGCGCTGGACCCGCGCATCCTGATCGATCCCGCGCTGCGCGGGGATTTGCTGATGGATCTGCGGGCCATGGGCATCGACGGTCTGCCGCTGGTCGAAACCGCCCGGCAAACGCTCGTGAACGCCGTTCACGCCGGCGTGCTGCTCACCGGCATTGCCGCCGTCGTGGCGGCGCTGCTCGTGCGCCGGATCCGGCAGATCCAGTTCCCGAAGCGGCGCGAGCGCCCGGCCATGGCGTCGCCGGAATAGGCGGGAATCCGGCAGTCCGGTCCCGACCTCGTTTACAATGCGCGGTGTTTGCCGGGTGAGCCGGCATCACCGAATTTTGTGAATGAGGTTTCCATGATCATCAAGCCACGCGTGCGCGGCTTCATCTGCGTCACCACCCATCCCGTCGGCTGCGAGGCCAACGTCAAGCAACAGATCGAGTACGTGAAGGCCCAGGGCCCGATCGCCGGTGGCCCGAAGAAGGTGCTCGTGATCGGCGCATCGACCGGTTACGGCCTCGCCGCGCGCATTACGGCCGCCTTCGGTAGCGATGCCGCCACCCTCGGCGTGTTCTTCGAGCGCGCGGGCAGCGAAACGAAGCCGGGCACGCCGGGCTGGTACAACACCGCCGCCTTCGACAAGTTCGCCACCGAGAAGGGCCTGTACGCCAAGAGCATCAACGGCGATGCGTTCTCCAGGGAAATCAAGGCCAAGACCATCGAGACCATCAAGCAGGACCTCGGTCAGGTCGATCTCGTCGTCTACAGCCTGGCCGCACCGCGCCGGACCCACCCGGAAACCGGACAGGTGTTCAACTCGGTGCTCAAGCCGGTGGGCCAGTCGGTCACGCTGCGCGGCATCGACACTGACAAGGAAGTCGTGAAGGAGTCGGTGTTCGAGCCTGCCACGCAGGAGGAAATCGAGAACACGGTGGCCGTGATGGGGGGCGAAGACTGGCAAATGTGGATCGACGCGCTCTCCGAAGCGGGCGTGCTCGCCCCTGGCGCCAAGACCACGGCCTTCACGTATCTCGGCGAGAAGATCACGCACGACATCTACTGGAACGGCTCGATCGGTGCCGCCAAGAAGGACCTGGACGAAAAGGTGCTGAACATTCGCGCCAAGCTTGCCGCGAATGGCGGCGATGCCCGCGTGGCCGTACTCAAGGCGCTCGTGACGCAAGCCAGCTCGGCGATCCCGATGATGCCGCTGTACCTCTCGCTGCTGTTCAAGGTGATGAAGGCCAACGGCACGCACGAAGGTTGCATCGAGCAGATCTACGGTCTGTACAAGGACAGCCTGTACGGCGCCACGCCGCATCTCGATGAAGAGGGGCGCGTGCGTACCGACCAGAAGGAATTGTCGCCGCAGGTGCAGGGCGAAGTCTCGGCGCTTTGGGGCAAGGTCACGGACGAGAACCTGTACGAACTGACCGATTTCGCCGGCTACAAGCACGAGTTCCTGCGCCTGTTCGGCTTCGAGGTCGATGGCGTGGACTACGATGCCGACGTGAACCCCGACGTGCCGATCCCGCATCTCGTGGCGTAACGCCTAGCGCCGTAACGCGCGTAACGCGCGTACCGCCGTAAAGGCGCAACGAACGCGGCAGTGCGGCGGTACCGCGCGATTCGCCGTTCGGTTTGCGCCGCATCGTGACAATGGCCCGGGTCCGGCAATTCGCCGGCTCGGGCCATTGCCGTTTGGGTCGCAGGGCCCGGCGTTATGTCCGCCGATGCACTTGTGTCGGGCGTCAGCCGCCGCGGGTCAACTCGACGATGCGCTCGGCCAGCGCGCCGCACGACAGCGGCGACGACCCCTCGGCCTTGTTGTTGACGATCACATAGACGGGATGCCCGGCGAGCGCGTAATGCGTGGCCAGCGAGGCGAGCACGTCGCGCGTGAGTGGGTCGGGATCGACGATCCTGTCGAACGGGGCGTACTTGGCCTTGGCCTGCTCGTAGCGGTGTGCGCTGTTCAGATTCCATCGCACGACCAGCGGTCCGGCGCCGGCTTCGTCGAGCATCGCCAACGCCGCGGCCTGCCGCTCGACATGCGGCATGCGCGCGTGCAGTCCGATGCAATAGCGCACGCCCATCTGCCCGAGCGCCCGCATGAGACGTGGAGTGAGCAATGCGCCGTCGCGAATCTCCAGCGCGTAGCACGGCCCCGGGAGCGGATTGCCGTGCGCCGCCGCGATCGGCCCGGACGGCAGCGGCGGCAACGCGGCGAAAAACGCCTCGATGCGCTGGATCAGACCCGGCACGTCGCGCAGCAGCTCGTTCGGAAGCGGCGACACTTGAAAGACCAGCACGCCGGCTTTGGGTCCCAGGCCGGCCAGACACGGCGCCACGAACTGCTCGGTTGCGATGCGCGCGTCGAGAAAGCAGGGGTTGGCGCGTAGCCCTTCGCCCTTCTCGCCGCGCACGAGTGCGTCGGTGACCACGCTCGGCGCCTTGACGAGAAAGCGGAAGTCGTCCGGCACCTGCTGCGCATACTTCTGGTATTCGACGATCGACATCGGCTTATAGAACGACCGGTCGATTCCCACGCAACGCAGCACGGGATGACGCGCATAGGCGCTCAACCCCTGCCGGGAGAGCTTGGTGTCACTGTAATCGTCGTCCCACACGATGCCCCGCCACCCGGGAAACGACCATGACGAAGTGCCCAGGCGGATATTGGCGGGCAACTGCGCGCCCAGCGAGCGCATGGCGGACGTGACCTCGGCCGCGCCGACGTCGCCGCGGGTGGGCAGGGCGCGCCGCTGTTGCCGGCGTTGCACGCGGCGGCACTGGCCGATCCGGCGACACCACGCGTGGTGTTGAATCTCGGCGGCATCGCCAATGTCACGTTGCTGGTTCCGGGCCAGCCCGTGCTCGGCTTCGACACCGGTCCCGCGAATTGCCTGCTGGATGCGTGGTCGCTGCGGGTGCGCGGCGTCGCACGCGACGAAGGCGGCGCCTGGGCGCGCAGCGGCCGTGTCGATCGCGGACTGTTGGCCCGCCTGCTCGACGATCCGTATTTCGCCGCGCCGCCGCCGAAAAGCACCGGGCGCGAACATTTCAATCTCGACTGGCTGGATGCGCGCTTGTCCACGGGACTCGACGTGGCGGACGTGCAGGCGACCTTGCTGCAACTGTCCGTGCGCAGCATCGCCGACGCGCTGCGTGCGCATGCGCCGCAAGTCCGCGAGGTCTATGCCTGCGGCGGCGGCGTGCACAACGGCGCGGTGATGGACGCACTGCG
>OFTX01000447.1_pt1 | contig 22191 bp, 17 predicted proteins | sample 1775051 | NCBI WGS metagenome assembly OFTX01 (sample SAMN08195772, study PRJEB24354) | sludge metagenome | isolation source: sludge from phenol fed wastewater aerobic bioreactor A | place: India: Nagpur | collected 2016-09-15
CGCCCGGGTCGTAGGCCCCGGGCGTCCCATTTACTGCGCGGGGCTTAGCGCCTCCAAGAAAGCGCTAGCCACGCGGCGGGTAGGGGTCGTTGCCGTAGCTGTCCCGTTCCCGGATCTGGCCGTCCCGCCCGTGCAGATAGAACTCGACCTCCTCACGGCGGGCGGTCGCCCGACCAGCCGCCTCGGCGTCAGCCTGCGTATCGTGCAGCGAACTCGCTCGCTGGCTGCCTTCGCGTTCAACCGCCCAGCGGCCGTCGCGCGGCGTCACGTGTACTCCTTTGTTAGCCACTTTGAATCACCTCCTCCCGGTCGTTGCGTTACGACCGGGAACATGATCTAATGTGGGTTCTCACACGAACACACGGGCATCACCGTCCAGGCCGTATTGAAAGCCCGATCGCCTACGCGATCGGGCTTTCGACTTCCTTGTGCCACGAATCGGCACAAGTCTTGGGTGCACCGCTACCCCGACACCCTCTCGGGGCCAGAGTGGTGAGCGTTGCATGTTACATCGGTTGCAATATCTCCCGTTAGCTGCAGCCGGAGGTGGAGCCGCAGCCCTCGCAGACGTAGCAGGCGCCGGAGGGGCGCATCTTGGTGCCGCAGGTCATGCAGAGCGGGGCGTCGGCGGACTTGCCGGTGACGAGCTCGAGGAGCTCGGTGGAGGACCCGGCGCCGCCGGTCGCGGATCGGACACCGCGCTCGTTCGCCGCACGCTCCGCCGCCACGATCGGCTGCGGCGTGGCGTCGACCGACGTGCGCATCTCCTCCAGACGCTCGGCGACATCGTCGGCGCTGTCGGCGGCGTCGACACCGTCGGGATCGTCCGCCCCGGCGGCACCGTCCGGACCCTGGCCGGCGAGTTGCGCGGTGCGCTCGGCGGCCGAGAAGATCCCGAGCTCGGCACGCTTGTCGACCGGCAGGTAGTCCAGCGCGATCCGACGGAACAGGTAGTCCATCACAGAGGTCGCGATCCGGATGTCGGGGTCGTCCGTCATACCGGCCGGCTCGAACCGCAGGTTGGTGAACTTCGAGACGTAGCTCTCCAGCGGGATGCCGTACTGCAGCCCGACCGACACGGCGATCGAGAAGGCATCCATCACGCCAGCGAGTGTCGATCCCTGCTTGCCGAGCTTGATGAAGACCTCTCCCAGGCCGTCATCCGGGTAGGAACCTGTGGTCAGGTAGCCTTCGGCACCACCGACGGTGAACGAGACCGTCTGCGATGGACGCTTCTTCGGCAGCCGACGCCGCACCGGTCGCCCCGGCTCGACCTGGGTGGCGACCGCCTTGTCTTCCTCTTTCTTCTTCGCCGACAGCGGTTGACCGACCTTGCAGTTGTCACGGTAGATGGCCAGCGCCTTCAGGCCCATCTTCCAGCCCTGCATGTAGATCTCGGCAACATCGTCGACGGTGGCCGACTCGGGCATGTTGACCGTCTTGGAAATGGCTCCGGAGATGAACGGCTGGATCGCCGCCATCATCCGAACGTGCCCCATCGGCGCGATCGACCGCTCGCCCATGGCGCAGTCGAAGACCTCGTAATGCTCCGGGCGCAGCCCCGGCGCGCCGACCACATGCCCGTGCTCGCCGATGAACTCGGTGATCGCCTCGACCTGCTCGTCCTGGTAGCCGAGTGCCTTGAGCGCCCGCGGCACCGTCTGGTTGACGATCTGCATCGACCCGCCGCCGACGAGCTTCTTGAACTTGACGAGCGCGAGATCCGGCTCGACACCGGTGGTGTCGCAATCCATCATGAGGCCGATGGTTCCCGTCGGCGCGAGCACGCTCGCCTGCGCGTTGCGGTAGCCGTTCTTCTCGCCGAGCGCGATGGTCTCCGCCCACACCTTCGAAGCCATCCGGAGGATGTCCGCCTCGCTGCCGATCGGCCGGACGGCGTCGTTGGCGGCCGCGTGCTTGCGGATCACCCGCTTGTGCGCCTCCGCGTTTCGGGCGTAGCCCTCATACGGGCCGACGACTGCGGCTAACTCGGCGGAACGCCGATACGCCGTCGCCTGCATGAGCGACGTGATCGCCGCCGCGAGCGTGCGGCCGCCTTCGGAGTCGTAGGCATGCGCCGTGGCCATCAGCAGCGCGCCCAGGTTCGCGTATCCGATGCCCAGTTGCCGGAACTTGCGGGTGGTGTCGCCGATGGGCTCGGTCGGGAAATCGGCGAAGCAGATGGAGATGTCCATCGCTGTGATCACGAACTCGACCGCGCGAGCGAACTTCTCGGCCTCGAAGGTGCCGTCGGCGGCGAGGAACTTCATCAGGTTCAGCGACGCCAGATTGCATGACGAATTATCGAGGTGCAGGTACTCGCTGCACGGGTTCGACGCCGTGATCCGGCCGGATTCAGGGCAGGTGTGCCAATCGTTGATCGTGTCGTCGTACTGGATCCCGGGATCGGCGCACTCCCATGCGGCCTGGGTCATCTTGCCGAAAAGATCACGCGCATCGACCGTCTCGATCACTTCGCCGGTCTTCCGAGCACGCAGCCCAAAGGTGCCGCCGGATTCCACCGCGCGCATGAACTCGTCCGACACCCGCACCGAATTGTTCGCGTTCTGGTACTGCACCGAGACGATGTCCTCACCACCAAGGTCCATGTCGAATCCTGCGTCGCGAAGCACCCGAATCTTGTGCTCTTCCTTCGCCTTGGTCTCGATGAACTCCTCGATATCCGGATGATCGATATCGAGAACCACCATCTTCGCGGCGCGGCGTGTGGCACCGCCGGACTTGATGGTTCCGGCGGACGCGTCCGCGCCGCGCATGAACGACACCGGACCCGAGGCCGCGCCACCGGAGGACAGCAATTCCTTGGAGGACCGGATGCGCGACAGGTTGAGGCCCGCGCCCGAGCCGCCCTTGAAGATCAGCCCCTCCTCGCGGTACCAGTTCAGGATCGAGTCCATCGTGTCGTCGACGGACAGGATGAAGCACGCCGACACCTGCTGGGGTGACGCGGTTCCCACGTTGAACCAGACCGGCGAATTAAATGCGAACACCTGGTGCAGGACCATCCACGTCAACTCGTCGGAGAAGATCTGCGCATCGGCCTCGGTGGCGAAATACCCGTTCTCCCGACCGGAGGACACGTACTTCTGAACGACGCGGTCGATCAACTGCCTGAGGCTCGATTCGCGTTGCGGGCTGCCCAGCGCGCCACGGAAGTACTTGCTGGTCACGATGTTCGTCGCATTGACGGACCAGAAGTCGGGAAACTCGACGCCGCGCTGCTCGAAGTTGATCGAGCCGTCGCGCCAGTTCGTCATCACCACATCACGCCGCTCCCACACGACTTCGTCGTAGGGATGCACACCGTCGGTCGTGAACAGGCGCTGCAGATGCAGGCCCTTCCGCGCGCTGCCCTTGGCGTTCGATCCGCCGCCGGTGGGCGTGTTTCCGCGAGGCGTCGTGGTGTCTGACCCAACGGTTTCGGTCATGGTGAAGGATCCCTTCCGGATTGTGATTTGTAGTCGCGCCGCGAGGGTGCTGTCGATCGTTTCGTTCGCTGTGCTGTGTGTCCGGGCCGCGTGGTGGGGCCGGCGAGACGCCGCTCACGGTCCGACGCGGACCCGGCGGCAGGCGGTCAGCCGACGCCCACCGGCGGTCTCGGCGGGTGGCCTGCCGCTGCGCTGGTCGCGGGGAGGTCGGTCGCCGGCCGCGCGCGGTCGGTGCGCAAGGCGATGATCTCGTTGAGGAAATCGTCCGCGCTGGTGTACGACCGGTAGACGGACGCGAAACGGAGGAACGCCACCTCATCGAGGTCGCGCAGCGGCCCCAGGATCGCGAGCCCGACCTCCTGGCTCGGGATCTCCGCGCAGCCCGACGCACGCAACGAGTCCTCCACTTGCTGAGCCAGGATGGCGAGCGCATCCTCATCGACGGGCCGCCCCTGACAGGCCCGTCGCACGCCGCCGATCACCTTGTCGCGGTTGAACGGCTCGAGCACACCACTGCGCTTGACGACGAGGAGCACCGCCGACTCGACCGTAGTGAAACGGCGCGAGCACGCGGTACAGGATCGACGCCGCCGGATGGCACGGCCGTCGTCGGTCTCCCGCGAATCGATCACTCGGGAATCCTCATGCCGGCAGAACGGGCAACGCATCGGCATCACGCCCTCTCGTTCTCGCCGATCCCGACCCTCGTGTGGATCGATATGTGCATGGCCGGTGCATCACTGGCCTCGTCCTGGGGATAACCACACCTCCGGTATACCCCAACCTGTGGACTACTTACAGCTATGTAACTACTAGATGTAGGGGATAAAGCTAGACCGCCACGAACGTCAGCGCAAGTTCCTTGCGGCGTGTCGCGATCACCCGGCTACCGCGCAGCGGGAACGATCAAGCGCATGCCGGCGCGCACGGAAGAGCCGCCCAGCCCGTTCAGTTCCTCGACCATCGCGACGGCACGCGTCATGTCCATGCCCGGCACCTCCCGCAGGATGAATGACGCCATCGTGTCGCCGGGCATGACCGTCACCACTCTGGTCGGGCGCGCCGCCGGGTTCGCGATCACGACCGCCGCGATGATCAGGGCCACGGTGACCACGATCGTCATCGCCAGCCGCTCCCAGCGGCCGAAGCGATAGCCTTCACGCGGGCTGCTGGCGGGGCACCGGACCGCGCCCGTGCGGCGGATGCGGACAACCCGGCCGACCCGAACCTGATCCGCTGCCCTCCCCCGCGCGCCGGCCGACCCGATGGGCACAGCCGCGCGCACCACGGGATGCGCCGGTTGCGCGCCACGGGCCTCGTAAAGCATGTGAACCGTCATCGCACACCATCCCTTTCTTCCGTTCGGCTCGCCGCGCGGGCCGCGACATCCGGTCGGGGTATGCTCCGACCGAACGGGCGTTCTATCGAACTGCTGACCGAGTTGTACCCGATGGGTCCGACAATCGGATCGAGGCCCTGTCGAGGGTCGCAGTATCATAGAACGCGTGTTCGATCGTACAGTTGTTTGAACGGCGACACAATGACGTCGGCACGGCGCGAGTTCGGGGCGCCGGGCAGGCCGGATGCGCAGATGACGAACAGATAGAGCCACTGACAGAACGCAGACAGAAAGGCAGACCGCCATGACCGATCTGGACAAGGCAGGTTCATCCGCGAGCGCCGCCCCGTTCCCGGAGGTGGACCCGGAGGGCAACGCGCTGACGATGCGGCAGCGCAAGGTGCTACAGGTGATCCGTGAATCGATCGCCACCCGCGGCTATCCGCCCAGTGTCCGGGAGATCGGTGAGCGTGTCGGGCTGAAGTCGCCGTCATCCGTCGCGTACCAGCTCGACGCGTTGCAGCGCAAGGGCCTGTTACGCAAGGACGCCAACCGGCCGCGCGCCGTGGACATCCGGCCCGCGGAAGACGTCGCGGACGATGCCGCACAGCGCCATCACCCCGCTCCGGCGTACGTGCCGATGGTGGGCCGGATCGCGGCCGGCGGGCCGATTCTCGCCGAGCAGGAGGTCGAGGAGGTCTATCCGCTGCCGAAGGAGATCGTCGGCGAAGGGTCGGCGTTCCTGCTGCACGTGGTCGGCGAATCGATGGTGGGTGCCGCGATCACGGACGGCGACTGGGTGGTCGTCCGCCAACAGCCGACGGCGGAGAACGGCGAGATCGTCGCCGCGATGATCGACGGCGAGGCGACCGTCAAGACGCTGCAGCGCAAGGATGGCCACCAGTGGCTGCTGCCGCACAATCCCGCGTTCGAACCGATCCGCGGCGACGAGGCGAGCATTCTCGGAAAGGTGGTGGCAGTGATCCGGAAGATCTGAAAATGTGGCCGTCTCCGCAAAGATCCAACGGGGATGACGAACGGTGCGGTTCTGAAGTGAGCGCTTCCCGGCGCAGTGAGTGGGCACGAGACGGCCTGAGACGGGATCAAGGCCCGCTCGGGCATCATTCCCGGGACGGAGCATTGACGTGCGATGCCGCGGACAGATCCTGACTACGGCAACGTGCACCGGCGGCGCCGGGCGAGCCTTAGTAGGGCTTCGTCTGGTCCTCGGTCAGCGGGACGCCGTTGATGACGGGCGCGGCTGCCGGTTGCGCCACCGGAGCTTGCGGCTGCGTTGCCGCGGTCGGCGAGGGCGGCGCGGTCGGCGTAGCAGCGATCTGCGCCGACGGCGTGGCGACGGCGGCCGTCGCATTCGTCTCGGCAGCGGCGGCCTTCTCGCTGTCCTCGTGCATGGCCGAGACCTCGGACTTCAGGATGCGCAGTGACCGGCCGACGCCGCGCGCAGCGTCCGGGAGCTTCTTCGCGCCGAAGATGAGGATGAACGCAGCGATGATGATCAGCCAGTGCCACCAGGAAAGGCTGCCCATGATTACCTCCTCGTTCATCACGACCCGCGGCCGGATGAATCGGAACGCTATGCGGTTCCACCATACCGAAGGATGATGTGTCCCGGTGCCCCCGTTGCGAGGTTGTGATCGACGATCCCGCCCCGCGGTGCTCACCGGTCCGACTCGGCCCGACGCACCATCGGCGCGCGAACATCGTCATACTCGGCGGTTCATCCCTCGCGGCGTGCCGCGGCCCCTCGCCGACTGCACCTCGCCCACGGTCCGGGACGGGCCGCTTGTCGCCGCGCACTGCCTCCGGACCCTCCGGACGTGTCAGTCCCGACTCATGGACCGCTCGTAACCGCGGAGCGCCCCGGCCAAGTCGGCGGGAACCCGCGCGGTGATCCGGGTGCCCGCGGCCGTGTGGTCCTCGTCGAGCACCGTGCCTTCGGCGTGCACGCGGGAGACCAGCGCCCCGGCGGTGAACGGCAGCAGCACGTCGACCGCGACATCCGGCCGAGGCAGGGCCGCGGCGAGCCGCTCCGCCAACTCGGCGATCCCTTCACCCGTCTTGGCCGAGACGAAGACCGCTCCAGGCAGCAGCGAGCGGAGGGTCGTCAGGGAGGTCGCGTCGGCCCGGTCGATCTTGTTGACCACGATCAGCTCCGGCACCTCCCCCGCATCGATGCCGATCAGCACTTCGCGCACCGCGGCGACCTGGTCGAGCGGCCGCGGATCCGAGCCGTCCACCACATGCACGATGAGGTCGGCCTCGGCGACCTCCTCCAGCGTCGACCGGAAGGCCTCCACTAACTGGTGCGGCAGATGCCGCACGAACCCGACCGTGTCCGTGAGCGTGAAGATTCGTCCGTCGGCCGTCCTGGCCCGCCGGGTCGTCGGATCCAGCGTCGCGAACAGCGCATCCTGCACCAGCACGCCCGCCCCGGTGAGCCGGTTGAGCAGGGAGGACTTCCCGGCGTTCGTGTAGCCGGCGATCGCCACGGCCGGCACCCGGTTCTGCCGGCGCGCCGACCGTTTGGTGTCGCGCACCCGGCGCATCCCGGCGAGATCCGCGCGCAACTGCGAGATCCGCTGGCCGATGCGGCGCCGGTCGAGTTCCAATTTCGTTTCGCCCGGGCCGCGCGACCCGATGCCCGCACCACCGGCCACCCGGCCGCCGCGCTGCCGGGACAACGCCGCACCCCACCCGCGCAGCCTCGGCAGCAGGTAGTTCAACTGCGCCAGTTCGACCTGCGCCTTTCCCTCCCGGGACCGCGCGTGCTGGGCGAAGATGTCCAGGATCAACGCGGTCCGGTCGACCACCTTGACCCGCAGTCGCTCCTCCAGATTGCGCAGCTGCCCGGCGGAGAGCTCCCCGTCGCAGATCACGGTATCCGCCCCGGTGGCTGCCACGATCGCGGTGAGCTCGGCGACCTTGCCGGAGCCGATGTAGGTCGCGGCGTCGGGCTGCGGCCGACGCTGCATCACCGCGTCCAGCACGATCGAACCGGCCGTTTCCGCGAGAGCGGCGAGCTCCGCCATCGACGCCTCCGCCTCGCTCGCAGCGCTGGATCGCTCACTCGGCGCTCCGCTCGGCGAGCCTGCGACTCCGTCGCGACGGCCTCGCCTCCCTCCGACTTCGCTCGCCGCGCTGGCCTCGCCGCTCCGCCCGGACCACACGCCGACCAGCACCACCCGCTCGAGTTGCAGCTCGCGGTACTCGACCTCGCTGATGTCGGTGAGCTGCGTGGACAGCCCCGCGACGCGACGCAGCGCGGCCCGGTCCGCGAGATCGCGCTCGCCGGTGGTGGACGCCGCGTCCCAGCGGCGTTGCTCGTCGCCGACGACGCTGTGTGCGGCGTATGCGACGGGCGCGGTGTGCACCGGCGGCGTTTGGTACTCGGTGGATTCTGGTGTGCTGTTCATTGGCTACCAGCCTGCCATGGTTTCCCGCAATGCACCCGTACCGGCGCCGGTCGCGGACGAGAACCGCTTATGACGGTGTTCACGGCGGCGTGGCTGGGCTACGTCAGCACCGCCGCGGCGATCCGGAGATCCGCCGGGTCGACGGTGCCGGAGGCGACCAACACGGCCGGCCCGACCAGTGTCGCCTGTGGTCCGTGCGGGTGTGCGCTGATTCCGACCGTCACGGTCCCACCGGGCACATCCACCGTCACCCGGCCCTTGTGACGCCCCTCGGCGACGAGGTATGCCGCGGCGGCAGCGACCGTGCCGGTGCCGCAGGAGCGGGTCTCCCCCACTCCGCGCTCGTGGACCCGCATCCGCACACGATCCGGACCGAGCACCTGGATGACCTCCACGTTCGCCCCGTCGGGGAACACACCCGCATCGATCGACGGGGCCGCGGTGAGGTCGAACCGGGCAACATCGCCGTCGACCAAGCAGGCGAGGTGCGGATTGCCGACATCGACCACCAGCCCACGAACGTCGTCCCCGGCGATCCGCGCGGACGACGTGTCGCCGACCCGCACGGCGCCCATGCCCACGGCCACATTTCCGACCGCGCCGAGTTCGGCCCAGCGCGGCCCGCCGCGTGTCCCGAATTCGATGCGACCCGGCGTCACCCACCCGGCATCGACGAGGTAGCGCGCGAAGACGCGCGCGCCGTTGCCGCACATTTCAGCGGTGGACCCGTCGGCGTTCCGGTAATCCATGAAGAATCCGGTCGCGCCGATGCGAACGACGCGGATGACGCCGTCCGCCCCGATGCCCGCGTGTCGATCGCACAGCCCCCGAACCAGTTCGGGGGTGAGTTCGATACGGTCCTCCGGGTCCGGCAGCAGCACGAAATCGTTCTCGGTGCCATGCCCCTTGACGAACTGCAGCGGTGGTCCCCAACTCACGGTGCCCAACTGTTCGCTCAGCGCTCCGCTCACGGTGCCCATTGTTCGCTTCGGCTCCGCTCCCCGATGCCCTGCGACTTCGTCGCGACGGGCACCGCCCGCTCCGCCTGCGCTCACGGTGACAAGCCTACGGAACGGGCGGCGGCGAGTCGTGCGGCCGTGGCGGCCAGCTGCGGGTCGGCCGCATCCAGCCACACGAGCCGGCGGTCACGCCGAAACCAGGACCGTTGCCGGCGCATGAACCGACGGGTGGCAGCGATTGTCGCGGCGACCGCCTCCGGCACCGTCGCCGTGCCGTCGATGACGTCGAGCAGTTGCCGGTAGCCGAGCGCCCGCCAGGCGGTCATCCCGCGTCGTAGCCCTGCGGCGTCCAGTGTCCGGACCTCATCCAGGAAGCCGGCCGCCATCATGGCGTCGACCCGCTCGGCCAGTCGGGCATCGAGCGCCGCGGTGTCCCGGTCGAGGCCGATCATGACGGCGTCATAACGGGGCCCGCCGGGGGTGGGGAACGTCGCCGCGAACGGCTCGCCCGTCACCTCGACCACCTCCAGGGCCCGGACCACGCGCCGCCCGTTGCGCGGTTCGATCGCGTTCGCGGCCGCCGGATCCGTGCGGCGCAGCCGCTCCCACAGCGCCTCGGGGCCGTCGGCCGCGAGCTCGGCCTCCAGTCTGGCCCGAACGGCGAGATCCGTAGCCGGAAAAGCGATGTCGTCGACCACCGACTGGATGTACAGGCCGGATCCGCCGACCAACAGTGGTGTGCGGCCGCTGGCGAGCACCGATTCGATCGCGGCACGCGCGTCCCGCTGGTAGGCGGCGACACTCGCCCTTTCCGTCACGTCGAGCACGTCGAGCAAGTGGTGCGGCACGCCTCGGCGGGCGGCGGCGGTGAGTTTCGCCGTCCCGATGTCCATGCCGCGGTAGAGCTGCATCGAATCGGCGTTGATCACCTCGCCGTGCCATTGCTCGGCCAGCGCGAGCGCCAGTTCCGACTTGCCGGTGCCGGTAGGCCCGGTCACCACCACCAGACGATCCGGGCCTCGTGACGTGCGCTGTGCGCCGGTGACGCGGCCGCTGCCGGCTGGCAGGCTGCGACGAGATAGCCGAGGCGGAGCGGCCGTCGCAGCGCCGCTCCCCCGGGTGAGTTCGGCGAGCGCGGCGAGCGCGGGCAGCGTGTCGTCGTGCAGCTCGGCCGCGAGCCCGGCCCGGGTGCGGCAGGTGTTGGCCAACCGCGACGGATCGCCCGAGGACATAGCGGTGACGAGATCCGCATCGAAACCGCGCGAGCGCGGGTCGTCGCCACCGGGGGCGTGTTCGCTGTGCGCCGCCGCGCCGTTCGCCATCACCAGGAGCCCGGTCGGCGCCGCAGGGTCCAGGTCCACGAACATGCGCGCCGCGTCGGCCGGTGCGGCATCGTGTGGCAGCTGGTAGGCGAACGTCGGCGCGTCCACCGTGCCCGCATCGAGCAGATATGCCGCGACGATCGAGCCGGCCGTCAGCGACACGGCGGCAGCGCCGCGGCTGTCGGAACTCGCATCGGCCGGGACAGCGTCATATCCGTCATATTCGGACGTGCCGCGCCCGCCCGCGCCGCCGGCCGGACGGGACAACGGTCTCCCGTACGGCAATCGGACCGTCGGCGTCGCGGGGTGATCGCTGCGGGAAAAGGGGGCAGCACTCACCCTGGTCCCGGGCGCGAGGCGGCGACCGGCAGCGCGGCCGACCCCCACGCTGACGACGACGACGCGGTCCGTGCCGGCCAGGCGCCCGACCGCCTTTCGGCACGCCACGACAAGATCGTCGAGCTCGGCCGCCAGCCCGGCGGCCAGCCCAGGCACCAGCAGTGGCGCAGGCGGGCAGAGCGCGGCGGCAACAATCACCCATCGAGCGTATCGAGCCTGTGCTCGCACCACGTCGCGGCCGCCGGTCGCAGCGGCCGACTTGAGCAGGCACACTATCGATGGCCGAAGACACAGTAGGCTGCGCTAACGAGACGCTCACGAGACCTTTGCGAGAGGCTCGGGAGACACACCAGATGCGGCTGCGGAGCAACCGAGAGGTCAGCGAGAAGCGCGCGACGCATATGAGACCGGGGACGCTCGCGTCCCGGGAGCCACCCGGCTCCCTTGCGAACAGGAAGGGCCCGCGACCATGCCTGAGGAGACCGAGGCGCCGTCGGTTCCACCCACGGAGTCGGCGCCACACCACCCCGCCGCGGAGCACAATCCGGCTGCAGCGCCCAACCCGGCTGCGGCACCCGCTGTGAAGCCGGGTGTTCCCGGCGGGCGTCCGGATCCGCGCCCCGGTGCGCCGTCCGTGGAGCCCGCGGCAGCAGCTGAGTCCGTGGTGGCACCGGTCGTCATCCCCGTCGATCCGGGTGCGTGGGGACGCATCGACGAGGCCGGCGTGGTGTACGTGCGCACCGCTGCCGGCGAGCGGATCGTCGGCGAATGGCAGGCGGGCGACGCGGCCGCCGGGTTGGCCCATTTCGGGCGCCGGTTCGACGATTTCTCCACCGAGATCGCGCTCTTGGAAGCGCGCCTGGCCAGCGGGGCGGGCGACGCGAAGGCCACCCGCACTCAGGCCGTGGCACTGAAGGACTCCATCCCCACTCTGGCAGCAATCGGCGATCTGGACGGCGCCGCCGCGCGGCTCGACGCCGTGATCGCCGACGCGGATGCGGCCATCGAACGGGCGTCCGCCGCTCGTGCTCAAGCACGTGCCGAGGCGGTCGCGGCCAAGGAAGCGCTGTGCGTGGAGGCGGAGAACCTCGCGTCCTCCACGCAGTGGAAGACCTCCGGCGACCGGCTGAAGGCCATCGTCGAAGAATGGCGCACCATCCGCGGCATCGACCGGAAGACGGACGATGCGCTGTGGAAGCGGTTCTCCCGCGCCCGCGACACATTCACGCGCGCCCGCGGTTCACATTTCGCGGACCTGGACAAGCAGCGACTGGCTGCGCGCGACGTCAAGGAGAAGCTGATCAGGCAGGCCGAGTCGCTGTCGACGTCGCGCGATTGGCGGGAGACGACGGCGGCATACCGCGATCTCATGACCGAGTGGAAGGCCGCCGGAAGGGCTCCACGCGACGTGGAGGACCAACTCTGGCAGCGGTTCCGCGCGGCGCAGGAAGCCTTCTTCGCGCGCCGTAACGAGGTCTTCGCCGAACGCGATGCCGAGTTCGAGGCGAACGCCACGACCAAGGAGAAGCTGCTCGCGGAAGCGGAACGGATCGACCCATCCGCGGATCTCGACGAGGCCAAGCGCAAGCTGCGGTCGATCCAGGATCGCTGGGAGTCCGCCGGGAAGGTTCCGCGCGAACGGTTGCACGATCTGGACAGCCGGCTGCGACGAGTGGAGGACAAGGTTCGGGCTGCGTCAGAGGCCGAGTGGCGGCGTACCGACCCAGAGGCAATAGCACGGGTGGAGCAGTTCCGCGCGCGGGTGCAGCAGTTCCGGGATCAGGCCGACAAGGCCCGAGCCGCCGGTGACGCGCGCAAGGCGGCGGAGGCGGAGAAGCAGGCCGAGACCTGGGAGCAGTGGTTGCGAACGGCGCAAAGCGCCGTCGAAGGCTAGCGCCGCGCGGTCGCGCGCCGATGCCGCGGCGCGCGGTGATGTCACGGCGCAGGATCGCGGCGCCGCGCTACTGCTGATCGGCCGCCATCGCCGCCGCCGGTCTCGCCGGCTTCGGCGTCCCGTAACTCGGCAGCGCCGATCCGACACCCGGCGTCCGCAGCACGAATCCGCCTTCCGATCGGTCACCGGCGCGTGTCCGCCGGTGCATGGCGATGTCCCCGTCGGCGATCAGGTAGTGCGGCGCTCCGTACGTCACGGTCGTCATCACGTAGTCGCCGGGCCGGATCGAGCCGTCCACGGCGGCCCCGGTCGGGGTGAAGTGGACGAGCCGGCCGTCGCGCGCGCGGCCGCTCATGCGATGCGTATCGCCGTCCTTGCGCCCCTCGCCCGCAGACACCAACACCTCGACGACGGACCCGACCTGCGCCCGATTGCCGGCCAACGCACATTCGTCAACCACCTGGACGAGCCGCGCATACCGGTCGCCGACCACGTCCGCCGGCACCTGCTCCGCCATGGCCGCGGCGGGCGTGCCGGGGCGGGGCGAGTACTGGAACGTGTAGGCACTGGCGAACTGCGCCCGGCGCACCACATCAATGGTCGCCTGGAAGTCCTCCTCGGTCTCACCCGGGAATCCGACGATGATGTCGGTGCTGATAGCCGCGTCCGGCATCGCGGCACGCACGTCGGCGAGGATCTGCAGATACCGCTCCGAGCGGTAGGACCGTCGCATGGCCTTCAAGATCCGGTCCGATCCCGATTGCAGCGGCATATGCAGTTGGTGGCACACGTTCGGCGTCTCGGCCATGGCGGCGATCACGTCATCGGTGAACTCCCGCGGATGCGGCGATGTGAAGCGGACCCGCTCCAGGCCGTCGATCGTCCCGCAGGCGCGCAACAGCTTGGCGAACGCTTGCCGGTCCCCGAACTGCACGCCGTAGGCGTTGACGTTCTGCCCGAGCAGCGTCACCTCCGACACCCCGTCGGCGACCAGCATCGCGATCTCGGCGAGGATGTCCCCCGGCCGGCGATCGGCCTCGCGCCCGCGCAGCGACGGCACGATGCAGAACGTGCAGGTGTTGTTGCACCCGACGGAGATGGAGACCCAGGCCGAGTAGGCCGCGTCCCGCTTGGCCGGCAGCGACGACGGGAAAACCTCGAGCGCATCGAGGATCTCGACCTGCGCCTCGTCATTGTGACGCGCCCGCTCCAGCAGCACGGGCAGCGAGCCGGAATTGTGCGTACCGAACACGACATCAACCCACGGCGCCCGCTCGACCACGTACGCGCCATCCTTCTGCGCGAGGCATCCGCCGACGGCGATCTGCATCCCCGGGTGCGCCGCCTTGATGGGCGCGAGGTGGCCGAGCGTGCCGTAGAGCCGGTTGTCCGCGTTCTCCCGAACGGCGCAGGTGTTGAAGACCACCACATCCGCGCCCTCCCGCGCCCCCGCCGGCACGTACCCAGCCGCCTCCAACAGGCCCGCCAAGCGCTCGGAATCGTGCACGTTCATCTGGCAGCCGTAGGTGGTGATGTGGTAGCTGCGCGCGGCGCTCTCGGTCAGATGGATCTCGGTGGTGCTCACAGGCGCCAAGGATACCGGCGCCACACCTGCGCGCCGCGCCGCTCATGCTTCCCGACGGTGGCCCTGCCGCCTGGCATCACTCGGTTCGGCTCGGGGCACCGTCACCGCTTATGACGTTGTTCGCCGCCGCCGGCGGCCGCGCGCAGTCCGGACGCGAAAGGCTCAGCGGGCGATCTCGGTTGCCCGGGACTCGCGGATCACGGTGACCCGCACCTGACCCGGGTAGGTGAGCTCCTCCTCGATCTGCTTCGCGACCTCCCGGGCCATGACGTGCGCCTCGAGATCGTCGACCACGTCCGGTTTGACCATCACCCGCAGCTCCCGCCCGGCCTGCATGGCGAACACCTTGTCGACGCCCTTCTTGGCGCTGGCGATGGCCTCGATGTGCTCCAGCCGCTGCACGTAGGACTCCAGCGATTCGCGCCGGGCGCCGGGCCGGCCGCCCGAACACGCGTCGGCGGCCTGAGTGAGCACCGCCTCGACAGTGGTGGGGGGCACCTCGTCATGGTGGGCCTCGATGCAGTGCACCACATCGGCGGATTCCCCGTAGCGACGCGCGATGTCGGCGCCGACGATCGCATGCGATCCCTGCGCTTCGTGCGTGAGTGCCTTTCCGATGTCGTGCAGGAAGGCGCCGCGCGCGACGATCGTCGGGTCGATGCCCAGCTCCGCGGCCATCAGTCGCGCGATGTGCGATGTCTCTATCAGGTGCCCCAGCACGTTTTGCCCGTACGACGTGCGATATTTCAACCGCCCGATCAGGGTCACCAGTTCGGGGTGGATGTCGCTGATGCCGACCGCGAGCAGCGCGTCCTCCGCCGCCCGCTGGCACAGTGATTCGACCTCGTCGTACGCGCGGTCGTAGGCCTCTTCGATGCGGTGCGGGTGGATCCGGCCGTCGTCGATCAGTGCCTGGAGCGTGACGCGCCCGACCTCACGACGTACCGGATCGAAACACGACAGCAGCACGGCCTCCGGCGTGTCGTCGATGATCACATTGACTCCGGTCACCGTCTCGAAAGCGCGAATGTTGCGCCCTTCGCGACCGATGATCCGGCCCTTGAGATCGTCCGAGGGCAACTGCAGGACGGTCACCACCGACTGCGAGGTCTGATCGCTCGCAACCCGTTGGATCGCGTCCGCCACGATGGCGCGAGCCCGCTGCTTCGCGGTGGCCTGCGCTTCGCCTTCGATCCGCCGGATCATGAGCGCAGCGTCGCGGCGCACTGCGTCTTCTTGGCCGGCCAGCAGCTCCGCGCGAGCCTCTTCGACGGTCAACGAGGAGATACGTGCGAGCTCCGCCTGGCGCTCCGCAGCGTGTGCCTCGCGCGCTTGGGCGAGCTCTACACGGGACGCTTCCAGATCGATGCGGATCGTCTCCAGATCGCTCCGGGCCGCGTCCAGATCGACCTGGCGCCGATCGACGGCGGCCGTCCGCTCCTGCAGTGCACCCTCCCGGTCGGCGAGGTCGGCACGTTGACGGGCGAGGTCGGCTCGGTCGGCGCGAAGGCGATCGCGGTCAGCGGCCAGCGCTTTCTGGTCGTCCGCCACGGCGGCGGCTGCGTCGGCGATGGTGGCCCGCTCCTGGGCGATTTCGGCGCGCTGCGCCTCCGCGTCCGCCCGCGCGCGCCGCCTGATGTCTTCCGCCTCTGCGCGAGCCGCGTCGCGAAGCTGCTGCAGCTGCGCTTCACCCTCTGCGTCGATGCCTTCGGCGGACCGGACCTCGGACGCGCCCGAGCCGGCTCGGGACTCTACGGCGGCGTGCCGTCGCTCCGGAAGCCGAACGGCTGATTCGGGCCGGCCCGCGCCCGCCTCATGCGACTGCGAATCGCCGTCTGTCGGTCCGACACGAAGGGCCGCGTCGCGACCTTCGCCACGTGACGTCGCCTCGCCGGCGAGCGTTTCGGCGAGCATCTGCCGGAGCGCCTGTTCGTCGACGCCTCGGGCACCGCCCGCACGACCACGCAGGATCACGGCTGTAAGCAAGGCGGCCATGGCAAGCACGGCGGCGGCGAGAATCACTGTAATTGCGTCCATCGCCGCCTCCCTCAACATCAGGCGACCGCGCACCGCGCGGCGGCCCTGGCCCGCAGGAGCATCACCCAGCGCGGTTGCGACAGTGCCCGCCGGGTACGGTGCATCGCGTCCGGCCCGGATCGCCGGGCGCGGACGTCGTTCCCGAAATCGGGCGATGCCGCGTTGTCGCTATCAGTCGCTCCAGAGGCCCTGGCGCGTTTCGTAACACTCCTGTGACCTTGAGGGTAAGGAGGCCCCCTACCGACGGTCAAGCCGACCCTCCGTGACGGCGCATTCCCCGCAGTCCGGAGCAAGCCCGACGCATGGTCGGCTGCCGGGTGCCGCCCGCCGTACCGAGGCGATGCGCTGCCGCCCGCCGTCAAACGTCGTCGCCGACAATGTCTGGATCGTCGCCGGTCAAGTCTTCCGGATCGACGTAACCGCGGAGCGCCTCACCGATGACATGCGCCGAGACGGCCGCCGAATAGCCGCGCCGGGCCAGCATGCCGAGCAGTCTCCGCCGCGCGGCCGCGGGACCGGCGAACATCGCCGAGTCGAGCTTCTTGGCGACGAGTTCCGCGGCTCGACGGCGCTCGGCTTCGTCGTCGATCCCCCCAACGGCGCGTTCGACGATCGAACGGTCAATACCCTTGCGTTTCAGTTCGGCACGCAGGGCGGCACGGCCCAGCCCACGGTCGCGATGCCTGATCGTGACGAACGACTCCGCGAACGCAGCGTCGTCGACCAGGCCGGCCGCGCCGAGCCGATCGAGCACACGCTCTGCCGAATCGACCGGAATACCCCGTTCGTACAGTTTCGCGGCAAGTTCCGCGCGTGACCGCGCCTGCACGGCGAGCATCCGCAAACAGATGTTCTTTGCGAGGACGTCCGGGTCTCCCGGTGGATCCACGTCACGTTCGCTCGGCACCGCGCACCACCCGTCCGCGGTCGCGTCAGAAATCCACGGGCGCCGGCGCGATCTCGTCCGCGTCGACGCCGCCGTCGACGCTCACGCCGATCCCGAGCTTCTCCTTGATCCGGCGGTCGATCTCATCGGCCACGTCGGGGTTTTCCTTCAGGAATGCCCGCGCATTCTCCTTGCCCTGGCCGAGCTGTTCGCCCTCATACGTGTACCAGGCGCCGGACTTCCGCACGATCCCCTGCTCGACACCGACGTCGATCAGGGAGCCTTCGCGAGAGATGCCGTGGCCGTAGAGGATGTCGAACTCAGCCTGTTTGAACGGCGGCGCGACCTTGTTCTTCACGACCTTCACGCGGGTCCGGTTACCGATCACATCGCCGCCCTCCTTGAGCGACTCGATGCGCCGGATGTCGAGCCGCACGGAGGCGTAGAACTTGAGGGCCTTTCCACCGGTAGTCGTCTCCGGGGAGCCGAAGAACACGCCGATCTTCTCCCGCAGCTGGTTGATGAAGATCATCGTGGTGTTCGTGGTGGACAGCGCGCCGGTGATCTTCCGCAGTGCCTGGGACATCAACCGGGCCTGCAGGCCGACGTGGCTGTCGCCCATCTCGCCCTCGATCTCCGCGCGCGGGACCAGTGCGGCGACGGAGTCGATCACGACGAGGTCGATGGCGCCCGAACGGATCAACATGTCGGCGATCTCGAGCGCCTGTTCACCGGTATCCGGTTGGGAGACGAGCAACGCGTCGGTGTCGACGCCGAGCGCCTTCGCGTACTCGGGGTCGAGGGCGTGCTCCGCGTCGATGAAGGCCGCGATGCCACCTGCGGCCTGGACGTTCGCGACCGCGTGCAGCGTGACGGTCGTCTTCCCCGACGATTCGGGGCCGTAGATCTCGATGACGCGGCCACGCGGAAGGCCCCCGATGCCGAGCGCCACATCGAGTGCGATCGATCCCGTCGGGATGACTGCGACCGGGGCGCGACCCTCGTCACCGAGTCGCATCACCGATCCCTTGCCGAACTGCTTCTCGATCTGCGCGAGTGCGATGCCGAGCGCCTTCTCGCGATCCTCAGCGGCCATGCGGGTCCACCCTGTCTTCCTGTTCGTCGCTGACGTCCGTCCGTCATCGATGTCCGTTGCGTACTATCTGTCGATGTCTGTGTGATGTACGCCTTGATGTACACCACGGTTGATGTGTTGCCCGTCATCGGCGGATGCCGCGAGCCGAGCCGATGCCGACGGTAGCCCCGGGCACCGACATCCGCCCCGACACGAGCCGAAATGTGGACAACATCGTCACTGTTGACAACTCTAAGCGTACATCCGTTCGAGAGGATGACGCTGTGCGGGCGTGTTGTGATATGCCGCCGCTACCGGCTCAGGCGTCGTGCGGCTCGTCCGGGAGTCCGTACCGCAGGGTCTCCGGGACGTCGAATGCCGCGCACACCTCGGCCCACACCCGTTTCGGGTCGACACCGGCCCCGAGTGCCTCGTCCACGCTTCGGCCGCCGAGGGCCGAGAACACGTGATCACGTGCGACGGACGGTGCGCGAAGCGGGCCGAAATGCACCTGCATCAGCTGCCGGAACTCCGTCAATCGCACCCGTCCGATGCTACCGGCGCGGCACACCGCACGGGACGCGGCAAGAGACGCACCGAGAGACGCGGCAGACTGTCGACGTGACCTCCGACCCGACCGGACTGTCGAGCCCGCTCGGCCAACTCGTGATAGCCGCCGGCCTGGTGTCGGCGCTCGTGGTGCTGATCTGGCAATGGCGCCGGCGACGGTGATCCACCCGTGATCTCAGCTAGACGGAGTCCGTCTTGAGCAATTCGCGCATCCCGGCGGCCAGCGCGGTGAGTCGTTCCGTCGCACGTTGAACCTCGTCGCCGGCACCGGCGGCCACCGCAACCTGTCGTGATGCGGCGGTCGCATTCGATGCGGCGACCACGAGCCGCCCGTATTCTTCGACACCGGCATCGATCTCGTGTCGCAACGTCGCACAGGTCGATACCAGATGGGCGCCAGCCGACGACTCGGCCGCGCGCAGCATGGCGCTCAGCTCGGACGCCTGCCGGCGTAGCCGAACCTCCGCTGCATCAGCGGCCGCCAGGGTTTCGTCGCGAATCGCCCGCAGCGCGGCGTAGTCGTTTGCATCCGGACCGAACCCGATCGTTCCAATGCCGCTCCGCAGCGCGTCCGAGTATGCGTCCAGCCGGGCCATGACCGGCCGAACGGGTCCGGCGACCGCGCGCCGGGCCGGCTGCGGCGGCGGAAGGTTCCGCACCACGGCCGTGCGAGCGCGCAGATCACGCGCAGCGGTCGTGACGCCGACGACGGAATACACCCACAATCCCGCGGCCAGGACGAGCCCGCCGATCTCCGCGACGCCTGCCGCACCGCGAGTCACGCCCATCAGGCCCGCCACGCACACCGCCGTCAGGATGATCCCGATCAGCGACCATGCGGCGAGTCGCCGACGCGCTGCCAGCCGCCGCCGCTCGGCGACAAGCGCCGGATCCCGACGCGTCCGTAACGCTTCGGCGGCCGTGTCCTTGACCGCCGTCACCACATCCAGACTGCGCACCGCCGCGGCCCGCAGGACCTCGGCATGAGTCCTCGAGCCGCCGGGCTGAGCCGCGCCGCCCATCCCCTCAGCTTTGTTGTTCGGGCTGAGCCGCCGCCGGCTGCGCCGTCGCCGCGTCTCCGGCCGCAGCATCCCCGGCCACGGCATCTCCGGACACAGATGCCGGCGCGTTCTGGATCTCCGGCGTCGACGATCCGGCGAGTTCCGGATGCATCTGGGCACGCAGTTGGTCCAGGCGCGCCGCGCCGGCCATGTCGATGGTTGACATCTCGACCTCGAGCATCCGGCCCTCGACGGAGTTCTTGCTCAATTCCGTGGCACCCAAGGCCCAGCGCATTCGCGTACCGCTTCTCGATCTTCTCCCGCACCTCATCGAGGGTCGGCGTCGTACCGGGCGCGTTCAACTGTGACATGGAACTGAGCGACGCGGAGATCTGCTCCTGCATCTTCGCCTGGTCCAGTTGCGACAAAAGCTTCGTGCGCTCTGCGAGCTTCTGCTGCAGCACGACGGCGTTCTGCTCCACCGCCTTCTTCGCCTGTTCGGCAGCCTGCAACGCCTGGTCGTGCATGGACTTCAGGTCTTCCATCTGTTGCTCCGCCGATACGAGCTGGGTGGCGAAGAGCTGCGCGGTCTGCTCGTATTTCGCGGACTTGTCGGCATCGCCCTGCTTCGTCGCCTCATCCGCAAGCACCAGCGCCTGCTTGGCAGACGATTGCAGCCGCTCGACCTCGCCCATCTGCCGGTTCAGCTTCATCTCGAGTTGACGCTGGTTACCGATGACGGCCGCCGCCTGCTGCGACAGCGCGGCGTGCTGGCGTTGCGCATCCTCGATCGCCTGCTGGATCTGCACCTTGGGGTCGGCGTACTCGTCGACCTTCGACGAGAACAGCGCCATCAGGTACTTCCAGGCCTTGACAAAGGGGTTCGCCATGTCGCGATGGTCCTTCCAGGTTGGTCCCGCCGGTGTCGGATCACGGTGCTTAGATCGGTGCAGATGACGGAGGTCGCCGTCGCACGATCGGCACACCCGTCACCGCATACGGTAGTCGACCCGCCGCTGCCCGTGTCCGCGAATCCCGCAGCCGATGAGTCCCCGGGAGCAGCCCCTCCCACCGGCCGCCGCCCCTTTGAGGTCGGCCGGTTCCCCTTTCAGGTCGTCCGGTTACAGTGTGGGTCGCTGCCTGGCACGGGCACGGAGCGGAGGGTCGATGGGCCGCCACGCGGACGACAAGCGAGGCCGAGGTCTCGCTGGATGGCTGATCGGCGCGGGGGTCGCACTGCTCGTCGTGGTGATCGCGGTCGTCGGCTACATCGTGATCATGCATCGCGCCGATTCCGCCGACCAAGGTGTGTGCCACACGGACGTGTCGCTGTCCGTGGTGGCCGGCCCGTCCTCAGCGCCGGCGCTCACCCAAGCGGCCACCGCGTATAACGCGACGAAACCGGTCGTCCGTTCCGCATGCGTGACGGCTCGGGTCACGGCACTCGCCGACAACACGGCACTCGCTCGGCTCACCAACGGTTGGCCGACGAAAGCCGAGCCACCGCCGGGATTGTGGGTGCCGGACAGCGCCGCATCGCTCGCGGCCCTCGATGCGGTCCGCCCCGATCTCGCGGCCGGGCATTCCACCGATCCGCTCGCGTGGTCGCCCGTCGTCCTGGCCATGCGCGATTCGGACGCTGCGGCGATGACATCGCTCGCCTGGCCGGAACTCGCCACTGCGTCCGGACCTGCCGGAACCACCGCGCTCCCATCCGGTCGGCATCTGATCCTGGCGCTGCCTCCCGTCACCGCGTCGGCCGCGAGTAGCTACGCGCTGCAATCCGTCCTCGCCGGCACGGACTCCACCAAGGCAGTCGACGCCGCGACCATCGCCGCGCGTGCCAGCGTCCTCAAAGCCATCGCCCAGGGCCACGGAGGGCGGGCCGCAACGACCACCGAGGCTCTGACCGAACTCGCCGCGCCACCCGGCGCAAATGCCGATCCCGGGAACGTGGTGACGGCCGTCCCCGTGGTCGAGGCCGATCTGGTCCGCTTCGACAGCGACTCGAATGGGCGCACCTTGACCGCCGTTCATCCGGCCGGCTCGACGGTGGGAGACGCACTCATCGCTGCACCGATCTCGGCGTCGTGGACGGACCGGACCGTCACGGCGGCCGGAAGTGATTTCCAGGCGTTCTTGTCCAGCGTGCCGGGCCAGCAGATCCTCGCGAACCACGGCTGGCGCACGGTGTCCGCCCATCCGGATCACCCACTGGCCGCCGTGAATATCCAGGCGCCGGTCACCATGGTTCCGGCCGGCGGCCCGACGATCGACCAAGCGCTCGCCGTGGCCCTCGGC
>OFTX01000448.1_pt1 | contig 22178 bp, 19 predicted proteins | sample 1775051 | NCBI WGS metagenome assembly OFTX01 (sample SAMN08195772, study PRJEB24354) | sludge metagenome | isolation source: sludge from phenol fed wastewater aerobic bioreactor A | place: India: Nagpur | collected 2016-09-15
CGCGACGAAGTCGCAGGGCGCCGGGGAGCGGAGCCCGAGCGAACAATTCAACACAGTAGGCCCCGCGGTTGGCAGCTGTTCGCGCTCTATTGTGCGTCACCACCGCGACTGCGCACGCCACCGTCGGTGCGCCGGTCGGCCGTACTACGCCCGTGTTCGCGCTCTCCATGCCGGGTTCGGCCACCGGCGCTGCCATGTTCGTGCGCCGCGACCGCTGGCAGGAACACGGTGATCGTGAGCCCGCCGCCGGGCGTAGGCGAGGCCACGACGCGGCCCCGGTGCATTCTCACGATCGAGGCCACGATCGACAGGCCCAGGCCCGAACCACCGCGCTCCCTGGTGCGAGCCTTGTCCGCGCGGAAGAACCGGTCGAAGAGCTTCGGGAGACTCGCCGGGTCGACCCCGGGGCCGTTGTCGATCACCGCGACGGCCACCACCTCCGGGGACGCAGTCACCGAGAGCGTCGCGACGGTGCCCGGCGGGGTGTGGGTTCGCACGTTGCCCAGCAGGTTGGCGAAGAGTTGGTGCAGCCGCATGCGGTCACCGCGCACTACCGCCCGAGCGGAGGTGCCGGCGAGCCGCCAGGTCCTCGACGGGTCGATCACCGCGGCGTCGTCGATGGCCCCGGCGAGCAGCGGCATCAGGTCGACATCGTCTGTGGGCGAGGCGTTCTCGGTATCGGTCTGGGTGAGCGTGAGGAGGTCCTCGACCAGCGCGCCCATGCGTTTCGACTCGAAACCCATCCGCTCCATGGCTCGGTCGACCGCCTTATCGACATCCAGGGCACCGGCCCGGTAGAGGTCCGTATAGCCGCGGATCGCGGCGACCGGTGTGCGCAGTTCGTGCGAGGCATCCGCGACGAACTGGCGCATGCGATCTTCGCTGTGCGCCCGTTCCGCCAGCAGGGCGGACACCCCGTCGACCATGCCGTTGAACGCCGTGCCGAGCCGTCCGACCTCGGTACCGACGGCGCCGGGTGTGACGCGACGCGACAGATCGCCGGCCGCGATCTCGTCCGCGGCCTGCGCCATGGTCTCCAACGGGCGCATCTCGCGCCGCACGACGAATCCCGCGATGCCGCCGACGATCACCAGCAGCCCGAGCGAGATCAGGATCTCCAGCAGCACGATGCGGCTGATCGTGCTTTCGGCATCGTTCATCGGGATCCAGAAGACCACGACGACCTGCGGCCCCCCAACCACGTTGCCCACGACGGCCTCGGCGCGGTACACCAGGCCGTTCCCGGAGACGTCCGGGACCGTATACGGCACGCCGAGCGCGGGAGCCCGCCCGACCGCCGGATTCGCATCGCGCAGGCCCGCCGGGGCGCTGAGCACCTGCGTCGTGCCCGGGTCACGAACCACCGAGATGCCCAACTCGCCGGCAAGGGGGTTGGACTCCAGCTGCTGCTGGACGCTCGCGTACGGATCGCGGTTCTGACTCAGGCTCGCGATCACACTGGCCAGCGTCTGATCCTTCGAGTCGATCAGCGACGACCTAGTGACCAGCGGGATCACCACGTCGACCGCGATCAGGGCCACCGCGACCACAACCAGCACCAGCGCGATCAGCCTGGACCGCAAGCTGAGCCGGCCGAACCGGCGGACACGGCGGCGGGAGCCGGGCGCCTCGGTAGTGTGGGGCGCCCGAGCCGCGCCAGGTGCCTCGGCCGTGCCGGCCGCCTCGCCGGTCCCTGGCCCCTGGCCGGACCCCGTTTCCTGGCCGGCACCGCGACCTGAATCCGGACCTGGCGTCACCGATGGGCTGCCCTCATGCGGCACACTGGGCCCGGCGGTCTGTGGTGCGGCGGCGGGTGGCACGGCCGATTCCGAAGCAGAGCCGCCGCTGTACGGTCCGGCCTCCTCAGCCGCGTGCTCCGCCGCCCGATCCCCAGACTCCGACGCAGCCGGCCCCGCAACCGAACCGACCGCCGGCTCCGCAACCGGCCCCGCAACCGAACCGGCGGCCGGCTCCGCAGGGCGACCAGCGGCGGGAGACGTCATAGGCGGTACTCGCATAGGCACATCACCCGCACACCGATCAGTGCCGCTCCCCGCGGAGCACATAACCGAAGCCGCGGTGGGTGTGAATCAACGGCTCGAGCCCGTCGAGGTCGATCTTGCGACGCAGGTAGGAAATGTAGGTCGCGACCACCGAGTCGTCGCCGTAGAAGTCGGTGCCCCACACGGCGTCGAGCAGCTGCTGCCGGGACAGCACGACGTTGGCGTTGATCATCAGGTAGCGCAGCATCTTGTATTCGGTGGGTGCGAGGTCGATCGGCATGCCCGCGCGGGTTACCTGATACGTCGCGGGGTCGAGTTCGACATCGGCCACGCGCAGGGTCTCGTCATCGACGGATTCGGGGCGCACGCGGCGCAGCACGGCGGACACGCGCGCGGCGAGCTCCTCGAGGCCGAACGGTTTCGTCACGTAGTCGTCACCGCCCGCCGTCAGACCGGCGATCTTGTCGGCCGGAGTGTCCCGCGCGGACAGGAACACGACCCCTGCGTCCACCCCGGCCGCCCGCACCCGCCGCATCACCTCAAGCCCGTCGAAGTCGGGCAGCATGATGTCGAGGATGATGAGATCCGGGTGTTCCTCGGTGGCGTGCCGGACGGCTTCGCGCCCGGTCGCGGCCACCGACACGTGGTAGCCGAGGAACCGCATGGACGTCGCGACGACGTCCTGCAGCGACGGTTCGTCATCGACGACCAGCAGTTTGGTGTGTCCGGTGTTCACGATGGCACCTCCTCCGGTGCGGGGTGTGCATCCAACCGCATCGCATTCACAGCATCACACGCCGACGCGGGCCTCATGGCAATTGTCTGTGATTCGCCTGAGTGCCGTGGGGCGGCGGCGAATCAACCGTCACTCTCCGAAGCGCCGGTGTCGCGCAGAGTAATCCCGCAGCGCGCGCAGGAAGTCGACCCGGCGGAAATCGGGCCAATACGCGTCGCAGAACCAGAACTCGGAGTGCACGCTCTGCCACAGCAGGAACCCGGACAGCCGCTGCTCGCCGGAGGTGCGGATCACCAGGTCCGGATCGGGCTGCCCCGACGTGTAGAGGTGCTCGCCGATCGCCTCCACGTCGAGCGTGTCGATCACCTCGCGAAGGTCTTGTCCCGCATCGGCTTTCGCCTGCAGCAAGGACTTCACGGCGTCTGTGATCTCCTGCCGTCCGCCGTAGCCGACGGCGATGTTCACCTCGATACCGGTGCGGTCCGCCGTGCGCAGCTCCGCGGCGGACAGCCGGGTGGCGAGCTCCGGCGGCAGCACGCTCATCGCGCCGACGATCCGCAGCTTCCACGGCGCGCCCGGCGCCGCGAGATCGTCGACGACATCCGCGATGATCGCGAGCAGCGCGGTGACCTCTTCCGCGCTGCGATGCAGGTTGTCGGTGGAGAGCAGCCAGAGCGTCACCATTCGGATCCCGACGCCGCGACACCAGGCGAGCAGGTCCGCGATGTGCGCCGCCCCGGCCCGGTGGCCGTCGGCACTGTCCAGGTCCTCCTTGTGCGCCCAGCGCCGGTTGCCGTCGAGGATCACCCCGACGTGGTGCGGCACCGCCGTCGGGTCGAGTTGGCGCACGAGATGTGCTTCGTAGAGCCGGTAGACGATCGTTGGCATCCGCACGTGAGGCAGATTACTGCCCGGGGCGGGCGTCCGCCGCGCCGATGCGTCACTATGGATGAATGACGCCTCCCGCCGCGACCGCGGTCGCCACCCCGTCGCGATCAGAGATCCGGGAGAAGCTCGCCGCCGGCCGGCCGCGGGCCCGCGGCTGGATTCATCTGTATTCGGCGACCGTCGCGGGGGCCGTCGGCATCGTGCTCATCGTGCTAGCGGCCACGACGGTCAGCGGGGCGGCTGCGGCGGCATGCGCGGTCTACGCGGCCACCGTCGTCGGCCTGTTCACGGTGAGCGCGACCTATCACCGGCATATCTGGATCTCCGAGCGCACCCGGCGCTGGATGAAGCGCACCGACCACTCGATGATCTTCGTGTTCATCGCCGGGACCTACACGCCGTTCGCCGTGCTCGCCCTGCCGCATCGGACGGCGACGGCGGTGTTGATCATCGTGTGGGCCGGGGCCATCGGCGGCGTGGCGCTGAAGATGGCGTGGCCGTCGGCGCCACGCTGGCTGGGTGTGCCGATCTACCTGGCCCTGGGCTGGGTCGCGGTCTTCGTCATCCCCGACATCCTGCACGGCGGCGGGGTCGCCCCGCTGGTGCTGATGATCGCCGGCGGGGCGCTGTACTCGGCCGGCGCGGTGTTCTACGCGACGCGGCATCCCAAGGGCTGGCCGCTGACCTTCGGCTACCACGAGTTCTTCCACGCGTTCGTCTCGGCGGCCGCGATCTGCCACTGCGTCGCGATCTGGCTGATCCTCTACTGAACCTCCGGCGTGCGCGGCGGCGCGTCCGCCGGCCCGAGAGTGTCTGGTATGACGTTGTTCTCGTGCAGCGCCGGTTTCGGATCGGCCGGGGTCGCGGCGGGCCGTCCCGGAGCGCCGCGCTCAATCCGGGCCGGGAGTATCGGGTATGACGTTGTTCTCGTGCAGCGCCCGTTCCAGATCGGCCGGGGTCGCGGCGGGCATGTCGCACACGAACCCGCGACAGACGTAGGCGGCGGCGCGTCCGCCCACGCCCGGGCGGTCGGCGAGCAGCGGTCGGCCGGGCTCGTCCGGCTCCCCCACGTCGATCACGCTGCCGCCCGGCGCGAGACGGCGCGCGGCGCGCGCCAGCTCGTCGCGGTGTGACCCGGCGGGGCCGGCGATCACGATCTGCAGCGGGCCTGCGGCGCGCGCCTCGGCCACGGCCAGGTGCCAGCCCGCGGAGCGCGGATACTGAACCGCCAGTCCCGCAACGGATGCGGTGATCTCCTCAGCGGCATCCCACCACGCGCCGGTCCCGGTGAGCGCCGCCGCCGTCAGCAGCGCGTCCGCGGCGGCAGCGATCCCGGACGGTGCGGCACCATCCGTCGGATCGCGCGGCGGCATGATGGCGGGGCCATCGGAGCCTCCCGGCGTGCTGGCCGTGTCGAACCATGCGCCGTCGGGCTCGCGGAAGAGCCGGAGCATGTCGGTGAGCATGCCGGTCGCAGTCGCCAGCCGCTCGGGTGCGCCGGTCGCCTGGTACAGGGCGAGCAGCCCGGCAGCGAAGCAGGCGTGGTCGGCTAGCGTCGCCTGCCCGGCTCCGGGCGCGCCTTCGAACGCGCTGTGGCGCCAGCCGCCGTCCACGCGGCACAGCCGCAGCGCCGTGTCGGCAGTGGCGTCCGCGGCGTCGATCCAGTCGATGCGGCCGAGGGCGGCACCGGCCTCGGCGAGCGCCGCGATCGCGAGCCCGTTGCTGCGTAACACGACGATCTCGTCACGTCCGGGTTGCGGGCGGGTGTCCCGGATCTTCTTGAGCGCGGCGCGCACTGTCTCGAAACCGATCGGGTCCTCGGGATCGGTGGGGCGACGCAGGATCTCGCCCTCGGGGTCCGGCCGGGCCGGATCGACGCCGAACGTCGTCAGCGCCGCCGCGACGGCCGTGCCAAGGCCGGTTCCGGTGTCGGCTCTGGTGTCGGTCACAGTGCCGGCCGCAGTGCCAGTCTCGGTGCCGGCCGCGTCGGACAGCGCCGTGCGCAGGGCCGACACGAGGTCGTCGATCGGCCAGCGGTACGTCAGGCCCTCCACTCCAGCCGAGTCCGCATCCAGCGACGTGATGAAACCACCGGTGGGCGAACGCATCTCACGAAGCAGAAACTCCGCCGTCTCGTCGGCCACGCGCGCGGACAGCGCGGACCCACTGAGCCGAGCGTGGTGGGCGTAGACCCGGAGCAGCAGCGCATTATCATCCAACATCTTCTCGAAATGCGGTGTGTACCAATCGGCGTCGACGGTGTACCGGGCGAAACCACCCGCGAGCTGGTCGTAGATCCCGCCGCGGGCCATGTGGTCCAGGGTGACCGTCGCCGCATCGAGCAGCGCGGTCTCGCGAGTGCGCTCGTAGTGGCGCAGCAGGAACTCGATCACCATCGCCGGCGGGAACTTCGGCGCCGAGCCGAAACCGCCGTGGCGGCGGTCGATCTGTGCCAGCAGGAGCCGCGCGGCGTGGTCGAGTTCCGCCGTGCCGATGCCGGGACGGGTGCCGATCCCCGTGCGGGTGCCCATCCCGGTGCCGGCTGGGCCGTCATCGGCGGTGCCAGCATCGGCCGCTGCGCCCGCTCCCCGGCTCGCCGCATCGCGCAGCTGGGCCGCGATGCGACCAGCGGCCGACGTCACCCCGGCCGGATCGCGCCGCCAGGCCTCCGACACGGCCTCGAGCACCTGCGCAAACGACGGCATCCCGCCCCGCGGCGTGCGCGGGAAGTACGTGCCGGCGTAGAACGGCCGGCCCTCGTGGTCGAGGAAGCACGTCATCGGCCAGCCGCCCTGGCCCGTCATGGCCTGCGTCGCCGTCATATACGTCGCGTCGACGTCCGGGCGCTCCTCGCGGTCGGCCTTGATCGCCACGAAGTCCCGGTTGATCACCGCCGCCGTCCCGGGATCCTCGAACGACTCGTGCGCCATCACGTGGCACCAGTGACAGGACGCATAGCCGACCGACAACAGCACGGGGACGTTCCGGCGCTTGGCCTCCTCGAACGCGGCCGCGCCCCACTCCCACCAGTCAACAGGATTATCCTTGTGCTGCAACAGGTATGAGCTCTTCGCGCCCGCCAGCCGATTCATCGATCTGCACCGTTCCCGTCACTGTGCGGCGGTCCTTCGTGTGTCAATTCGCGACCCGTTGACACACGAAATTGACACCCGAAACCGCGCCGCGGGGCGGCCGCACTGCCGTCCCGGCCTCAACGCTACCGACGCATCCGCCGCTCGCCACGGTCCTACCGAGCCCATCGTCGGTCCTGGCTTATGGCGGGCGGCGCCTTCGATGACGATGGTTCGCTGGCCCGGGCGGCGCCCTGGCACCGGGTCGCCGACGCTGGCCCGCGGGATCTCTATGGCCCCCGAGGGCGTCGGGAGTAGCCTATCTGGACGGTTCATCCAGTTTGGACGTATAGTCCAAACACATGGAGGCTGATGGCGAGAACACGGATGATCGGGTCCGGATGTGGGCGCCCGTAGGCCAGGCCGTCGCGCTGCTGCTCGGCCCGTATGCCGAGGTGGTGCTGCACGATCCGGACACCGACCGCATCCTGGCGATCTGGAACTCGATAGGCGCCCGCGGTCCGGGGGACCCTTCGCTGCTGGGCGAGCTGGACGCGCTGGACCCGTCGGCGCGGGACGTGTTCGGCCCGTACGAAAAGGTGCTCGCGGATGGCCGGCGACTGTCCTCCGTCAGCGCCGTCCTGCGCGGTCCGGACAGAAAGGCCGCTGCGGTGCTGTGCGTCAATCTCGACCGCACGCCGCTGGAGCAGGCCGCGGCCGTGCTGTCCGCTTTCGGCGCCCCCACGACGCCCCGGCCGGAGCCACTGTTCGAGCAGGACTGGACCGAACGCGTCCAGCACATCGTCGGCACATACGTGCGCGAATGCGGCCGCCCCCTCGAGCGGCTGACCCGCGCCGACCGACTGGCCGTCCTCGCCCGCCTGAACGAGGCCAAGATCTTCGCCGTGCGCCGCGCTACCCCCGTCGTCACGGCCGCCCTACGAGTCTCCCGTTCCACCCTCTATGGCCTGCTGGCCGAACTCCGAGCCCCCAGCACGAAGGACAACACATGACCCGACTGCCCGACTTCCGCCTGGAAACCTACTTCTCCCGGTGGGAGTTCACCGCGCGTCACCACCTGACCGCCTCCGACGCGCAGACGATGACCCTCAGTGAGCTGCTCACCCTGGCCGATGACCAGGACCGTGCCGCGTTCGCGAACCTGCCATTGAGCTACACCGAGACCCACGGCGACCCGGCCCTGCGCGAGGCGATCGCCGGGATGTACGAGCGGGCCGGCGCCGACGACGTGATCTGCTTCGCCGGCGCCGAGGAAGCCCTCTACCTGGCGATGAACGTGCTGCTGGATGCGGGCGACCACGCAGTGGTGGTGACGCCGAACTATCAGGCGGCCGAGACCGTGCCACTCGCCCTGTGCGAGGTCACCGGCGTCGCCCTTGACCCCGACCAAGACTGGGCGCTGGACCTCGACGCGGTGCAGGCGGCGATCCGGCCGAACACCCGGGTCGTGTCGGTGAACTTCCCGAACAACCCCACCGGCAAGGTCATCAGCGCCGCCGAGTTCACCGAGCTGGCGAGGTTGTGCGACGAGCGCGGCATCCACCTGTTCAGCGACGAAGTCTACCGCGGCCTGGAACTCGACGCGGCCCGCACCCTGCCGCAGGCCGCGGACCTGTCCGAGCGAGCCCTGTCGCTGAACGTCACCTCCAAGTCGCTCGGCCTGCCGGGTCTGCGCATCGGCTGGATCACCTGCCGCGACCGCAAACTGGTAAGCCGCCTGGAGCGGGCCAAACACTACACCACGATCTGCAACTCCGCCCCCAGCGAGATCCTGGCCCGCATCGCGATTAAGGCTCGCGCCATGATCCTGCACCACAACCGGGCGCTCATCGCCCACAACCTGCCGCTGTTCGATGCCTTCTTCGCCGAGCACCCCGACCTCTTCGAGTGGCGGGCTCCCGACGGCGGCTGCGTCGCCTTCCCCCGCTACCTCGGCCCGGACGGAGTGGAGGAGTTCTGCACCCGCCTGGTCGAAGAAGCCGGCGTCCTGCTGCTGCCTGCCAGCATCTACCACTCCGAGCTGACCCCGACCCCCGCCGACCGCTTCCGCATCGGCGTGGGCCGCGCCCACCCCGAAGAAGGCCTGGCCGCCATCACCGAGTGGCTGCGAGAAAACCGACGACACCACTCGTCCTGGACACCACCGACATCAAGCGCGCCGACTCGATGCCGCGCTCGCCTCAGCCGTCCTGCGCCGGCCCACCCCGTAAGGACGGCCGAGCGGAGCGCCGAGCGAACGGTTCGCGATGCAGCAGGCACGATGAGCAGAGCGCGGAGCGAACAATCAGACACCCGCGGCGAGGGCTTGTTCGATGCGGTCGCAGACATGCTCGACCACTGCGATGCGGGCGGTGGGCTTGTGTTCAGCGGCGATCACCGTCCAGGGGGCGACGGCCGAACCGACACCGCGCCGGGCCGTGTGATCTCGACTACAGTTGCGGCAAGCACCACGTCCGGCAGACGTCACGATTCGCAAACTGGGAGGTTGCGATGATCGTCCAGGATGTACTCGCAGGAAAGGGCCGGTCGGTGGTGACGATCAGCCCGAACGCATCGATCTCGGAACTGGTCGCCGCGCTCGCCGAGCACGGTATTGGCGCGCTTGTCGTATCGACCGACGGAACCCGAATCGACGGGATCGTCAGCGAGCGCGATATCGCCCGGGCCATGCACAAACACGGCGCGGCCGTGCTGCACATGCACGTGAGCGAAATGATGACGTCCGACGTCCAGACCTGTCGGCCTGGCGACCGGATCAGCGATATCGCGCGGATCATGACCGAGCGGCGGTTCCGCCACCTTCCGGTGGTCGACGGTGACGCGCTCGTCGGCATCGTGTCCATCGGCGACGTCGTAAAAAAGCGGATCGACGAATTGGAGACCGAGTCCGGCCACCTGATGGACTACCTCACATCCCCCTGATCGCCGCCTATGGATGGGGTGTGTCGACGGTCCACGGACCCGACTGGGACAGCAGGAGTCCGCGGGCCATGGGCGGGGTGTGAGCAGGCCTCCTTCCGTAGTGGTCCGCTCGTAAGCTGCGGATCATGACCGACGAGTTGGCGGCGAGGATCCGGGCGATCTGTCTGGCGCTGCCCGAAGCGACCGAGCGACTCAGCCACGGATCGCCGGGATTCTTCTGCGGCAAGCAGTTTGCGCTGCTGTGGGAGCACGGGCACCACGACCACGACTTTCCCCACCTGTGGTGCGCGGCGCCGCCGGGCGCGCAGCAGGCGATGGTAGTCGAGCAGCCGGACCGCTACTTCGTCCCGCCGTATGTCGGGCACCGCGGCTGGCTCGGCGTCCGGCTGGACGGCACGGTGGACTGGATGCAGATCGAGGACCTGTGCGAGGACGCGTATCGGTGCGTGGCTCCCCGCCGGCTGATTGCGTTGCTGGATCGGTGACTGCGTCCTAATCGTCGACGGCTACTTTGTCCGCAGCGCCCGCTTTATCACGAGCATCGTCACCCGCACAGTCCCCCGATCCGCCGGCCGCGTCCGAACCCGAACCGGCATCGGACGAGGACGCCGTCAGGGTCGTCATATCCGGCGGTATCCCGGTGTCCGAGCCAGCGGCGGCATCATCGAACTTCTTCGACACCCGGCGCAGATGCCGGTTCATGGACTTGACGAGGAAGAACAGCGCGACGCCGAGGAAAAGCCAGATCAACAGCCCGGCGGGAGCGGCCTTGCCCCATTCGGGCCCATGGCCGCTGGACGGGTCGTAATCGCCGGGCTGCGCCGCGACCCAGGCCGCCAGCCGGTCGATCGCCGGTGCCGCCATAGCCACCAGTGTTGTCATGTCGCGTTCACCCGCTCCGTGATTCCTGCGAACAGATCATCCTCCGGAACCGACGAATCCACCAGCGAGCGGACCAGCTCGTAGTCGTCCGTGCCCCACACGGCAGCCTCGACCTCGTGCGGGATCGCGAACCAGTGTCCATCCTCCGGATCGATCTGGGTGGCGTGCGCCTTGAGCGCGGCGTCCCGGACGTCCAGGAAGTCGGTGACGTCGATGCGGGTGGTGATCTTCTCGCTGCGGTCGGGGCGGCCCGTCGCGCGCATGCGGTCGATCCACGCCTTGAACGGACTGGTGCCGTTGTGGGCCAGCATGGCCTCGTCGATGGCTTCGAGCCGCCGGAGCGAAAAGCCACCGTGGTAGTACAGCTTCAACGGCTGCCAGGCATCGCCGGCGTTCGGGAACATGTCCGGGTCGGCCGCCGCGTCGAAGGCCGCGACCGAGATCACGTGCGTACGGATGTGATCGGGGTGCGGATAACCGCCCTCCTCGTCGTAGGTGACGACGACATGCGGCCGGAAATCGCGCATCAGGGCGACCAACGCCTCCGTCTCCGACTCCGGGTCCAGCGCCGCGAAACTGCCGCTCGGCAGGTCCCAGGTGTCCGGTGGGCCCTCGTGGTATCCGGAATCCTCGAACCCAAGCCACGCGTGCTCCACGCCGAGAATCCTTGCAGCTTCCGCCATCTCGCGGCGTCTAACCTCCGCGAGCGGCTCGTCCCCGAGCGTGAAGGACTTGTTCAGGATGTCGCCGCGCTCCCCGCCGGTACACGACACGACGAGCACACGGACGCCGTCTGCCGCGTATTTCGCCAGCGTCGCGGCACCCTTGCTCGATTCGTCGTCCGGGTGGGCATGGACCGCCATCAGCCGCAGGCCGCGCTCTGCCTCACTCACGCACTCAAGTCCTCTCTTGCTCACAGAATGTCATGTGCCTGCCACCATTGTTCCCTCTCCGGTTCCGCGCCCACGATGCGCATGGCCGGGCCGGACCGAACGGGGCCCGCCTCACGAATTCTCGGACCCCACCAGCGAATGCTGTGTTAGGCTGACCACAGTGTGCGGCTCCTTCCGGGGCCGCACGTTCGTCTATGTGCAGGTCACCGCTCGCGGAGACACTGACGCCGGACGGTGACGGCCCGGGTACGGGTCGATGAGCACATAAGGGCCCGCGCAGTCATCGGCCGCGCGGGCCGTTACGCATAGTAAGGAGTGATCATGACCGCAGCGGATCAGACCTGGTTGACCCAGGAAGCGTATGACCGCCTGAAGGCAGAGCTGGACGAGCTGGTGGCCAATCGTCCGGCGCTGGCGGCCGAGATCAACGCACGCCGTGAAGAAGGCGACCTGAAGGAGAACGGCGGCTATCACGCGGCACGGGACGAACAGGCGAAACAGGAGGGGCGCATCCGGCAGCTGCAGGAGCTGCTGCGTAGCGCGAAGGTCGGCGTGCGGCCGGCGGACGACGGGATCGTCGAGCTCGGCATGGTCGTCACCATCGCGTATGACGGCGATGACGACACCGAGACCTTCCTGCTCGGTTCGCGCGAGGAAGGCACCCACGGCGATCTCCCCGTGTACTCTCCGCAATCACCGCTGGGCAAGGCGATCGTAGGAGCGAGCCGCGGCGAGGCCCGCGAGTACGAGCTTCCGAACGGCCACCATCAGAAGGTGACCATCGTCGAGGCCAAGCCGTTCGACGCGTAGCCCCGTCGGGCTCAGTTGATCGAACAATGCCCGGCGCCGGAAACCGTCATATCCGGTCGGCCCGCCGGCTGCCGGCCATCGACGGCGGATATGACGGATATGACGACGTTCGCGTCGTTACTCGTCGACGTGCACGGTGAGCCCGGCCTGGGACAGCACCGCCATGATCTCCTCCGAATGGTCGTGGCCGCGGCATTCCAGGCGCAGGCTGACCTGCACGTCGCCGAGCCGGAGCCCGGAGCCGACGCGCGAGTGGACCACGTCGATCACGTTGCCGCCGTGGTCGCCGACGAGCGTCAGCATCCGCGCGAGCGACCCCGGGCGGTCCGGGATGTCGACGCGCAGCGACAGGAACCGCCCGGCCGCGACGAGGCCGTGCTGGGTGACGTGCAGCAGCAGTAGCGGGTCGATATTGCCGCCCGACAGCACCGCGACCACCGGCGGGGTGAACGCGTGCGGATGCGCGAGGATCGCGGCGACGGCGGCCGCGCCCGCAGGTTCGACTACCAGCTTCGCGCGCTCCAGACACAGCAGCATCGCCCGCGAGAGCTGCCCTTCGGAGACCGTCACGATCTCGTCGACGAGGTGGGAGACGTGGTCGAACGTGAGGTCGCTGGGCGTATCCACGGCGATGCCGTCCGCGAGTGTCGTCATGGACGTGGCGCGCACCGGGTGGCCGGCGGCCAGCGAGGCGGGCCATGCGGCCGCGGACTCGGCCTGCACCCCGACCACCCTGGCACCCGGCCGCAGTCCCTTCACGGCTGTCGCGATACCGCTGATCAGCCCGCCGCCTCCGGTCGCCACGATCACGGTCGCGACATCCGGTACCTGGTCGCAGATCTCGAGACCAACGGTGCCCTGGCCACGCAGAATGTCCGGGTGATCGAACGGGTGCACCAACACCGCGCCGGTCTCGGCGCTCATCGCGCGCGCGGCCTGAAGCGACCCCTCGATCGTGTCGCCGACCAGATGCACGGTCGCCCCGTACGCCTTGGTCGCGGCCAGCTTGGCGATCGACGCGCCCACCGGCATGAACACCGTCGCCGCGGTGCCGAGCATCCGCGCTGCGAGGGCAACCCCCTGGGCATGGTTCCCGGCCGAGGCCGCCACCACGCCGTTGGCTCGCTCGGCGTCGGTGAGCCGCGCGATCCGCGTGTAGGCACCCCGGATCTTGAAAGAGCCTGTGCGCTGCAGGTTCTCGCACTTGAGGAACACCGGGCCACCGACCATCTCCTGGAGCGGCCGCGAGCTGTCGACCGGCGTATGCCGCACGATCGGCTCGAGCAGATCTGCGGCGGCACGGATTTCGTCCAGGGTGACTCGTTGCATGGATCGAATCCTGCCAGCACTCGACCTGCTCCGCGCCGTGACCCACCGCCGTGGGTGATCGCTGCGACCCGTCGCTGTGGGCGATCGCTGCCGTGGTCGATCACGACCGGCTGCGCGGGCGACCGCTACACCTCGCCCGCCGACTCCGGCAGTAATTCGTACACCGGGTTGGCGATCGCGAGGTGATCCTTGTACCGCCCGACGCGGCCGGTCGCACGCAGCCGGGCACCGGGGGTGATGCCGGGGATGCTGGTGCGGCCGAAGAAGAGCAGGCGCAGCCCACCGGAATCGTCGAACAGCCGGGCCTCCAGCGACAGGCCGGCCATGGAGCTGGTTTGGACCGTGACGACGCGTCCCTCCACGGTGACGTACCGTTTCCACACCGCATCGGCGATCGGTGTGACTCCCCCACCCGTCGACGGCGGCTCGGCCTTGCGCCGCGGGCGCGGGCCGCCGTGGCCGGCGTGGCCGGATCCGCCTGCCACCGGTGCCAGCGCGGGGGTCGCGGCGGCTCGTCGCTCCTCGGCCTCGAGGCGCACGACCACGTCATGCGACAGCGTGGTGTCGTACGGGACGATGGTCGCCGCGACGTGCGGAATCCGCCCGACGGCGGCGGCGATCCGGTCCGCGGTGCGATCGTGCAGCAGCTGCCCCCATCCGCGCCGATACGTCCGACGCGGCAGCAGCACCGTGGTCTCCGCGCTCTCGCCGACCACGGTGGACAGCGCGAATTCAGCGGCCGAACGCACCAGGCGCCGGTCCGGGCACTCGACGATCTCCAGCGGATACCGATCCCCCAGGCGGCGGTCCACCCAACCCCGTTGCAGCCGATCGGCGACCATGCTGTCGATGACGAAATGCACGGCGCGCAACTCGGTGGGGCGCAGGCTCGCGGCGTAGCGCAGCGCCCGCAGCGCGGCCAGGTCGAGCGTGTCGACCATGACGAGCACGACGTGCCGCGGGTAGCGCGGCGCCTCGGCCTGGTCCTGGCGGATCCAGGTCGCCAGGTCCAGTGACCGGGCCTCCGCACGGTACTGGCGATTGAGACGGATGAACACGAACACGAGAATCGGGAACAGCAGGACGACCAGCCACGCGCCCTCGGTGAACTTGACGACGGCGAAGATCAGCACCACCAGCGCGGACAGCGCGCCGCCGGACGCGTTGATGACGAGCCTGCGCCGCCAACTCGATTCGCGCCGGACATGGTGATAGCGGGCCATGCCGAACCCGGCCATGGCGAAACCGGTGAACACGCCGATCGCGTAGAACGGCAGCAGGGCGTTGACGTGGGCGTGCGCGACGGCGATCAACGCGATCGATACGGCGGCGAGGATGACGATTCCGTTCGAGAACACCAGCCGGTGGCCGCGTTTGGTCAGCCAGCGGGGCAGGAACGAGTCCTCGGCGACGAAACTGGCCAGGAAGGGGAATCCATTGAAGCTGGTGTTCGCGCCCGTGTACAGGATCAGCGCCGAGGCCGCCTGGACGACGATGTAGAAGACGTGGCCGGCGGGCCCGTTGCCGAAGACGGCGCGCGCCTCCTGCGAGATCACCGACGGGTAGCCGGCCGCGAACGGCGTCGCGTGCGTGACGTGCGCCAGCCAGGAGACTCCGGCGACGAGCACGCCGAGGATGCTCGCCATCACGACGAGGACCCGGCGCGCGTTGCGACCCTGCGGCGCCCGGAACGCACTCACGCCGTTCGATATCGCCTCGAGGCCGGTGAGCGACGATCCGCCGTTCGCGAACGAGCGCAGCACCACGAGGACCACCACGAAGAACGCGAGGCCCGACATGTGCTCGACCGGCACCGTGCCCTTCAGCGCGGCCACGTCATATCTCGGCAGGGTGCCGGCGATCTCGCGGATGATCCCGACGATGATCACGGCGATCATCGCGGTGGCGAACACGTAGGTGGGCAGCGCGAACAGCTTGCCGGCTTCGCGAATGCCACGCAAGTTCCCGTAGGCGATGAGAATGACGACTCCGACGGTGATCTCGGTACTGTACGGGCCGAGCGCCGGAACGGCGGACGCCACGGCGACGGTGCCGGCGGCCGCCTGCACCGCGACGGTGACGACGTAGTCGATGAGCAGCGCGACGGCGGCGACCTGCGCAACGCGCGGCCCGAAGTTCTCCCGGGCGACGACATAGGACCCGCCGGCGCGCGTGTAGACCTGGACGACCTCGCGATAGGACAGCGTCATGAGCACGAGGATGAGCAGGATCGCGCCGGTGACGGGCAGCACGATGGTGAACGCGGCCATGCCGAACCACGGCAACAGCTCGACCAGCATCGCCTCGGTGCCGTAGGCCGAGGAGGAGATGCAGTCGGGCGAGAGCACGCCCAGCGCCACCGTTTTCGAGAGCTTCTGGTGCCGCAGCTCCGCCGAGATCAACGGCCGGCCGAGCAGGGCGCACTTGATGCGGTAGCCGAGCCGCTCGGGGATGTCGACGGACATCCACGGGTCGTCCACACCCCCGGTCGCCCGGCCGCTCTGCGACTCCGTCATGTTCTTCCTCCGTCATGCGGCCCACGAGTGGCCGCGCTCCCCTCAAACGTTGCGCGGCCAGTAGTCGTCCGGCCGGAGTACCACCGCGGCGGCGCCGAGGATGCCGGCGTCGCCGCCGAGCTCCGCCGCCGAGATGCGCGGCCGCGCAGCGTATCCCAGCGCGGCATATCGCCGATAGGCCGCGTCCATGGGCTGCGCAAGGAGGTCGAAGGCGTGGGCCACGCCGCCACCGATCACCACCTTGTCGAGGTCGAGGAGTGTGACGGCGCCGGCGACCGCCATGCCGATCGCCTCCGCGGCGCGGCGCATCGCAGCGAGTGCGATCTCGTCCCCCGCTCGAGCGGCCTCGGCGACGGCGGTGGCCGTCCGCAGCGGGACCTTCCTGTCGCTCGTGTGCTCGGCGGCCCAGCGGGCGATCGACGTGCCGCTGGCGACCGCCTCCAGGCAGCCGACGCCGCCGCAGGCGCACAGCGGTCCGGCGGGATCGATCGACACGTGACCGATATGCCCCGCGTTCCCGCCGGCGCCCGGAACCACCCGCCCGCCGAGGATCAGACCCCCGCCGACGCCGGTCGACACGACCATCCCCAGCACGTTCCCCAGGCCCCGAGCAGCGCCGAGCCAATGCTCGGCCACGGTCACGGCGACGGCATCGCCGAACATGCGCACCGGCAGGGTGTAGCGCTGCGCGAGCCGATCCCGCAGCGGGAAATCCCGCCAGGCCGCGATATTGACCGGGGACACCGTGCCGGCGCGCGCGTCGAGCGGACCGGCCGTCGCTACGCCGATTCCGGCGAGGGTGCCGCCACCCCCGACCGACCTCAGCGACTCGGGCAGCCCGAGCCGCTCGGGCGGTCCGGACACGGTAGCCGCGCGAACATCGTCATCTCCGCCGACCTCGATGCCGGCAGCCGCCAGCGCGCCGTCGGCAGCCTGGCAGACCGCGCCGAAAACCGTTGCCGCATCATCGGATCGCGGCGTGGGCACCTGGTGGCGGCCGAGGATCCGGCCGGAGTCCGAGACGACGGCGGCGGCGAGTTTGGTGCCGCCCACATCGATGGCGAGTGCCTGCATCGCGGGCCGGTCAGGACAGCGCGTCGGCGAGGTCCGCGGCGAGATCGTCCGCGTCCTCCAGGCCGACGGAGAGCCGGATCAGGTCGGGGGGCACGGCAGTCACCGAATCGGCGACGGAGGCGTGCGTCATCAGGTGCGGATGCTCGATCAGCGATTCGACGCCGCCCAACGACTCGGCCAGCGTGAAAAGCCTGGTGCGGGAACAGACCTTGACGGCCTCCTCTTCGCCGCCGACCACCGTGAAGGACACCATCCCGCCGAAGCCCCGCATCTGCTTCGCCGCGACCGTATGCCCCGGATCGTCGGGCAGGCCGGGGTAGTGTACGCGCGCCACCTTCGGCAGGCTCACCAGCAACTCCGCGATGCGCTCGGCGTTGTCGCAATGCCGTTCCATGCGCAGCGCAAGGGTTTTCACTCCGCGCAGGGTGAGCCAGGCGTCGAACGGCGCGGCCCCGGAGCCGACGGTGGTGATGAAGGCGGTGAAGGCCTCGGCCAACTCCTCGTCGGAGGTGACGAGCGCACCGCCGATCACGTCGGAATGCCCGCCGAGATACTTGGTGGTCGAATGCATGACGACATCCGCGCCGAGCGAAAGCGGCGTCTGCAGGTACGGCGAGGCGAAGGTGTTGTCCACGGCCAGTTGTGCGCCGGCGGCGTGCGCGATCTCGGCCAACGCCTCGATGTCGCTGACGCCGAGCAGCGGGTTGGTCGGCGTCTCACACCAGATCAGCCGGGTGCGCGGGGTGATCGCGGCGCGGACGGCGGCGAGATCGTCGAGCGCCACCGTGGTGCAGGAGATGCCCCAGGGCACGCCGAACTGGTCGATCATGCGGTAGGTGCCGCCGTATCCGTCGGCCGGCAGGATGATGTGGTCGCCGGGGCGCAGCACCGTCCGCAGCAGGCAGTCGATCGCGGCCATACCGCTCGCGAACGCGTGGGCGTGCCGGCCACCCTCGAGGCTGGCGAGAGCGATCTGTAGCGCGGTTCGGGTCGGGTTTCCGGCGCGCGAATAGTCGTAGCCGGCCTTCATGACACCGACCTCGTCCATGGCGAACGTGGAGGTCTGGTAAATCGGCACCGCCATGGCGCCGGTGCGCTGGTCGGGCTCCTGCCCGGCGTGGATCGCACGGGTAGCGAAAGCGTCGGTCGGACTCACCGGCATAGCTTACGAGCCTTCCTTGACGGGGCGGGCACCTACGGTAAGGACACACGTCCGCGAAATCCGAGGAGCACGTTATGCCGCGCACGTCCGTCGCTGCCGTCGCCCGTGCCCAGGGCGCTCCCGTCGAGCTGGTCGAGATCCTTGTCCCCGATCCCGGCCCGGGCGAGGTGGTGGTGCGAGTGCAGGCATGCGGGGTATGCCGGACCGATCTGCACTACCGGGACGGCCTGATCGGCAGCGACTTCCCATACCTGCTGGGACACGAGGCGGCTGGCATCGTGGCTGCGGTGGGAGACGGCGTCACCGAGGTCGCGGTCGGCGATTACGTGATCCTCAACTGGCGCGCGGTCTGCGGGCGGTGCCGGGCGTGCCGACGGGGACGGCCGTGGTACTGCTTCGACACCCACCACGCATCGGGCCGCATGACGATCGCCTCAGGGCCGGATGCCGGGCAGGCGCTGTCGCCCGCGCTGGGGATCGGCGCATTCACCGAATACACCCTGGTGGCGGCGGGTCAGTGCACGACGGTGAACCCGGCCGCGCCGCCGACGGTGGCCGGTCTGGTCGGATGCGGGCTCGCGGCAGGGCTCGGCGCCGCGCTCAACACGGCGGGTGTGTCCCGCGGCGATTCGGTGGCGGTGATCGGCTGCGGCGCGGTGGGCGGTGCGGCGATCGCGGGCGCCCGGCTAGCTGGGGCGACGACGGTCATCGCCGTCAGCCGGAGCGCGCACAAACTCGCGCTGGCAACCGATCTGGGCGCGACAGCGACCGTCAACAGCACCGAGTCGGATGTCGTTCAGGCGGTACGGACGCTGACCGGGGGCTTCGGCGCGGACATCGTCATCGACGCCGCCGGTACACCCGAGACCTGGCGGCAGGCGTTCTACGCGCGGGACCTGGCCGGGACCGTCGTGTTGGTCGGTCTCCCTGCCCCGGGGGCGCGCATTCCCGAGCTTCCGCTGGGCGACGTCTTCGGCCGCGGCGGTGCGCTGAAGGCATCATGGTACGGGGATTGCCTACCGTCCCGGGACTTCCCGATGTTCATCGACCTCTACCTGCAGGGCCGGTTGCCACTCGATATGTTCGTCTCCGAGACGATCGCGCCGGCCGATCTGAACGCGGCGTTCGACCGGCTCGCCGCTGGCGCGGTGCTCCGCAGCGTGGTGACCTTCGACTGATCCGGTTCACGCGGAATTGTGGTGGGAATCTCATCTTCGCGACATACGTTCCGAATCGTAGAACAGCACAGCGACGCGGGAACACGAGGCACCGTCACCGCGACGACGCATCCCACGCACGCAGACGCTGCTGGCAGCGCCGGTAGAGGGCGAGACGGGTCCGCCACCGGCGCGGGAGCGAAGGAGGTGCGCGATGCCCATCATGGTGAGAAGGGACGCGCGCGCCGGCGGCGCAGGCGTTTCGAGGCGCGCCGCACGACGGGGCGCAAGACTTGGCACACGGCCGGCGATCGGATTCGGGGCGGTGACCGCAGGGCTCATGGGCGCCGTGGGCGCGTCGGTGCTGACCCTGGTACATCAGGCGCGCGAGGCGTCGTCGACCATCGAGACGGCGGCGCGCGGCGCTGCTGCGTTCAGCGGACTGTGGGTCGATGGCCAACCATTCGAGTGGCAGAGCCTCGTCCCGAACGGCGACGGCGTGTATCTGCCGGACGGCAGCGGCCCACAGACGACCATCCCTGCAGGGACCCATGTGTTGGGAGTCGTGGGCGACTCGCTGTCGGTCGGTTTCGGATGCACGACTATCGACGAGTTGCCCGGCGTGGTGATGGCCCGCAGCGCCGCCGCGGCGCTGCACCGCCCGGTGCGGTTGGTCACCGTGGGCGTCGCCGGCAGCACCACCGCCGAGCTCACCGGGCAGGTGAGACGCGTGCTCGCGGAGCTGCCGGATGCGGTCGTGATCACGGTCGGCGCGAACGACGTCCTGCATCGATGCTCACCCCGTCACGCGGCACGGGAATTACGCACCATCGTCGAAGAGCTTCGCGCGCGTAGCGTCAGCGTCGTGGTCGCCACCTGTCCGGACCTGGGCGTCATCGTGCCGATCGGTCAGCCGCTGCGGCGCATCGTGGGCGCGTGGTCGTGCGATCTGGCCAAGAAGCAGGAGCGAGCCGTCACCGCCGCGGGCGGGACGCCGGTGGCGCTGGCCCGTCTGGTCAGCCCCGAATTCTACGGCCATCCGGAGCTGTTCTACGCCGACGGGTTCCATCCGTCCGGCCTGGGCTACGCCAGGGCCACCGCCGCGATCCTGCCGGCCGTGATCGACGCCCTCCGGTAGCGGCCGGCAGGAGCCCGCGGACCCGCGGCATCGAAGCCAAGCGGGGTCAACGGGAGGCAACCGAAGTCAAGGGGACGGCCGAACCGCCAGCCGCTCGGCGAGATCACCGAGGATCCCCGCCACCACGCCGCTCGGCACCCCCGCCGCTGCCGCATCCGCGGCGAGCACCGCCAGTTGATCCGGCAGCGCGAGCACGCCGACATCCGGTACCGTGCGCCGAATCTCGCCACACGCATCAGCGGCCAGATCGGCCAACTCCTGAAGAGCCGATCGCGCCGCGGCCTCGCGGCCGGCATGCCCCCAGGACGACGCAGGCCGGGCCCGGAGCCGACGGAGCATGTCCGTCAGATCCGGGCCCGGCCGCGAGAACACCGTCATATCCGGTTACATACCAGCGCGAAACCAGCGGCGCGCCGCGCAACCGGCACCTGAGGCTACTCGCGGAAGTACGACATCAGTCGCAGGATCTCCAAGTACAGCCACACGAGCGTCACCATCAGCCCGAACGCGAAATACCACGCGAATTTCGCCGGCGCGCCGATCTTCAGCGCCTTGTCGATCTGGTCGAAGTCGAGCAGGAAGGACATCGCCGCGATCACGATGCACACGATCGAGAACACGATCGCGAGCCCGCCGCCGGACCGAAGCCCGGTGTCGAAGTGGAACAGCCACGCCGCAACCATGTTGAACAGCATCAGCACGACGACGCCGATCATCGCGCCGAGCAGAACCTTGGTGAACTTCGGCGTCACCCGGATCGCGCCGGTCTTGTACACGAACAGCATGCCGCCGAAGACGCCGAGCGTGCCGACGATCGCCTGCAGTGCGATGCCCGGGTAGACCGTGTTGAACCAGCCGCTCAGGCCGCCCAGCACCACCCCCTCCGCCGCGGCGTAGCTCAGGATGAGCGCCGGGTTGGTGGATCGCTTGAAGATGACGATCATGCTGAGCACCAGCCCGACGATCAGCGCCGGGAGCATCAGCGTGTATGCCTTGAAATACGCGGTGAGCCCGCCCGCGATCACCGCCACGCCGAGCACGGTCGCCGTCTTGGCGACCACATCGTCGAGCGTGAGCAGACGGGCGGGAGCGCGCGGCCCCGCATACGCCGGCTGGTCGTACATCTGCTGCAGGTACTCGGCGTTGGGCGCGGCCTGACCGGCCACCACCTTGTCGATACCCCGGAAGGCCGGGTTGCTGCTGGGCACGAAGACCTCCTGGTCCGAAGAATTCCCTCTCACGTCAGCGTACCGAGCGCGGTCCGGTATCCGACGTCGATCGCGCTCCGCGGCGCCATCTCCTAGACAACGCCTGCACCGGACATATGGTTCCCACACGTCCCGGGGCCCGGTTTTCGAATATGACGGAGATGACGATGTTCCGTGGTGAGCGCGACCGGTATGGTCGCGCGATGCGGCTCGAACGGCGGCGGGGCGCTCCGTCGGCTATGCTCACGGCGGCCGTGATCCGGCCGGGCGGCGCATGTGCCGCCCGAGTAGTAATGGAGTGGCACGCAGTGGGGTGGCACGGCAGTCGAGTGAGTGCTGTTGAGCGGCACCGCGGTTGAGTGGTACCG
>OFTX01000450.1_pt1 | contig 22081 bp, 16 predicted proteins | sample 1775051 | NCBI WGS metagenome assembly OFTX01 (sample SAMN08195772, study PRJEB24354) | sludge metagenome | isolation source: sludge from phenol fed wastewater aerobic bioreactor A | place: India: Nagpur | collected 2016-09-15
CACCCGACAGCCCATTCGATAAGGAGCCCCACGTGTACCGTCGCCGAATCCTGAGCATTACCGCCGTCTCCGCGCTTACCGCCGCACTACTGGCCGGATGCGTGAACAACTCCGAGTCGGGCGGTGCCCCGACCTCGTCATCCTCGTCATCCGCGTCATCCGGCTCCTCCAGTTCGGCACCCGCCGTCGATCAGGACGCCGCGGCCCTGGTGCCCGAGAAGATCAAGACCGCAGGGCATTTCGTGGTCGGCAGTGACCTGACGTATGCGCCCAACGAGTACAAGGACGCGAACGGCAACGCGATCGGCTGGGAGGTCGACTTCTTGAACGCGGTCGCCGCGAAACTCGGTCTCACCGCCACGTACCAGGCCGCGACCTTCGACACGATCATCCCGGGCATCACCGGCGGTAAGTACGACATCGGCCTGTCGTCGTTCTTCGACACCGCCGAGCGCGAAAAGGTTGTCGACATGGTGAACTACTACACCGCCGGCATCCAATGGGCGGCCAAGGCCGGCAAGACGATCGACCCGAACGACGCCTGCGGGCTGACGATCGCCGCTCAGAACGGGACGACCGAGATCCTGGACGACCTCCCGGCCAAGAACAAGGCGTGCACCGACGCCGGGAAGCCCGCCATCAAGGTGCTCGGCTACGACACCCAGGACGATGCCACGAACGCCGTCATCCTGGGCCGCGCGGACGGGCTGACCGCCGACGCCCCCGTCACCAACTACGCGATCAAGCAGACCGGCGGCAAGCTGACGCAGGCCGGCCCGGAGTACGACAAGTTCCTCTACGGTCTGCCGGTCGCGAAGAGCTCCGGCACGTTGAAGGACGCGCTGCAGAAGGCGATCGTCGACATCCAGAAGGACGGCGAGTACGACGCCATCCTCGCGAAGTGGGGTGTCGAGTCCGGCAAGATCACCGACATCACGATCAACGGCGCCGCTTCCGGCGCAGGCAGCTGACATGTCCGCTGTGAACGTCGATGCGGCGTCGCCCGCGCCGGTCGCCGGCGCGGGCGGTCCGCATCGGATCGACGCGATCCCGCTGCGGCACCCCGGCAGGTGGACCGCGGCCGTCGTCCTCATCATCGCCGTGGCTCTGTTCCTGTACGGAGCCGCCACAAACCCGGCCTACAGCTGGGACTACTACGCGAAATACATCTTCGACCAACGGATCTCGAAGGCCGCAACCGTCACGCTGGAACTCACAGTGCTGTCCATGATCCTCGCAATCCTGGTCGGCGTGCTGATGGCGGTGATGCGGCTCTCGCCGAACGCCGTGCTGCGCGGCGTGTCCTGGACGTACCTGTGGATCTTCCGCGGCACCCCGGTCTATGTGCAGCTCGTGCTCTGGGGCCTGTTCGCGACGATCTACAAGTCGATCCGGGTCGGGATCCCGTTCGGGCCGACGTTCTTCACCATCACGTCGGCCGACGCCATCTCGGTGTTCTGGCTGGCGGTGATCGGGCTCGGCCTGAACGAGGCCGCGTACATGGCCGAGATCGTCCGCGCCGGAATCATTTCCGTGAACCACGGCCAGATCGAGGCGGCCACCGCGCTCGGGCTCACCTGGTGGCAGACGATGCGACACATCACTCTGCCGCAGGCGATGCGGATCATCATCCCGCCGACGGGCAATGAGGTGATCTCGATGTTGAAGACGACCTCGCTGGTGACGGCGGTCCCGTTCACGATGGACCTCTACACCCGCTCGCGCGACATCTCCGCCGAGACGTTCACGCCCATCCCGTTGCTGCTGGTCGCCTCGACCTGGTATCTCGCGTTCACGTCGGTGCTGATGGTCGGGCAGTATTTCCTGGAAAAGCACTTCGCGAAGGGCCTGCGCCGGGCGGGAGCACACGGATGACGACCGAATCGACGCAGGGACGAGCCGGCGGGCCGACTGTGGACGGCGGCGGCGCGCGGGTTCCGGACATGGTCCGCGCCGAGAACGTCTGGAAGAACTACGGGAATCTCGATGTGCTCAAAGGGATCTCGCTCCGCGTCGGGCGTGGCGAGGTGCTGTGCCTGATAGGCCCATCGGGGTCGGGCAAGTCCACGTTCCTGCGCTGCATCAACCACCTGGAGAAGGTGAATGCGGGCAGGCTGTGGGTGGACGGCGAACTCATCGGCTACCGGGAACGCGGCGGTGCCCTGCACGAGATGCATCCGAAAGACGCGGCGCGGCAGCGCCGGAACATCGGCATGGTGTTCCAACAGTTCAATCTGTTTCCGCATATGACGGTGCTCGACAACATCACCTGCGCACCCGTTCTCACAACGGGGGCCAAAAAACCGCAGGCGCAGCAACGCGCTCGGGAACTGCTGGACCGGGTCGGGTTGGCGGACAAGGCCTCTGCCTATCCCGAGCAGCTGTCCGGCGGACAGCAACAGCGGGTGGCGATCGCCCGGGCGCTGGCCCTCTCGCCGAAGCTGATGCTGTTCGACGAGCCGACCTCGGCGCTGGATCCGGAGCTGGTGGGCGAGGTGCTCGACGTGATGCGGGATCTCGCCGACGCCGGGATGACCATGGTCGTCGTAACGCACGAGATGGGCTTCGCGCGGGAGGTCGCCGATACGGTGGCGTTCATGGACGGCGGCGTCGTCGTGGAAATGGGCGCGCCGGGCGACGTGATCGGAAATCCGCAACACGGGCGTACTCGGGCCTTCCTGTCAAAGGTGCTGTAACGATGAAGGTCTCGGGGTGACGGTCGCGGTCGAGGTCGTTCGATCCGGTCTGGTCGAGTCGGTCCACGAGGCCTCCGTCGTGCTGTTCGATTCGGCATCCGGGCCGGCGCACGTCTGGGGCGATGCGGGCGTCGTCGCGTTTGCCCGGTCGGCGCTCAAACCGCTGCAGGCCACCGCGATGGTCCGCGCCGGGTTGCGCCTGCGCGGCGCGGAGCTGGCGGTCGCCTGCTCCAGCCACGACGCAACCGAGGCCCACATCGCCGTCATATCAGGGATTCTCGCCGGTGCGGGCATCGACGCCGGCGCGCTGCAGTGCCCGCCCGCGCTGCCCGGCGCGGACGACGCGCGCGACCGCTACGTGCAGGGCGGCGGTCGGGTCGACGCCCTGCACCACGAATGTTCGGGCAAACACTCGGCGATGCTCGCGACCTGCGTGGCGAACGACTGGCCGCTGGGCAGCTACCTCGCGCCGGATCACCCGCTGCAGCTGGCGATCCGCGACTGTGTCGAAGACCTGACCGGAGAGAAGATCCTGGGCACCGGCGTGGACGGCTGCGGGGCGCCCACCTACGTCGTCGGCCTGACCGGTCTAGCGCGGGCGTTCTCGCGATTAGCGTCCGCAGACCCCGACTCCGTCGACGGATGCGCCGCCGCGGCGATGCGTGCCCACCCTGTGCTCGTCGGCGGTGTGGGCCGGGATGTCACCGAGGCGATGCGCACCGTCCCCGGTCTCGTCGTCAAGGACGGCGCCGAAGGGATCTATGCGCTGGCGCTTACCGACGGTCGCGCGGCCGCGTTCAAGATCCACGACGGCGGCCTTCGGGCGGCGCCTCCACTGGTGCGCGCGATCCTCGCCTTCTGGGGCGTCGACACCGATGCGTCGGCGGTGTGGGACCGGCCGCCCGTGCTCGGCCGCGGCCTTCCCGTGGGTGCGATCCGCCTCCGCGGCGACGCGCTGCCGCCCGCAGACACCCCGTCCTGACCGGCAAATTCCCTGGGCGGGCCAAATAGACCCGATCATCAGATGCGGGTAGATGTAGCATCTGATGCATGCGAACGACACTCGACATCGATAGTTCGGTGCTCAAGCAGCTCAAGGACTATCAACGAGGCCGAAGCGAATCCCTGGGTGCCCTTGCCTCCGAGCTGTTGGCCAAGGCGCTTGCTGAAGTAACTCGGCAGCAGAGACCACAGCCGCTGGAATGGATCTCGCGCCCGATGGGTGCCCGTATCGACCTGGAGGACCGCGACGCCGTTGAACGACTCTCCGGCGCGCAGTACGGATCTACCCGATGAGCGTGACCATCGACGCCAACATCCTGCTGTACGCCTCCGATGCGCAAAGCCCCCGCCACGACGCAGCAGCCGCGCTGCTCGCGCAATTGGCCGCCGGGCCTGGCCTGGTCTACGTGTTCTGGCCGGTGGCGATGGTCTATCTTCGGATCGCCACCCACCCGAACATCTTTGATCAGCCGCTCGATCCAGCCGAGGCGCGACAGAACCTGAGCCAGCTCATCGGACGTGCGCACGTACGGTGTCCCGGAGAGGCAGAAGGGTTCTGGCAGGCGTATCAAGACCTCGTCGGCGCCGACACGATCCGCGGCAACCTGGTGACCGACTCGCACATTGCGGCGCTCATGCGCCAACACGGAGTGAGCACGATCTTCACCGCGGACCGAGACTTCCGTCGCTTCACCGGAATCACCAGTCGCGATCCCTTTGCCGAGGCGACCGGTCCGATCAGTCGGTGATCGCGCATCGAAAATGATCGCGCATCGAAAGGGCCATGGCGACTGCGAAGCATGGGCAGGGCGCGGGATCAGTGCCCGACGAGGGCCGGTTCGCGGTCGCGGCTGCGACTGCGCGAACCGGGCATATCGGCATCCGGCATGTTGAGCCAGTCCTCGAACTCACGCGGGTTCGGCAGCGGGTGCCGCGGTTCGCGATTGCCGGACGGGCCACCGCCGAACGCGACGCGTAGGGCGATATCCGCTCCATGGGCGACGGAGTCGCCGGCCGCCGGCGCCTGATCGATGACCACTCCCCCGTTGCCGTTCACGGCCTGGCCATCAGGGCCGACGGCTCGCGGAGTCAATCCAGCCGCCCGCGCCATATCGCGGGCTTCCTCCCAACCGAACCCGACGAGGTCGGGAACGCTGATGCGGTGGCCGGCCATGACCCGATGGTAGGGCAGATCCGACGGCGCCGCCCCGGGGCCGAACAGGCTCCGGGACGGTGCCGAAGGGGTCTACTTGCCGTGCTTCTCGACCGCGTGCGCGCTGGTGAAGCCGAGCCAGGTGAAGACCGCGGTGCCCAGTGCGACGCCGGCGAGCAGGCCCAGGCCGAGTGAGTAGTGCCCGCTCTGGCCGTACACGAGCCCCATCACCAACGGGGGGATGAACCCACCGAGACCGCCTGCGGCGCCGACGATGCCGGTGACGGAACCCACCCGGGCAGGCTCCACCAATTCAGCAACGAGGGCGAACACCGCGCCTGCCTCCGCACCGAGCACCACGGCCAGACCGAGGAGCATTACCGTCCCCTGCGGCATGAGGTGCAGGCCCATCGCCGCCCCATAGGCGAAGACCGCAGTGAGCGCGAAGCATGTCGTCAGGACCTTGAGCGCCCCCACCTTGTCGGAGAGATACCCGCCGATCGGGCGCATCACCACCGCGAGCACCACGAAGCCGGCGGTACGCAGCGCGGCGTCGCCGCGCGTCATGCCGTAGCTGTTGACGAGATAGGTCGGCAGGTACACCGAGAACGCCACGAACCCGCCGAACCCCAGCGCGTAGAGCCAGCTCAGCCGGAGCGTCACGGGATCCTTGAGCGTGGTCCATGCGCGAACCCAGATCGACCCGGGCGCAGCCGCTTTCGCGTGGGTGGGCGGGTTGACCAGCAGCACGCGGGCGATCAGGGCGTAAATGGCGAGCAACACCGCGACGAGCAGGAACGGCGCCGCATGGCCCCAGGTGTCGGCGATCTTCACCGTGGTGAACGCGGCGATGGCGGTGCCGCCCATGCCGGCACCGAAGATGCCTACTGCCGTGCCACGACGTGCCGGTGGGTACCAACCGTTGACCAGCGGAACACCGACGGCGAACGATGTACCGCCGACGCCGAGGAAGAATCCGCCGATCAGCACGAGCCAGTAGTTGACCCCGAGGAGACCGACGAAGAGCACTGGAATGATCGTGAGCCCGGCGATGATGGGAAACATCGTCTTGGCGCCGAGCCGGTCGGTGAGCGCACCCACCGGGATGCGGCCCAACGACCCCACCACGACGGGGACGGCGACCATCAGCGCCTGTTCGACGGAAGAGAGCCCGAACTGCTTGCCAAAGCCGGGGCCGAGCGGGCTGATGAGCGCCCATGCCCAGAAGCACAGCGCGAAGCCCGTCGTAGCCAGCACAAGCACTCTCGCCGCGACGCGCCCACCGAGAGCCTGGGCGTCATCGCCCTGGGGGGCGCGCACGGCTGCGGACGCTGCCGCCTCAAGGTTGCTGCGAGTACTCATTGGGGTGACCTCTCCATGATGACGAGCGGCTGGCACCGCTTTCTCGGTAAGAGCTCAGCGGAAATTGCGCTGCGGCGGTAGGGACTTCGGTCCTCGACCGGGCTGCAGAGGTCCCGAACGGGTCCCCGGAGCACGTGACGTCGATCACGTTCGGCCTGACACGTCGTCATAAACGTGCTGGTCAGGAACACAGTGCAGGATAACGGCGGATTCGAAGCACCGACATCCGCGAGCCCACCACGTGGCCCCGACGGTAGAACAACCGGGTTCGGGACCCCGCCGTCCCCGGGCATGCGACAAGGCTCCCGAGCCTGGTCGCCATTGCCTCCAGCGCCTGCCGCCGTCCCCGGGCATGCGACAAGGCTTTCGGACGCTTGCGGCCGCGAACACCGTCATAACCGGCGCCCACGTGACCGACAACACGACTGCCGCGCACCGCCTACGACCTTCGGCGCCCGGCGGTGGGCCGAAGGACCCTGTCCGGGCCCGCGGAGAGGCGGCAGTGTGGCAGGTGAAGACCACACAGCGAGGAGTGCGGTGATGATGGGCTGGTACGGATACGGCGGCCACATGCTCTGGTTCGGCCCGGTCATGATGGCCGTTTCGGTCGGGCTGATCTGCGCTGGCGTTGTCGTGGTCACCTACCTTCTGGTACGTGACCGGCACTCGTCGGCCGCGCCGCCCGGACTCGGCTCATTACAGGGCCCGCTGCAGGTCCTCGACATGCGCTTCGCGCGTGGCGAACTCGACGACGAGGAGTACCAGCGGCGGCGGGCCATGCTCACGGGAGGGCGGTCGTCATGACCAGGCTATTGATCCTCGGCGGCGGCACCGCGGGAACGGTGATCGCGAATAAGCTGCGCCGCAAGCACTCTCGCGAGGACCTTCGCATCACCGTGGTGGATCGCGACGACGCCCACCGCTACCAGCCCGGCTACCTGCTCTTGCCGTTCGCGCGGCGCGACGGCGCCGGCGCACTCACGCGGTCGCGGCACCGGGCGCTCGCCCCCGGCATCGAGATGGTCAGCGGCGAGATCGACCGGGTGCTGCCCGCGGAGAACGTGGTGCTGCTCGATGACGGCCGGCGGCTGGCCTACGACTACCTCGTCATCGCGACCGGGACCACGCCGCGGCCGGACCAGACGCCGGGCATGGACGGCCCGCTGTGGAAGAAGAAGATCTTCGACTTCTACTCCTTCGACGGCGCCGTCGATCTGCGCCGTGCCTGGCATAACTTCCACCGCGGCCGATTGGTCGTCCATATCGTGGACACGCCGATCAAGTGCCCGGTTGCGCCCATGGAGTTCACCTTCCTGGCCGATGCCGACCTGCGTCGCCGCGGTGTGCGCAGCCGCGTCGACATCACCTACGTGACACCGCTTTCCGGCGCGTTCACCAAGCCGGTCGCGTCCAAACACCTCGGCTCGATGCTCGATGCGCGCGGCATCCACCTGGAACCCGACTTCCTCGTCGAACGCATCGACGACGAGACGTGCGAGCTCGTGTCCTACGACGATCGACGCATCCCGTTCGACATGCTGGTGACCGTGCCGCTCAACATGGGCGCGGACTTCATCGCACGCTCTAGCCTCGGCGACGAGCTGAACTACGTGCCCGTGGATCCGGGCACCCTGCGCGCCACCGGCCACGACAACATCTACGCCGTGGGCGACGCCGGCAACATCCCCACGTCGAAGGCGGGCTCCGTCGCGCACTTCGCGGCCGAGGTGTTTACCGAGAACTTCTCCGCAATGCTGCACGGCCAGCCGGAAAAAGCGCGATTCGACGGCCACGCCAACTGCTTCATCGAATCCGGAAGCGGCAAGGCACTTCTCATCGACTTCAACTACACGGACGAACCGCTGCCCGGCAGATATCCCTTCGCCCGCATCGGCCCGATGCGCCTACTCGGCGAGAGCCGCATCAACCACTGGGGCAAGCTCGCCTTCCGCTGGATCTACTGGCATGTGCTCCTCCCGGGCAGGCGGCTACCGCTGCCCACACGTAAACCGACCTCGGAACCGAAGACCCACAGCCCACTGAAGGACGTGACGACATGACGACCACGACGATCGGGGATCGCGAGATCCACGTCGACGCCGAGGGATTCCTCACCGACCCCGACGAATGGGACGCGGACCTTGCCGAGAAGCTGGCCGCGCAGATCGGGATCGAGATGACGGTCCGGCACTGGGAGGCGATCCGCCTGGTGCGATCCGACTTCCAGTCCCAGCACGAATCCCCCACCGTGCGCCGGGTCAGCATGCTCACCGGCATCCCCATCAAGGACCTCTTCACCCTGTTCCCGGCGAAGCCCGCCAAGAAGATGGCCTACATCGCCGGCGTGCCGAAGCCGCGCGGATGCGTCTGAAAGGAGCACGACCATGACCACAACACAGCCACTGATCGTCCCGGATTTCGACACCGATACCTCCGGGCGGACGCTGGCCATCATCTGCTCCAAGGGCAACCTCGACATGGCTTACCCCGGGCTGATTCTCGCGAATTCGGCGCTCGGCGAGGGCGTGACGGCCCATCTGTTTTTCACCTTCTGGGGCTTCGACCTGATCACGAAGAGCCGCATGCGCAAGCTGAAGTTCACTCCGCTCGGCAACACGGCCACGCACATGTGGCAGGGCTTGGGCGGCATTCCCGGCATGACGGGCATGGCCACGCGCCGCATGCGGAAGGCGATTGGGTCGGTGGATGTTCCCGACGTCCCGGAGTTCCTCGACCAGATCGTCGCGTCCGGCGGGCACCTGTGGGGTTGCCGCATGTCCGCCGACATGAACGGCCTCACCGAGGCCGACCTTCGTGACGACGTCGAGGGCATCATCAGCGCCGCCGACTTCATCGAGAAGACCGCAGGCGCGCAGCTTCTCTTCATCTGACGCGCCCCGCCGGGTGACGCCGGGAGGTCACGAAGCGGCCGGCACGCCGTAGGGCGGCCGGCCGCTTCGTGGTGCGCGCGGGGGTATCAGTCGTACTGGCGGACGATGGCAACGGGGCACTGGGCCAACTTGCCGACCGCACGGCTTGTGGAGCCGAGGAACGCGCCGGTCAATGGGCCACGACCGCGGGTACCGACGACCAGGAGCTGTGCCGTCGCGGAGTATTCCACCAGTGCCCGGGCGGGCCGGTGCGCCACCACATCCGGATACCGCTCCGCATAGCCGGCGAGACCCTCTGCCAACAGCCGCTTCTCGCGCTCGACGATCTTCCGCCAGGCGTCCGATCCGCCCGCGACGCGGTCGAATTCGGGCAGCGTGGCATCGCTCCAGGAGTGCACCGCGATGAGCTCCGCGCCACGCTTCGACGCGTACTCGAAGGCGAATTCCAATGGCGCCTCGTCGAGCGGGGAACCCGAGACGGCCACCACGACAGGGCCGGAGTCCGCCGGCGAGCCATCCGCACGGTCGCGCACTATCACGACCGGGGCATGCGACCGCGCCGGAAGCCCCAGCGCCGTCGAGCCGATCATGAGATCGGCCAGGCCGATCCGCCCGGTCGCCCCGATGACGACCATTCGAGCCGCGGCGGACTCGCGACTGAGCACTTCAGTCGGCCCGCCGACGTGCTGCACCTCGGTCACCTTCACCCCGTCGGCGACCTCCGCCGCCGCGGCGTCGGCCTCCGCGAGGAACTTCGCCCCGTCGGCGCGCGCCGCCGTCCGCAGGTCGTTGATGTAGAGCGCAGCGGTCGGATACGGATCCCGCGGCAGCCGTGGAACGGCGTGAACCAGGCTCAGCGGCACTCCCTGCCGCTTCGCTTCGCGGGCTGCCCACCGCACGGCACGTAGTCCCGCCGACGACCCGTCGACGCCGACGACAACGGGCATGGTCGCTGCTGATGCGTTCATCTCGCTGCTCCTTCGCGGTCGCATGATTCGAAAATCGACACTTCTAGCGCAGCACAGGACAGGGGCCGGCCGGCAGAGCCGAAGGTCCCGCCGGGCGGGACGAAGTGCCCCGGCTGGACCGATGCCGGGCTGGATACGGTGGCGAGTAGCGCATACGGGCACCGGAACCCACTGGTCGACGCGCGCTGCCGACCGCGCCGACCCCACGACGGCAGCACAGGACGGAGAGGCACCACATGCCGCCATCTGCGCGAACCGACACCAGCGTCGCCGCGGGCCAGCGCACGCCCGCACCCCCATCGCCGCGGACGCCGGAGTTCCGCCGGCAGGTGGCGCTGCTGACAGCGACGGGAGTCGTCGGCTGCGCGGCGGCCGTCGCCGCATGGCTCGGCGCAAGTTCCGTGGCGCGCTGGACGGTGATCGTGTTCGCCGGGGCCATCGCACTGCGCCTCGCTATTCGCATCGTCCGCGATCTGCTGCGCGGCCACACCGGCATCGACATCCTGGCGTTGACCGCGATCGTCGCTACCCTCGTCGTCGGCGAGAATGCCGCCGCCATGGTGATCGTGATCATGTTGACCGGTGGCGAGGCGCTGGACGAGTACGCAAGCCACCGAGCGAAACGGGAACTGACCGCCCTGATGACCCGGGCACCGCGCGTGGCACATCGCGCCGTCGGTTCCAACGGTGCCGACCGCGTCGACGGCGCCCCCGATGCCGAAGACGCCGGCCGACCCGAAAATGCCGACCACGGCGCGGGTTCCGACAGCACCCAAGGCTCAGCGATCGTCGACATTCCTGTCGACACCGTGCAGCCGGGCGACGTACTCCTCGTGCGTCCGTCGGAGATCGTGCCCGTGGACGGCGTCCTCCGCTCCGCATCGGCGTCCTTCGACGAGTCGTCATTGACCGGCGAGAGCATGCCGGTGGAACGAGTGACAGGCGAACCGGTGATGAGCGGCGCCGTGAACGGGACGGCGGCCATCCTGATGACGGCCACGTCGACCGCCGCGACCAGTCAGTATTCGCAGATCGTCGACCTGGTCCGGGAGGCGACGGAGGGCAGATCCCCCCTGGTTCGCCTCGCCGACCGGTACGCCCTGCCGTTCACCGTGGTCTCCTATGCGATCGCCGCCGCCGCGTGGATCGCCTCCGGGGACGCAGTCCGGTTCGCCGCGGTGCTCGTCGTCGCGACCCCGTGCCCCCTGCTGCTGGCCGCCCCGGTCGCCTTCCTCGGCGGCATGAGCCGCGCGGCCAAACACGGGATCATTGTGAAGAACGGCACCGCGCTGGAGCTCGCCGCACACGTGCGCACCGTCGCGTTCGACAAGACGGGCACACTGACGGACGGCAGGCCCACGCTGCTGCGGGTCGTCACCGCCAGCGGCACGGGCGTCGCCGAGGACGAGGTGCTCGCGGCGGCCGCCGCCGCCGAACAGCACTCCTCGCATGTGCTCGCCGCGTCCGTCACCCAGGCGGCGGTCGACCGCGGTCTCCCGCTGGACGATGTCGCAGACGCGGAGGAGTGGGCGACGCATGGTGTCAAGGCGGCGGTCGGACGACGCGAGGTCGTGGTGGGCAAACCCGCGTTCGTCGCCGAAACCACCGGCGCCGTCGAGGAACTCGACTTGTCCGGGGGCGAGCTCGCGGTCTACGTAGGCATCGACGGACGCTACGCGGGCGCGCTGCTGCTGGCCGATCCGCCGCGCCCGGACGCCGCGCAGGTCGTCGGTCGTCTCCGCGCGCTGGGGATCGAACACGTCATGATGCTCACCGGCGATGCGGAGCCCACGGCTCAGGTGATCGCCCGTCAGGTGGGGGTGACCGACGTGCGACCGGAATGCCTGCCGGTCGACAAGGTGGCCGCGGTCCGCAATGAACGGGCTCGGCCGATCATGATGGTCGGCGACGGTGTGAACGACGCGCCGGTGCTCGCCGCCGCGGACATCGGCGTCGCGATGGGTGCGCGCGGGGCCACCGCTGCGGCGCAATCCGCGCTCGCGGTGCTGCTGAAGGATCGCCTCGGGCTGGTGGCCGACCTCGTCGCGATCGGCCGGCGGACGGTAGCGATTGCGCTGCAAAGCATCTGGATCGGCATCGGGCTGAGCATCGTCCTGATGGGCGTCGCGGCGTTCGGGCATCTGCCGCCGCTCTTCGGCGCGCTGAGTCAGGAGGCGGTCGACCTGGCCGCGATCGGCAACGCGCTGCGGGCCTTGACCAGCGCGCGGCCCAACTCACGCCGGCGCACGCCGTCAGGCGGCGACACGACCGTCTCGGCCAAGCGGTTCACCGCGTCCTGACCGGACACCGCCGCGCCGCCCGCGGCTGATCCGAACGCGCGTGGCCGCGAACATCGTCATACTCGTTGCGGCTCAGCCGATCACGTAGCTGATCTGGAACAGGGCGAGCAGTCGCTGCGCGGTGGCGATCTCCGAAACCCGAAGCGGCGTCGCGGTTGCCGCGTAGTCGATGTAGTACATGTAATTGCTACCCAACAGGTATGCGCCCGCGTCGGCACCGCGCTCGATGCCCCCGATGGCGGTGTCGTCGCTGGCGTACCCCAGCTGCACGCCGTTGTTGGCGGCGCGACACTGCAGCGCGTGGATGTACTCGTGCCGCAGGATGTCGAGAATGGCGCTGTCCGGCAGGGTGTCGTCGATCCACACCTTGCAGGTCGGGAACCAGGTGAGCCCGGCCGCGTTGTCCAACCCGTCCGCCGGGTTCGTGTCCAGGGATGCGATCTCCTTGCCGCCGTGCGGCAGGTACGTCATCGCGAGGGCGAGTTTCGCCGTGAACGTCGAGAGCCCCGCCGCGGCCGCCAGGAACTTCGCGTGGACATCGTCGGCGATCGTGCCGGCGGAGGTCTCCGCGATGTTCAGGCCCAGCGCGGCCTTCGCCGTGATCAGCACGGCCTGGCCTACCGTGGGCGCGGTCCCGAGCATCGTCACCGCGGCAATCGCGCCCTTCGCGCCGGTCAGGAAGGTGAGCGTGGACGTGTCCACGGCGTCGGCGGACACGGTCAGCAGCGGGGCCCCGAGCGCGCCGGCCAGCGGCCCGACGGCGAGCGCGTCCGGGAATCCGGTGACGCCGTTCGCCAGGAAGGCCCGAGTCCCGGCGGCGTAGTGCACGCCATCGGCATTGGTGAAGGTCTTGCGCGCATAGCTGTAGAGCGACGCCGCGGTCGCGAACCGGTTGGCACCCGCGATCCGCTGAACCCGCTGCACCCCAGCAGATTTCGCCTGCGCGATGACGCTGTCCGACACCCGGTCCGAACCGCCGAGGACGATCAGCTGCTGGATGCCCAGCGCCTGGATCGCGTCGGCCGCGGCCGTGGGCAGGGTCGCGTCCGGGGTGAGCAGCACCGGGAGCCCCCAGGCGTTGCTCAGCGGCCCGGCGGCCAGCGCGTCGGCGTTCACCGCGCCGGACGCGAGGATCGCGGTCGTCAGCGAATAGCTCGGGCTGACACCCAGGTTCACCGTGCCTGGCATGGCAGTGTCGATCGCCTGCGCAGCGAGAGCCGCGGTGGCGTAACGGCTATCGCCCGCGACACGGTGCACATAGTCCCCTGGTGCACCGGTGACGTCGGCCGCGATCGACCCCAGCGCCGTCGCCACGGCATCCGACACCGAGTCCGAACCGCCCATGACGTAGATCGCCGGGTCTGTCGACCCGGTGAGCACTGCTCGGACCGCCGCAGCCGCCGCAGGTTCCAGCGCCTGGCCCGAGGTCAGGACGATAGGCGCACGGACCTCACCCGCGAGGTAGTTCGCTGCCAGCGCATCGAACCCGCCCTTCGCGGTCGAGCCGTTGGCCACCACCACTGCATCGGCCGTGCCGAACTGGGTCGCGATCTGGCCGGCGGTGGCATATCGGTCGGTGCCGCCGATGCGTTCGGGCAGCGCGCTGCTTGCCACGACATCCGCTGCGGCGCCGGCACGTTGGGTGCCGTGCGCGCCGGTCGGTGGGACGTACGGGTCGACCATCGCGATGCGATCCGAACCTCCCGGATCGGGCACCACGTTCCCCGGACGGGCCGCGGCCGCTCCGGCTGACGCACCGGCCGCAACGCCGGCTAGCGCACCGGTCCCGGCACCGGTTGCCGCACCGACCGGCGCGGCCGCTTGCGCCACCGGCGCGGCGGCCACCATACCGCTGCCGACCACGAGGGCCGTGGCGACGGCAAGAACCCGCCCGGCGAATGCGGTTCGCATACGTACCCCTGTTCTACTCAAGCGATCCCGCGGCGCGCACGAGCATGCACACGAGCACACGCATGAGCGCCGTGCGGACGGGGATCGGTAGATGAAGAATACGATGCACCGGCTGGGCGGCCGTCCAATCCGCGGCGATCACGGGTTCATCTCTGCCGAGTGGGAGTCCTGCAGAGTCCGGGCGCCCGAAAACTCTGCAGGATTCCCACTCGACGGTGGCGCAGATCGACGCGGCGCTGCTCGAGCCGTTCGTCAACGATCAGATCCAGCGGGAGTTCGCCTACGCGGAGGCGCATCTTCCGGGATGGCGGTACGTCCCGGAGGCCGCGCTGCGGCGGCGGGGAAAGCGGTAACGCAGGCGGTGCCCGTGACGTCGGGGGCAACTGGCACATCGGGCGAAGCCATGACCTCGGCGGAACCTATGACGCCGGGCGAAGCGATCACGTCAGCGGGAACCATGACGCCAGTCCTGTTGCCCGCCCGGCCCGGACCCGCGGCACGGCGCCGCAGCCAGAACGGCGCGTCCAGCACCGCGAACAACACCACGGCGACCCCGGCCGCAGACGCGATGTAGACCGGCCACGGGCCGAGCACCGACAACAATGAAGCGCTCGGCGGGATGTGCGCCAGGTACATGTAGTTCGCGCCCAGCCTCCAGTCGACCACCGCATCCACCGCGGCGAGACCGACGGTGATCCCGAATACCCGCAGCGGCGCGAACGGGCGCGGCGCGGCCCGCATCCCGATCGCGAGATACAAAGCGGCCATGACGATTCCGATGTGCGCGACAACGAAGACGAAGAACTCCAGATGCGGGAACGACGCATCCAGGTCCGGCGTGACGACGCCCTGCAGTGTCCCGGCGAGGCCCCAGAAATACGTGAGCTCGAACCCGAGGCGCCAGTGCGGAAACCAACAGGTGCCCACCGCGACGATCGCGGTTACGTCGCACAGCTGCAACGGCAGCGACCCGCGAACCGTGAACGTGCCGTCCACCACCGGCCCGAGGTAGAAGGCGACGGCTGTCGCCGCTAGCACGACCGCGAGACACCGGCTGATCACCAGCGCGACACGCGCCGACGTCCGCCGCGCCACCACGCACGCCAGCACGGTGAGGACAGCACCGATCCCGACCGCCACCCAGTACGCACCGTGCGCGCCCATATCTCCATGGTGAACGAAACGCCCGAATAACGCCTGGGGAAGCCGCGCCAAAGCGTTCCGGCGGCGCGCCCGCAACACGGCGCGGCAAGATGGTCGAATGGAGAACGCACATGGATGAAACTCCCGATCCGGGCATGCGATGGATATGACGACGCTCGCGGCGGCGCCGGGGCACCTCACCTATATCCCCAGCCCTCCCATCGACGGCTTCCCGGTCGGGCCGCTGTACGTGCACTTCTACGGGCTGATGTACGTGATCGGCATCGCGCTCGCCATCTACATCACCCGGCGCCGATGGCAGGCCGCCGGCGGCGACGGCGAGCTCGTCTACGAGGTCGCCCTCTGGGGCGTGCCGGCCGGGATCGTCGGCGGGCGAATCTATTTCGACATCACCACACCGTTCGACATCACCCCGAAGACCTGGTGGGGCCCCTTCGCGGTGTGGAACGGCGGCCTCGGCATCTGGGGCGGCGTGGCGCTCGCCGCACTGGTCGGCGCGTGGCGGGTGCGCCGGTCCGGCGCCGGTGTCGGCGAGTTCATGAACGCGGTCGCGCCCGCACTGCTGGTCGCGCAGGCGATCGGGCGGATCGGCAACTACTTCAACCAGGAGCTGTTCGGCAAGCCGAGTTCCCTGCCGTGGGCCGTGGGGATCAGCCCGGAGGCCCAACTGCGGGGTGGCATCCCGGCCGCCGACGTGACCGCCGGTATCGGCACCTTCCAGCCGTCGTTCCTGTACGAGCTGATCTTCGACCTCGCCTGGGCCGCAGCGCTCGTCTGGCTCGGCCATCACCGGCGAATCCGGCCGCAGGGCCTGTTCGCCCTGTATGTCGCCGGCTATTCCGGCTACCGCATCTTCGAGGAGACCATCCGGGTCGACTCCTCCGCGTACTTCCTCGGCCTGCGGCTGAACTTCTTCGTCGCGCTTGCCATGACGGTGGTCGGCCTGATCTGGTTCGCGATCGTGCAGTTCCGCCGACCGACACCCCGCACAGCGCCGGACAAGCCCGCCGAGAGTTCCAGCGCGGCAACGGCTATCGACGCGAACGCCGGGACAGTGATCACAGCGGAGGTGGCGGCGCACGGCCACGAACACGTCGACCCGGACGACACGGGTGACGACGCGGGCAGGTCCGCCTCGTCGCCGCCCGACCCGCCGAATCGGGTATGACGGGCTTCGCGTTCTCCGCGCCATACCCCTGACGGAGCGGCCCGGCCCGCGAACATCGTCATAGGCGGTGCGGAGTCTCTCCGGGAATGCGCTGGAGGTAACGGATTCGGCCGCTCATGTCGTCGCCCCCGATGGCGGCGATCGGGCGAGCGAGCGGCGGTTGGGGGCTCAGCGCTGCTGAATGCCCTTCCGGAAGGCGCTGCTGAAGGCCGCGGCGCGGCGGCGCAGGTGCCGCCGGTCGATGCGTCGCCGGGTCGGGCGGGTGGCTGCCGACTGCCACCGGTAGAACCAGGATTTGCCGAACTCGATGAGCACGAGGTACACGGCGACCATCAGCGTGAGCACCGCGAAGAATCGGAACGGCAGCACCGCAAATCCGAGCAGCGGCCCGAGCGGGCTGGCCGGCAGGACGGCCCCGACCACCACCACGCCGATCGCGGCGAGGGCGAGCGGCAGGCTGGGGCGGCTGCGGTAGAACGGGACGCGCCGGGTCCGGATCGCGAAGATGACGAGGGTCTGGGTCGCGAGGGATTCGACGAACCAGCCGGAGCGGAACTCGGCCGGTCCGGCGTGCAGCATCCACAGCATGACGCCGAACGTCGCGAAGTCGAAGATCGAGCTGATCGGGCCGAACAGCAGCATGAAGCGGCGGATGAGCGAGATGTCCCAGTGCGAGGGCCGACGGAGTTGGTCGGCGTCGACCTCGTCGGTCGGTATCGCGAGCTGGCTCGTGTCGTAGAGCAGGTTGTTCAGCAGGATCTGCGACGGCAGCATGGGCAGGAACGTGAGGAACGCGGATGCGCCGGCCGCGCTGAACATGTTCCCGAAATTGCTGGACGTTCCCATGAGCACGTACTTGATGGTGTTGGCGAAGATCCGTCGGCCTTCGACGACTCCGTCGGCCAGCACGTTCAGGTCCTTCTCCAGCAGGATCACATCGGCCGCGTCCTTGGCGACATCGGTGGCGGTGTCGACCGAGATGCCGACATCGGCGCTGTGCAAGGCGAGCGCGTCGTTCACGCCGTCGCCGAGGAACGCGACGTCCTGCCCGGTGGTGCGCTGCAGCCGCACGATCCGGGCCTTCTGCTCGGGGCTCACCCGCGCGAAAACGGTGGTGCGGGAAAGGGACTCGGTCAGGTCGGCGTCCGTCATCCGGTCGATCTCGACGCCGGTGAGCGCCGTAGGGGAGGCCATGCCGAGTTCCCCGCAAACGGTCAGCGCGACGGTCGCGTTGTCCCCGGTGACGATCTTCACAGCGATCCCGAGGTCGCCCAGGCGCGTCAGCGCCGCCGCCGCGCTGGGCTTCGGCGGATCGAGGAAGACCAGCAGGCCCATCAATTCGAGATCCCGCTCATCGGCCGGCGTCGGCGCACCTGTGCCGTCGAAGGGCCGTGCGGCGACGGCGATCACGCGGTTGCCCGCCGCGTCCTCCGCCGCGAGCGCATGCTGGGCGATCGGCGGAATATCGCGGCACCGCTCGAAGACGGCCTCCGGCGCCCCCTTCGTGACGAGTTCGGTGGTGCTCGAGAGTCCTTGTACCACCGTGGATGTCATGCGACGCTCGTGGTCGAACGGGAGCTCGCCGAGGCGGGTGACAGCGCTCGCCTGCGTGCGCTGGGCGGCTCCGAGGGGCGATTCCCACAGCGCGTCGTCGAGCGCGTTGCCGCCCACCGCCGTCTCGCCTGCGACTGCGACATCGGACGCGGCAAGGCCGTACCGGACGACGTCCGCCCCGGTGCGTCCGGGTACCGGCAGAGCTCGCATGAACCGGATGCGGCCGTCGGTCAAGGTGCCCGTCTTGTCGGTGAACAGCACATCGATATCGCCGAGATCCTCGATGCACACGAGTCTTTTCACCAGCACCTTGCGTTGCCGCATCCGCCGGGACCCGGCCGCCAAGCTGGTGGACACGACGGCCGGCAGCAACTGCGGCGTGATCCCCACGGCGATGGCCAGCGAGAACAGCAACGCATCGATGATCGGCCGGTGCAGGGCGATGTTGACGACGAAGATCGACCCGGTGAGCGCACCGGCGACGTAGACGAGCAGGGTAGAGAAGCGCCTTAAGCCCACCTGGAACTCGGTGTCCAGCGGGCGCCCCGTGAGACCGGCCGCGATCGCGCCGAACTCGCTGTGCGTCCCCGTGCCGACGACGATGCCCGACCCGGATCCGCCGTGCACGACGGTTCCCATCAGCGCGCACGACGTGAGCTCCGCAAAGGATGCGGCGGCCGGCACCGGCGCCACCGACTTGGCGACCGGGACGGACTCCCCGGTGAGCACGGACTCGTCGCATTCCAGGCCGGTCGTCGTGAGCAGGCGCAGGTCCGCCGGGACGATGTCCCCGAGCTGCAAGTGCACGAGGTCGCCGGGCACCAGCTCGCGGACGTCGACGCGGGCGGGCACGCCAACCCGGGTGACCAGGGCGGTTCTGTGGATCTGCGAGTGCAGCGCCTCCGCCGCCCGCTCGGCACGGAACTCGTTGGCGAAGCCGAGGCCCACGGACAACACGACGATGACGCCGATGATCACCGCGTCGGATCGCTCGCCCACGAAGTACGAGGCGGTCGCCGCGGCGACGAGCAGGGCGAGCAGCGGGGAGCGCACCTGCCGGGCGAGGACCGCGAAGAAGCCGACGTGGTGGGACGCCACCACATTGCTGCCGAACCGCTCGCGCCTGGCCGACGCCTCCTGCGCGGTCAGCCCGCCCGGGCCGACACCGAGGCGACGGGTGACCTCGTCGGCGGAAAGGCTTGCGGCGAGCGCTATGTCGAGCGCAGCGTCGAGTGCCGAGTCGACCGCCGTATCAAGCGCCGGGTCGGCAGCCCGCATTCCCATCCGCACGATCTTCAGCGTGCTGCGCCGCACCGGTGCCGGACCGGAGCCGTTGGTCACGAAGCGCCCGGGCCCTATGTCCCCACCTCACCGGCAATCGAATACTCCCCACGCCGGCCGCCCCGCAGCGGGAACGTCAGTGCGGCCGGAGGACCTACGGCACGTAGCGCACGAGGCGGTCGCCTGCCCGGATAAAGTACACGTTCCCGAACGCGTCGGTGGTGAGCCCGCCGACCGCGCCCTGGTAGAGCACGGTCGCCTTCGCCGTGCGCGGGTCGAGCTTGAAGAAGTACCGCCCGTGGTATGTGCCGTAGATCCCGCCATCCGCGCCGCGCGCGAGAAAAACGTCATAGGCGGAAACCCGGTTGGTGGACGTGAGCGGCGGCTTCGGGTACCCCACATCGCCAAAAGGCTTGCTCTGGTAGACGAATCGCCCGAGCGACGGGCTGTAGATGAGCAGCCAGTCCTGCGCCATCATCCAGATGTTGCGGCTCGGGCCGACCATCAGCCCCTGCACCGACGCCGCCGTCACCGGGAGCGGCACGGTGCGTGCCTGGTCGGTTCGCGTGTCGTAGATGACGAGCCGAGCGTGCGTCTGGGCCGGGGCGATGCCGAGGCCGCCCCACACCAGCGAGCCGCCGTACACGATGCCGTCCTGGTAGGCGAGGCTCACGATGCTCTCGTCGCCCACGAGGTCGCCCTTGAACGTGCACTGCCCGGTCGCCGGGTCGTAGACGGTGAGCCCGCCCTTCAGGTTCCCATAGCCGCCCATGGTGCCGATGTAGAGCTTCCCGCCGCCGGCGACCATGCCGTACGGGCGGTCCTGCCGGTGCGCGGCGAGATCGCAGATCTTCTTCGGGTTCGCCCCCGCGGCGACCGGCTGGCCCGGGCTGTAGGCGTTGATCGACGCGCCCGGGTAGATGCCGAGGTAGAGCAGGTCGCCCAGGGTGGCCATGCCCTCGGCCTGACCGATCCCCTGATATGACGACGCTCGGTCCGCGCGCATCGGGGTATACGATGCCAATCCGCCGACGAGATAGCCGCTGGCATAGACGTTCTCGTCCGGGCCGCGTTGCAGTGCCTCGATGCCGACGCTGGCGCCGGGCATGCCGGTCACGCTCTTGCGCAGGGCCGCGCCGCTGGTGGGGTTGACGCCGGCGATCTGCAGGCCGCCGGTGATCGATCCCGCGCTCATGACGGTCTGCCCGGGGTACCGGGACTGGTCGGCGAGGGCGAGCGACGCCCATCCGCGGGGCGCCGGATAGGACGTCGCAACCTGGGCGGTGGTGTCCGTGGCGAGGTCGTAGGCCATCAGCAGGCCGTTCGCGTCGCGGTAGTAGGCCTTGCCGTCGAAGGCCGGGGACGCTCCCGGATAGGAGACGCCCTTGATGGTCGACGCGACCGTCGCGCGGATGCCTCCGCCGCTTTGCCTGGTGACATCGAGGACGGCCAGATCGTTGCTCGGCGAGAGGTAGACGAAGGCCTTCCCCGGGCCGGCGGCGATCTGATAGGCGAACTGCTGGCCGCGGAAGGCGCCCGGGGTGATGTCGGTGCAGGTGGCGCCCTGTTCGTTGCAGGCGAGCAGGCCCGCCTTCGTGCCGAGGCCCACGTACACGATACGAGTGGTCAGGTCGACGGCGAGGCTCCGGACGTACTGCTGCCCGGTGAGCTTCTTGGCGTTGACGAAAGTGGTCAGGCCCTTGCCCGGCATGTACTTGTAGACGACGCCGTCCGGGTAGCCGCCGACATAGACGCTGGCGTTGGTGCCGGGGGCGATGGCGAACGGGATCTGGTCGCCGGAGATGGTCGCGACCCGCACCGGCACCGGCGCGCCGGGCTTGTACGCCCAGAGCGCGCCGGGCTGGAAGCTCGCGACGTAGATCGTGCCGTCGGTGGCGGTGGTGGCCGCCCAGGAGCCCGACGGGGACGAGGTATTGAGGTTGAACCACCGCTGGATGGCCCCGGTGGCGACCTCGACGACGACCAGATGCGCTGGGACGCTACCGTTTCCGTCGGTGACGGCATAGACCACATCGCGCCCGCCGGCGTCCTTGCCGAAAGTGATGGCCCGGACGTAGGTGTCGTACAGCTGCGGGCCGAGGTCGGTGAACTGGCGGGAGATGCGGACGTCGTCGGCGTACACGGTGCCGCCCCTTGACGTGGTCGCGCCGATGCGGACGGCGACATACCTGGCCTTCTCCGGCGCGACCCCGCTCGGGCGGAGCATGGTCCAGCGCGCCTGCCCGGTGTGGGTCGGGGGCCCTTGGCCGATCACTCTGCGCGCGGCGTCGAGGAAGATCAGGTTCGTGGTGGCCGTGCCGGACTGCGACAGGGTCTGCAGGAAGGCGGTGTAGCGCAGTCCGGGCGTGGCCGGCAACGGCGCGCCGGTGATGGTCGGCACGGGACAGCTCGCGATGCTGCGCAGGTACGCCGCCTGGTTCCCGTCGGCGTGTTGATCGGTGGAGACGCCCGAAGCGGCCGAGCAGGAACGGGCCCAGTCGGCTGTCCCGCCCTCGAAGCTGTAGTTGGGGATGAGCAAGTCGCCGCTGGGCAGGGGGCCGGTGAACGGGGGTGGTGTGGTCGGGGGTGCAGCGGGACGCGGGGCCGCTGGTCGTGCGGCCGCTGTGGGCT
>OFTX01000455.1_pt1 | contig 21945 bp, 20 predicted proteins | sample 1775051 | NCBI WGS metagenome assembly OFTX01 (sample SAMN08195772, study PRJEB24354) | sludge metagenome | isolation source: sludge from phenol fed wastewater aerobic bioreactor A | place: India: Nagpur | collected 2016-09-15
GGGTGCATCCCTGCGGGCGATCCGCTCGTCGTGGCGGCGTCCGGCCAGGCGAGCAGGATCGCGCGGATCGTGCCCGCCGACGGCGACAGGCAGAGCGCGCGGGCCGGCGACGCCGTGGCCCTCGGCGCGTTCGCGGATCTCGGCCGGTGGCTCGGCCTCGGCGTGGCCATGGCCTGCGATGTGCTCGACCCCGAGATCGTCGTCATCGGCGGCGGAGTGTCGCGGTCCGCGGACCTGTTCCTCGATGCGGCGCGGGAGCGGCTCGAACGGGAGCTCACGGGCGCGCACTACCGCGTGGTGCCACCGCTGGTGCCGGCGCGGTTCGGCGATGCGGCGAGCATGGTCGGCGCGGCCCTCATCGCGGCCCGGCGGGTCGGCTGACGCCCGGCTCAGACCTCGGCGCCGTCCGATCCGTCGTGGTGGCGCCGCATCCCGGCCACGAGTATTGCGGCGCCGCCCAGCAGCAGCACCAGCCCGAGCACGGCGATCAGCTCGAAGGGTGCCGGCAGCAGCGCCGGGAAGACGAGGAGCAGCAGACCCAGGACCATCAGTAGCAGGGCGCCGACGGTGCGGCGCCGCAGCCGGGGTAACGGCGGGGGTGGGGGAGGCACGAAATGCTCTGTGTCGGCGGCGCGCGCGGCCTCGATCTCGGCCTGCGCCTGCTGAAAGGCGGCGAGCTCCGCCGCCCGCTCGGCTCGCCGCAGCTCGCGCCTGGCCCGGCGGTCGTCCGCAGTGTCCGGGATGGCGGCGGACCAGATGCTGTCCGGCGCGCGCGGGATGTCGCGGTCGGCGATCTGGCCTCCGGGGTCGGCGGTTGCGCGCTCGTCGAGGTCGCCGGTCGTCGCCTCCCAGCGCATCGCGCCGGTGAGACCCGAGACGATCGCAGTGAACTGCGCGTCCCAGTCCGTGGGCGGTTGCCCGGCCGGTGTGGCGCGTCCGTCGTCCTGCCGGCCCCGGTCGGCGCCGTCCATGGGGGACCCGGTGATGCTCACGATCCGGCCGCCAGTGCGCTCTCGGGGTGGGTGCTGCTGGCGGTGACCCGCTCGATGAAATCCACTGAGCGGGCGAAGATCTCGGGCGCGTCGTAGTCCAGCGTGGCGACGTGGTAGCTGCGCTGAAGGACCACCTCGGTGACGTCGTCCGACCCGAGGCTCGCGAGCAGCACCCGCGAGTTCTCCGGTTCCACGACGTGATCGACGGCGGAATGCATCAGCAGCACCGGGAGCCGGATCGATCCGAGATCGGCGCGGACCACGGCCCAGGCACGCCGTAGCGAATCGGTCGCCTTGAGCGGCGTGCGGTCGTAGCCGTCCTCGGCCACGTCGGGGTCGGCGATGTCGCTGGCAATGCCCTTCAGCGACGGGATGAAGTACTTGATCAGCGGAAGGATCTTCATGTTGCGGCGCAGCGAGAGGATCGACGGGTTCACCAGCACGATCCCGCTGATCGCGTCCGGGTGCAGTTGGGCGAGCCGAAGCGTGAGCGTGCCGCCCATCGACAGGCCGCAGACGACCACGGCGCGGCAGCGGGAGCGCAGCTCCGCGAGCGAGGCGCTCACCGTCGCGAGCCAGTCCGCGAACGTCGTCCGGTTCGCGTCCTGCCAGCGGGTCCCGTGCCCCGGCAGCAGCGGCAGCCGCACGGTGTAGCCGGCGGCGGCCAGATGGTCCGCCCACGGACGCAGGGACTGCGGGGTACCGGTGAGGCCGTGGCACAGCAGCACGCCGACCTGCCCGCGCGGGCCGTCCCCGTCGTGCGCGAACGGCTGCGCCGATGCTGTGCCGTTCCCTGGGGCCGATGCCGTGTCGTTTCCTCGGGCCGACCCGAACAGCGTCATATCCGATCTCCTCTTGCTGCGCCCGGCGTGTGGTCCGCCTCCATCGTGACATGAAGCGCCGAGATCGGGGGTACCGCGCCACGAATCGGGCCGGAGCGCGCGCCGGGGCGTACGGTAAGGCCTTGAGGCGAGTTCTTGAAGCGACGACTGCTGGAGGGGAACAGGTGCCGTGCTGTACGCGCTGATGAAGTACGTCCTGCTCGGCCCGCTGCTGCGGCTCTTCTTCCCGTGCACCGTGATCGGCGCGGAGTACATCCCCGAGTCCGGTGGCGCGATCCTCGCCGGCAACCACGTTTCGGTCGCCGACTCGTTCTTCGCGCCGCTGCACATGAAACGCCGTGTCACCTTCCTCGCGAAGAGCGAGTACTTCACGGGGAAGGGCCTCAAGGGCCGGCTCAAGAAATGGTTCTTCACCGGTGTCGGCCAGGTGCCGATCGATCGCGGCGGGGCGTCTGCCGCACACGACGCGCTCGCCACCGGGGTGCGCCTGCTGGGCCAGGGCAAGCTGCTGGGCATCTATCCGGAGGGCACCCGGTCCCCGGACGGACGCCTGTACAAGGGCAAGACCGGTGTCGCCCGGATGGCGCTGCAGGCGGGTGTGCCGGTGATCCCGATGGTGATGATCGGTACCGACAAGGTGAACCCGATCGGCTCGAAGATGTGGCGGCCGCATCGGATCACGCTGGTGATCGGCCGGCCGCTGGACTTCTCCCGGTACGAGGGCATGGCCGGCGACCGCTTCGTCGAGCGGTCCATGACGGACGAGATCATGTACCGGCTGATGGAGCTCTCCGGCCAGGAGTACGTCGACATCTACGCGACCAAGCGGAAGGCGGATCTCGCGGCCGCACGTGACGACGCGGAATCAGGCCGCGGCCCCGGGACGGTCACCCGCCTGCCGGGCAGCCGGGCCGGCTGACCGTGCCTTGATCTGTCCGCAATGACGACCGCTCGGCCGGGGCGCAGGGCCCGCTACTTCTACGACTGCGAATTCATCGAGGACGGGCGCACCATCGACCTGGTCTCCATCGGAATCGTCTGTGACGACGGTCGGGAGTATTACGCCGTCTCCAGTGAATTCGACCCGACGCGGGCCGGGCCGTGGGTCGCGGCGCATGTGCTGCCGCACCTACCTCGCCCGTCCGATGAGTCCTGGCGGCCCCGCTCGGCGATCCGGGACGACGTCCTGGCGTTTCTCACCGAACCCGGTCTGCCGATTGAGCTGTGGGCCTGGTGCGCCGCCTACGACCACGTGGCGCTCGTGCAGCTGTGGGGCGATATGACGGCGTTGCCCAAGGCCATCCCGCGGCTCACCTACGAGATCCGCCAGTTCTGGGAGATGGCTGGCAGCCCGGCAGTGTCCGGCACGGGCCGTGACCGGCATCACGCGCTGGTCGACGCGCGGCTCGGGTTCGCCCGGTTCCGCGCAGCGGAGCAGGCCCTGGGTCGCCGCGGCCTGCGTGCGCCGGCGCGGAGCGGCAACGGCGGCTGACCATCGCGGCGGACGGCGTGCCGAGGCAGGGTGCGGTCGCCGATACGCTAGTGGACGTGAACTGGACCGTAGACATCCCGGCCGATGTGCTGCCGACCCTCCCACCGTTGCCCGCCGCGATGCGTGACCGGCTCGATGCCGCGTTGGCACTGCCCGCCGCGCAGCAGCCCGCCTGGGAGGATGCCGAGCAGGTGCGCGCCGTCCGCGCCGTGCTCGAGTCGGTCCCGCCGGTGACGGTCGCCTCGGAGGTCGACGAATTGCATCGTCAGCTCGGGGCGGTCGCCCGCGGTGAGGCCTTCCTGCTGCAGGGCGGCGACTGTGCGGAGACGTTCGCCACCAACACTGAGCCGCACATCCGCGGCAACATCCGGACGCTGCTGCAGATGGCCGTCGTGCTCACCTACGGCTCGTCGATGCCGGTGGTCAAGGTGGCGCGCATCGCCGGCCAGTACGCGAAACCGCGCTCGTCGGACACCGACGCGTTCGGCCTGCCGAGCTACCGCGGGGACATCATCAACTCGCTGACCACGACGCCCGAGGCGCGCAAGCCGGACCCGTCCCGCATGATCCGCGCCTACGCGAACTCGTCTGCGGCGATGAACCTGGTGCGCGCCGTCACCGGGTCCGAAGCGGGGGATCTGGCCAGCGCGCACTCCTGGAACCAGAAGTTCGTGAGCACCTCCCGCGCCGGCCAGCGCTACGAACGGGTCGCCGCGGAGATCGACCGAGCGATGCGCTTCATGAACGCCTGCGGCGCGGATTCGCACTCGCTGCACACGGTGGACGTTTTCTCCTCCCATGAGGCGCTGCTGCTCGACTACGAACGGGCCATGCTCCGCCTGGACGAGAGCCGCGGCAGCGGCGACGCTGCGCGCCTGTACGACCTGTCCGGTCACTTCCTGTGGATCGGGGAGCGCACCCGGCAACTGGACGGAGCGCATATCGCGTTCGCCGAGCTGCTGGCGAACCCGATCGGTGTGAAGATCGGCCCGACCACGTCCCCCGAACAGGTCGTGGAGTACGTGGAGCGCCTCGACCCGAACGGCGTGCCCGGCCGGCTCACGCTGGTCTCCCGGATGGGCAACGGCACGGTCCGTGACGTGCTGCCGGCCATCGTGGAGAAGGTCCAGGCGTCCGGCCACCAGGTGATCTGGCAGTGCGACCCGATGCACGGCAACACGCACGAATCGCCGTCGGGTTACAAGACCCGGCATTTCGACCGGATCGTCGACGAGGTGCAGGGCTTCTTCGAGGTGCACCGGGATCTCGGCACCCACCCGGGCGGTATCCACGTCGAGCTCACCGGTGAGGACGTCACCGAGTGCCTGGGCGGGGCGCAGGAGATCTCCGACGAGGATCTCGCCGGGAGGTACGAGACGGCATGCGACCCGCGGCTGAACACCCAGCAATCGCTGGAGCTGGCCTTCCTGGTCGCCGAGATGTTGCGTAGCTGAACGGGTTTCAGCGCGCCCGCGCCTAGCTGGGTCGGCCTCGCGGCGACCGAACGGCGGTGCTGTCCGGACCTTACGGCCAGGCGGTCAGCCTCACCGTGCTGCCCGGTTCCACCAGCGCTCCGGGGTCCGGTTGCTGGCTGGTCACGATCGCGCCGTCGCCGCCGAACAGCGACCACGCCTTCACCTCCAGGCCCTCGTCGGCGAGAACCTGCTTCGCCCGGGACACCGTCATCGTCGTCACCGACGGGACCGTGACCGCGTTCGATCCGATCACCGTGACGTCCGGATGAGCGGGGTCGATCCGGGTGCCCGCGGGCGGCTCGATGGCGACCACCTGCCCGCCGGGCACGGTGCCGTCGAAAACCGGCGTGCCGATCGTCACGGTGAATCCGGCCGCGCGGAGGGATCGGGCCGCGTCGGCGACCGTACCGCCATCGACCGGCGGCACCGTCTTCGAGTCGGCCAGCACCAGGGATACGGGCGAACCGTGCGGCGCCATCGCGTCGGCCGGCGGGTCGGTGCCGATCACCGTGCCCGCGGGCACGTCGGCCCGGAACTCGGTCTTCACCGGACCGAGCGTGAATCCGGCCACCAGCAGTTTGTTCTGCGCGTCCTCGGTCTGCTTCCCGGCGACCGACGGAATCGCCTGGGGCTGCGGACCGCGGGAGAGCACCATCAGCACATCGGAGCCGATCGGCGCGCTCTGGCCGGCCGCGGGCTTCGTCGCCACGACGGAACCCGCCACGATCGCATCGTCATACACGTTCGCAGCCGCGTCGGTGACGGGCGTGAGGTCCGCGGCGCGGATCAGTGAGCCGGCCGCGTCGCGCGACGTCCCGGGCGCGATGTGCGGCACCACCGGCCGGCCGCTGGAGACCACGAGGCTTACGGTGGCGCCGCGCCGCTGCCTGGTGTCCGCGGGCGGCTCGGCCGCTGCGATATCCCCGCTGGGAACGGCATTGTCGTGCCGGGTGATGAGCACGGCGTGCAGGCCCGCACTCTTGACCGCCAGCATTGCGTCGGCGCTCGGCCGGTGCAGCACCGCCGGCATCGACGTCCACCGGTTCGCAAGCCACATGCCGCCGAGCGCGGCCACCGCCGCGAGCAGGAGGATCACCGCGAGCACGATGAGCGTGCGACGCCTGCCGCGCCGCCGTACTAGCTGCGCGGACGATCGGGCTTGCCGGTCGGGTCCGCCGGGCGCCGGGCGGTCGTTACCGTGTGCCGGCGGCTGGATGGCCGTCGGCTGACCGTCGCCGGGCCGGACGGTGGTCGGCCGGGGCGGGCTCGGCGTGCCCGGGGCCCGGTCCGGGTGGAGCGGCACGGGCACCGGCGCGAGTGCCAGGCCCACCGCCTGGCGTGCCCGGCGCAGCTCCCGCAGGAACTCGCCGGCGTTCGCGGGGCGGCCCAGCGCGTCGCGGCTGGTGGCGGCGTCGATGACGGCCGCGATGCCCTCCGGCACGCCGGGCGCTGCGTCGGCGACCGGCGGCACCTCTGAATGCACGTGCTGGTACGCGACCGACAGCGCGTTGCCGCCGGCGAACGGCGGGTGGCCGGTGAGCATCTCGTAGGCCACGACACCCGCCGCGTAGACGTCGGACCGCTCGTCGGCGGCACCCGTGGCCACCTGCTCCGGTGAGAGGTACGCGACCGTCCCGAGTATGACGTCGCCGGTGGCCATGGTCGTCGACGTGACGGCGCGCACCAGGCCGAAATCGGCGACCTTCACCTCCCCGCGAGAGGAGATGAGCACGTTCTCCGGCTTCACGTCGCGGTGCACCAGACCGGCGGCATGGGCCGCCGCCAACGCGTCCAGGGTCGGTTCGAGCACCGACAGCGCGGTCCGGACGGATAGCTGGCCCTGCTGGTGCACGAGGTCGCGCAGGGTGCCGCCGTCGACGAGTTCCATGACGAGGAATACGTTCTCGCCGTCGCGGCCCTGGTCGTAGACGCCGACCACATGCGGATTGTCGAGGCGCGCCGCCGCACGTGCCTCGCGTTCGAAACGCACCAGGAAGGTGGGATCGGCGGCGTACTGCGGCGTCATCACTTTGATCGCGACCGGACGGTCCAGGCGGGTGTCCACGCCGCGGTAGACAGTGGACATCCCGCCGCGCGCGAGGTACGCGTCGATCCGGTACCGGCCCTCGAGCACTTCGCCGATCAGCGACTCGGTGGCCGGGGCGGGCGAGGTTCCCGGGGCCCCCGGGACCCTGCCCGACCGGTCTGCTGGGATGCGCACGCTGCCAATCCTAGGAAAGCCTGCCGCACTTCCCGGACACGCTGCGCATCCGACTCCGCGGTGGTACCGGGCCAGGCACCGGGGCACGGGCGGGCCGCGCCGGTGATCGCGAGCCGGTTATGGTGAGCCGGTGAGCGAGCTTTCGGCGGCCACCACCGGCCCCACCTGGCGCCCTGTCCCCGATATCGCCGAGATGCTCGGCATCGTGGTCACCAAGGTCCACCAGATGCTGCGCGACCGCACCGTGGTCGCGGTGCGGCAGGGCGGCGTCCCGCAGATCCCCGCCGAGTTCTTCGATGGCGGCGACGTGGTCCGCGGGCTGCCGGGAACCATCACCCTGCTCACCGACGCCGGCTACGCCGATGACGAGATCGTCACCTGGCTGTTCGCCGCCGATACCCCCGCGGCGAATCGGGCGGCGGACGGCGCAGCTGACTCAGCCATGGCCCTGCTCCGCGCCGGGCGCGTCAAGGAGGTCCACCGCCGCGCCCAAATCGCCGGCTTCTGACGGTCGCACGGGAGCGCGCGTGATCGGCGAGCCGGTACCCGCCCGATAGAATCGCCGCTATGGTGACCGTGCGCGAACAGCTGGCCACCACAGGCCCACATTTCTCCGTGGAGTTCTATCCGCCGCGCAGCAACGACGAAGAAGCGATCCTGTGGACCGCGATCCGGCAGTTGGAGGCGCGCCGCCCCGCCTTCGTGTCGGTCACCTACGGCGCCGGCGGATCGCATCGCGACCGCACCATCCGGGTCACCGAACAGATCGCCGCACGCACCACCCTGATCCCGGTCGCGCATCTGACGGCCGTCGGGCACACCGTGGCCGAACTTCGCCAGATCCTCGGCGCCTACGCCGACGCCGGGGTGCGGAACATCCTGGCGCTGCGCGGCGACCCGCCCGGCTCGGATCCGTTCGCCCCGTGGGTGGCAACGCCGGGCGGACTCACGCATGCGGACGAATTGGTGCGGCTGACCCGATCCCTGGGTGATTTCTGCATCGGGGTCGCGGCCTATCCCACCAAGCACCCGCAGTCGCCCGATGCGGCCAGCGACATCCGTTACCTGGCAGGCAAAGTCGCAGCAGGTGCGGATTTCGTCATCACGCAGATGCTGTTCTCCGCCGAGGATTACGCCGCGCTGGTGCGCCGCGCGCGGGCTGCCGGTGTCCGTGTGCCGATCATTCCCGGGATCATGCCGGTGACCAGCCTGGGGCGGCTGAACCGGATCTGCCAGCTCTCCGGCCAGCAGGTGCCCGCGGACCTCGCACGGGCGCTAGCCGATGTCGCCGATGATCCCGCGGCGGCGCGCTCCTTCGGGTTCAACCACGCCTTGGCGATGTGTCGTGACCTCATCGATATGGGTGCGCCGTCACTGCACTTCTATACCTTCAACCGGGCGACCATGACGCTCGCGCTGCTCGATCGCCTGCGCATCGGCGCGACAGGTGACGACGTCATGGCCGTGGATCACGCTATGGATCGATCCGTGGATCACTCGGTGACGCCGGTCCGGTAGCCGCACGCGGCGGCCGACGCGCAGGGAGGTGATCCGCGTGGACTTGAAGGTCCCCACCGTCTTCGGTTTGTTCGCGCTGATCCTGATCCTCGCTGTGATCGCGGTGCGTGTCTCGCGTCGTTTCGGGCTGCCGACGCTGCTGCTCTACCTCGGCATCGGCATGCTGCTCGGCAACGGCGTGATCGGTGTCCAGTTCTCCGACGCCGCGCTCACCGAACACCTCGGCATGGCGGCGCTCGTCCTGATCCTGACCGAGGGTGGGCTCACCACGCGCTGGTCCACCGTGCGGCCCGCACTCGGCCTCGGCGCAAGCCTGGCGACCGTCTCCGTCGCGGTTTCCATTGCCGTGGCGGGAGTCTCGGTCCATTACCTGATGGGATTCGACTGGCGCACGTCGCTCACCTGGGGGGCGGTGCTGTCCAGCACCGACGTGGCGGCCGTGTTCTCGGTCCTGCGCCGTGTCGGCGTCAAGCCCCGGTTGGGTGCGGCGCTGGAGTTGGAGTCCGGCCTCAACGACGCGCCCGTCGTCATCGCCGTGCTGCTCTTCGCCGGAAGTGGCGAGATCACCTGGACCGCACCGATTCTGGTGGTCTACGAGTTGATCGCCGGCGCGGTGGTGGGCCTCGCGCTCGGCTTTGCCGGTGCCTGGTGGCTGCGGCGCGGCGCTCTGCCGGCGAACGGTCTCTACCCGCTGGCCGCGCTCGCCGTGGCCGTCGGCGCCTACGCGACCGCCGAATTCGCCCACGCGTCGGGCTTCCTCGCCACGTATCTCGCGGCGCTGGTGCTGGGCAACAGCAGGCTGCCGCAACGTGCCTCCACGCTGGCATTTGCGGACGGCCTGGGCTGGATGGCGCAGATCGGCCTGTTCGTGATCCTCGGCATGTATGTGGACACGGCGAAACTGCCGGCGGCGCTCGTGCCGGGCATCGTCATCGGGCTGACGGTGCTGATCCTCGCGCGTCCGCTCTCCGTGATGGCGGCGGCCACTCCGTTCCGCGTGCCGTGGCGCGAACAGGCGTTCCTGTCGTACTCGGGGCTCCGCGGGGCGGTGCCGATCGTGCTGGCGCTGGTACCGCTGTCCGTGGGTCAGGCGCACAGCGCGGAACTGGTCGCCGTGATCGTGGTGGCCGTGGTGATCTACACCCTGGTGCAGGGCACCACGCTGCCATGGGTGGCGACACTGCTCGGCGTGGTCGAGACCGGCGCCGCGAACGAGGTGCAGATCGACGTCGCCGCACTGGAGGAGATGGGTGCCCACGTGCTGCAGGTGCGGGTCCCGGACGATTCCCGCCTGCGCGGTGTCTATCTCAACGAAGTGCGACTGCCCGCCGGCACCACCGTCGCCCTCGTCATGCGTCAGGGCCAGTCCGTGCCCGTCGACCGCGCCACCCGGCTGCAGTCCGGTGATCAGATGCTCATCGTCGCACCCGAACGTCAGCGGGATGCCACCGAGAGGCGATTGCGGGCGGTGGCGCGCGGCGGGGTGCTCGCCGACTGGTTCGCCGGGACACGCCGTGGCCGGCGCTGACCTGAAATGAGATGGGCGCAGCCGTTTGCGACACTGGACCGGTGACCCAGCCCGAATCCGAGTCCGGCCGTGCCCCAGGTTCGCCCAGCGCCCCACCGAACGCCCTGCCGAGTAGGTCCGCCGACGGCGCACCCGAAACCCCCCCGGGCCCCCCGGCGCGGACCCCGTGGCGCACCGCGCTGCTCATCGCCATCGCGCTGGCCGTGGTCGCCATCGACGTCGTCACCAAGGCGCTGGTGGCCGCGAACATCGCGCTGGGGGAGAACATCCGCATCCTCGGCGGCGCCGTGTACCTGACGCAGATCCGTAACGCCGGGGCCGCTTTCTCCATGGCCACCGGGATGACGTGGCTGCTGGCGATCATCGCGGTCGCGGTGGTGGTCTTCATCGTCCGCATGGCGCCCAAGCTGAGGTCCACGCCGTGGGCGGTCTGCCTCGGCCTGATCCTGGGCGGGGCGCTCGGCAACCTCATCGACCGCATCTTCCGCGCGCCCGGCGTGATGCAGGGGCACGTGGTGGACTTCGTGTCGCTGTTCGGGCCGGACGCAAGGTATTTCCCCGCGTTTAACGCCGCCGATTCGGCGATCACCATCGGCGGCATCCTGCTCGTGCTGCTGGCGATCACCGGGTTCGACTTCGACGGCACGCGTCACCGCGGCCGCCGCCGACGTGATGGGTGAGTTCCGGCGCTTCCCGGTGCCCGGCGGCATCGACGGCATGCGCGCCGACGCGGGCCTGGCGAAGCTGCTGGGCCTGAGCCGCACCACCGTCGCTACCATGCTCGATGCCGGCGACGCGCTCTGCGACGGCGCCGTGCTGGACCGATCCGCGCGACTGGTGGCCGGCAGTTGGTTGGACCTCACCCTCCCCGACCCGCCGGCCCCGCTCACCGTCGTGGCGCAGCCCGTCGCCGGGCTCGCTGTGATCCACGTCGATGCGGACATCGTGGTCGTCGACAAGCCGGTCGGGGTCGCCGCGCACGCATCCGTCGGCTGGACGGGTCCGACGGTGCTGGGCGGCCTCGCTGCGATGGGCATCACGGTCGCCACCTCAGGCGCGTCCGAACGCCAGGGCATCGTGCAACGGCTCGACGTCGGCACCACCGGCGTCATGGTCGTCGCCCGTAGCGAACGCGCCTACTCGATCCTCAAGAATGCGTTCCGGCACCGCACCGTGGACAAGGTCTACCACGCCATCGCGCAGGGCCACCCGGACCCCACCGACGGCACGATCGACGCACCGATCGGTCGACATCCCAAGGCGGACTACAAGTTCGCCGTCATGGCCGGCGGCCGGGAGAGCGTCACGCACTACGAGACGATCGAGGCGTTCCCGGCCGCCACGCTCATGCGCGTGCACCTGGAGACGGGGCGTACGCACCAGATCCGGGTGCATTTTTCGGCGCTCCGCCACCCGCTGGTCGGCGACCTGACCTACGGCGCGGACCCGGTGCTCGCCGCCCGGCTCGGCCTCACCCGGCAATGGCTGCACGCCTACTCGCTGAGCTTCGTGCATCCCGGCAGCGGCAGCGCCGTCACCTACGCGAGCCGCTACCCGGACGACCTCGCGCACGCCCTGGACGTGCTCCGCGGCTCATAGACACGTTCCAGCCCCGCCATCGAGTATGACGATGTTCGCGGCTGCGCCGGTGGGCGCTGTCGCACCTCCCGTGCGGCCGAGGGGCGTCAGGGCGCGATGGGCCAGCCGACGATCGTCTGCGGGATGTCCGGCCGGATGCACCACTTCAGGCCCGCCAGCACGGTCGCGGCCGGAACGATGAACAGTGACCAGCCGTCCGCCGCTTGGCCCGGCCCGATACCGATCGCGAACCCCGGATAGGGCGCGGGCGGCGGCCCCGATCGCCCGAGAAGCTCGTGCCGGTCGGTCTCGACGACGAGGTTCGCGTCGGCGCTGGCCGGGTAGAACACCGATCCGACGTTCGCTACCCAGCTCCGGACCAGGATCGCCCGGTAGCCGGGGGCGATCGGGCGTCCTGCGGCGGCCATGGCCTCGTCGCCGGGATCGCGCACCTCGATGATGGTCACGAGGAGCTGTTCCGCGGCAGGCCCGGTGACGTGATGCTGGGCCCAACGGGGTGTGGGCGGCGCTGCGGGCTGGGGCTCCGCGGGTTGCGGTTCGGCCGCTGCCCGGGCCTCCACCGGCTGCGGCTCGGCGGCCGGTTGTGTGTCGGCCTCGGGTTGGCCGGGCTCTGCCTCCTGCACCTGCGGAGCCGCTGACTTGTCTGCCTCGTCCGCCTCGTGCTCGGGAATGTGCGGCGCGGCAGACACGGCAGGTGTCGCGTCCGTGTCCGTCGTCATAGGCGGTACGGAGCCCGCATCGGACGGGTCCGCATCGGACGCGGGGCCCGGCTCAGAACCCGACGGGGGGGCCGGGGCTGCGGGCGCGTCCAACTGGGCCGCCGGAACCGGCTCCATAGGGTGTGCCGGGCCGGCCTGCGCGATATGCCACAGCGCGTTCCGGTCGCCGTCCGCCACCAGCCGCAGCGGCAGGCCGCGCTCGGCCATCGACACCAGCCTTGCGGCCGCCTCGGCCTGGCTCATCCGCGCATTCCAGGCCGCGTTCGCCAGCGGGATCGACACGTTGTTGATGAGTTCCGCGAGCAGCCGCAGATCGTCCGCGTCCGGGATCGGCCGATCCGGCGGAAGGTTCGTGATCGTCACGGGTCTGACCGTACCTGCCGTGGACCGAATGTGGGACCCTGGGAGCGCAGGCCGGGTACGGTCTGGGGGATCCGTACGTCGGGTCGGCGGTGCAATGCAGGAGGATCGGGCGTGGCAGGCAGTTCGTTCGTGCACCTTCATGTGCACACCGAGTACTCCATGCTGGACGGTGCGGCGCGCGTCGGCGATCTGATGGCGAAGACCGCCGAGCTGGGCATGCCGGCGATCGCCATGACGGACCACGGAAACGTGTTCGGCGCATACGACTTCTACAAGCAGGCCAAGGCGTCCGGGATCAAACCGATCATCGGCATGGAGGCCTACGTCACGCCGGGCACGTCCCGTTTCGACCGCACGCAGGTCCGATGGGCGGACGGCGGCAGCAATTCCGGCGACGATGTGTCGGGCGGCGGCGCCTACACGCACATGACGCTGCTCTCGGAGACCACCGCGGGCATGCACAACCTGTTCCGGCTGGCGTCTCGCTCGTCGACGGAGGGGTTCTTCTACAAGCCGCGCGCCGACCGAGAACTGCTCGCCGAGTACGCCGCCGGGCTGATCGCTACCACGGGCTGCCCGTCCGGGGAGGTGCAGACCTGGCTGCGGCTCGGCGACTACGGCAAGGCGCTCGCCTCGGCCGCCGAGTTCCGCGACATCTTCGGCGCCGCAAACTATTTCGTCGAGGTCATGGATCACGGGCTCGCCATCGAGGACCGGGTGCGGGACGGGCTTTTGCGGATCGCGAAGGATCTCGGCCTGCCGCTGTTGGCCACGAACGACCTGCACTACACGAACGAATCGGACGCCACCTCGCACGAGGCGCTGCTGGCGGTGCAATCCGGCTCCACGCTCGACGATCCGAAGCGGTTCAAGCTCGACGGCGAGGAGTACTACGTCAAGAGCCCCGCGCAGATGCGGGCGATCTGGGACGAGAAGTACTCGCTGCCCGAGGCGTGCGACAACACCCTGGCGATCGCCGAGCGCTGCTCCGTCGAGTTCGACGAGTCGGCGAACCTGATGCCCCGCTTCGAGGTCCCGGAGGGCGAGGACGAGGCCAGCTGGTTCGTGAAGGAGGTCGAGCGGGGCTTAAGATTCCGCTACCCGCAAGGGATCTCGCCCGAGGTGCGGGAGCGCGCCGACTACGAGGTCACAATGATCCTCTCGATGGGGTTCCCCGGCTACTTCCTGGTGACGGCGGATCTCATCGGCTGGGCGAAGGAGCACGGCATCCGGGTCGGGCCCGGCCGCGGCTCGGCCACCGGCTCGCTGGTCGCGTACGCCATGCGGATCACCGAGCTCGACCCGCTGGAACATTCGCTGCTGTTCGAGCGGTTCCTGAACCCGGACCGGGTGTCCATGCCGGATATCGACATCGACTTCGACGAACGCCGGCGCGGGGAGGTGCTGGCGTACGTCACCGAGAAGTACGGGCACGACAAGGTCTGCCAGGTCGTCACCTACGGCACGATCAAGACCAAACAGGCGCTGAAGGACGCCTCGCGCGTGCTCGGCTACCCGTTCGCGATGGGGGATCGCGTCACCAAGGCGCTACCGCCGCCGGTGATGGCCAAGGACGTGCCGCTGGCGAAGATCTTCGATCCGTCGCACGACCGCTACGCCGAGGGCGGCGAGTTCCGGGCGCTGGTGGAATCCGATCCGGAGGTGAAGCGGGTCTACGACACGGCGCGCGGTCTGGAAGGCTTGAAACGCCAGTGGGGCGTGCACGCCTGCGCCGTGATCATGTCCTCCGAACCGCTGGTCGAGCACATCCCGATCATGAAGCGCCCGCAGGACGGCGCCATCATCACGCAGTTCGACTATCCGACCTGCGAGAAGCTCGGCCTGCTCAAGATGGACTTCCTGGGCCTGCGGAACCTCACCGTCATCGACGACGCGGTGCGCAACATCAAGGCCAACCGCGGGGTGACCGTCGACATGGACACCCTCCCGCTTGACGACGCCGCGACCTACCAGTTGCTCGCCCGCGGCGACACGCTCGGCGTCTTCCAGTTGGACGGCGCCCCGATGCGCGCGTTGCTGCGGCAGATGGCACCGACCGCGTTCGGCGACATCGCCGCCGTGCTCGCGCTGTACCGGCCAGGGCCGATGGCCGCGAACGCGCACATCGATTACGCCGAGCGGAAGAACCACCGGCAACCGGTGGTGCCGATCCACCCGGAACTCGCCGAGCCTTTGGCCGAGATCCTCGACGAGACATACGGTCTCGTCGTCTATCAGGAGCAGGTTCAGGCGATCGCCCGGAAGGTCGCCGGCTACACGCTCGGCCAGGCCGACCTGCTGCGCCGCGCCATGGGCAAGAAGAAGAAGGCGGAGCTGGACGCTCAGCTGGAGAACTTCACAGGCGGCATGCTCGCCAACGGCTTCTCGCAGGGCGCGATCGATGCGCTGTGGAACACGCTCTTGCCGTTCTGCGACTACGGCTTCAACAAGTCGCACACCGCCGGCTACGGGCTGGTCTCCTACTGGACCGCCTACCTGAAAGCGAACTACCCGGCCGAATACATGGCCGCGCTGCTCACCTCGGTCGGCGACGACAAGGACAAGATGGCGGTCTACCTCGCCGAGTGCCGGTCGATGGGCATCACGGTGCTGCCGCCCGACGTGAACGCCTCCGAGCGGAATTTCGCGACGGTCGGCGCGGACATCCGCTTCGGGCTCTGCGCCATCCGCAACGTCGGCACGACCGCGGTGGACTCGATCTTGACCGCCCGCCGGGACAAGGGCACCTACACGGACTTCGCGGACTATCTGGCCAAGGTCGACGCGGCCGCCTGCAACAAGAAGGTGGTCGAGTCGCTGATCAAGGCCGGCGCCTTCGATTCGCTCGGGCATCCGCGCAAGGGTCTGCTCATGGTGCACACCGAGGCGATCGATTCGGTGCTCGGAGTGAAACGCGCCGAGGCCGCCGGGCAGTTCGACCTGTTCGGCGACATGAGCGCGGAGGACGTGGGCGACGCGTTCGCGATCACCGTGCCGGACACCGAATGGGAGCCGAAGCTGCGCCTCGCGTTCGAGCGAGAGATGTTGGGGCTGTATGTGTCCGGGCACCCGTTGTCCGGCGTCGAGCACCTGCTCAGCGCGCAGGCCGACACGTCGATCCCGGACATCCTGGATGGCACCGTGCCGGATCGCGCCACGGTGACGGTGGGCGGGATCCTGTCCGGCCTGTCCCGCCGGCTCACCAAGAAGGGGGACCCGTGGGCCACCGCAACCCTGGAGGACCTGTCCGGCGGCGTCGAGGTCGCGTTCTTCCCGAAGATCTACGCGGAGGTCTCGCTGCAGCTGGCGGAGGACGCGATCGTGCTGGTGCGCGGCCGGGTGTCGCGCTCGGACGACCGGCTCTCGCTGCACGCCGACAAGGTGACGGTGCCGGATCTCACGGCCACCACCGGCCGTGGCCCGGTGCGGGTGAGCCTTCCGGCCGCCCGCTGTACGGAGCCGATGATCGACCGGCTGCGTGATGTGCTCGCCGCGCATCCGGGCACCACCGCCGTGCACCTGCGGTTGATCGACGGATCGGGGGAGACCACGCTCGCCGTCGACGACGGCTTCCGGGTCACCGCCACGTCGGCGCTCATGGGTGACCTGAAAGCCCTGCTGGGCGCGGACTGTCTCGCATGACGGCGCCCGACGGTGCGGCGGGTCGGGCGGTGTCCGCGCCACCGGAGCCCCCGGCGTCCCCCGAGTCTCCTGAGCCCCCGGAACGGCCGGGGGCGCGTCGGCACCGGTCGATCGCGCGGGCGGTGCTCGCGGTCATCATCGCCCTGCTCGGCGTGGCGCAGGGCGTCGTGTGGGCGGCGATCGCGCCGGGGCAGCAGATCAAGGTATTCGCGGACGGCAGTTACGTGTCGTTGCCCACGGCCGACTACCACCCGTTCGACGGGCTCATGCTGTTCGTCCTCGCCGGTGCCGCGGTGGGTCTTGTGGTCGCGGCCGCCGCGTGGCGGATCCGCGCGATCCGCGGCACCACCACGCTGCTCACCGTCTTCGCCGCGACCTCGGCCGGTTCGGCTATTGCGTTCGGGCTCGGCCTGCTGCTGGCCCGCGGTGTCGATCCGGCCACTGTCGGCAAGACCGGACACGACTCGATCGTCGTCGCCGGGCCCAGCCTGTCCACACCGTTGGCCATCATCGCCGAGCCGCTGCTGGCGGTCGTGGTCTACACGTTCCTGGCGGCCTGGGACGGGCGGCCCGACCTCGGGCGGAAGCGGGCGACGATCGAGCCTGCCGTGCCGGACGCTGATCAGGACGCCGGGCGGGGCGCTAATCAGGACGCCGGGCGGGACACACCGAACGACGCCATGCAGAGCCCCGCCGACCAGGGGTAAAGCAAGGTTTGCCTTGCTGGAACGGCCGCGCCGGACGTGCCACCCTTGACACATGGTGACGAGCGAAAAGACCCCCGCGGCCGATGCCATCCACCAGGAGCCGATGGGCGGTTCCGTCGCCGGCCGGCTCAACTGGCTTCGCGCTGGTGTGCTCGGCGCCAACGACGGTATCGTCTCGACGGCAGCGCTCGTGCTCGGCTTCGCGGGTGCCACCACCGCCCGGGGGCCGATCCTGCTGGCCGGCGTGGTCGGCCTGCTGGCCGGTGCCATGTCGATGGCCGTCGGCGAATTCGTGTCCGTATCCACCCAGCGCGACACCGAACGCGCCGTGCTGGAGCAGGAACGGCGTGAACTGGTCGAGATGCCCGAGCAGGAGCTGGCCGAGCTCGCCGGCATCTACCGGGACAAGGGGCTCGACGCCGACCTCGCGCATCAGGTCGCGGTGCAGCTCACCGCGCACGACGCGCTCGGGGCGCACGCGGAGGCCGAACTCGGCATCGACCCCAACGAACTGACGAATCCGTCCCATGCGGCCCTCGCTTCCTTCATCGCGTTCGTGGTGGGAGCGGCGGTCCCGCTGCTCGGCGTGCTGCTCTCGCCGCGCGCGTGGATCGCGTGGATCACGGTGCTCGCCGTCGGCGCGGCGCTCGCCGTCACCGGCTGGCTGTCCGCCCGGCTCGGGCAGGCACCGGCCGGCCGGGCGATCGCGCGGAACGTGATCGGCGGCGTGCTCGCGATGGCCGTCACCTACGGCCTGGGCGCCCTCGTCGGCGGCTGGATCGGTTAATCCGACCGCCGACCGGCGCCACCCGTGCGCCGGTCCGCGCGGCCGGTCGCGCGACACCGCCCGTGGCGGGGGCCCTACGCTTGCTGAGTACACCCCACCTCGACCGGATCGGGCCCCATGCTGCGACGAATCGACCTCACCACGGCTCTCGGCGCCGAACCGACCGCCGGACTCGGATCCACCCTCGGGACCGCCGCGCTGCGGAGCGTCCTCCCGCGTGCGACCGGTTCGGCGCATGCGGCGGACGAAGCGGTCGCCCCCATCCTCGCCGACGTGCGTGCGCGCGGTGCCGCCGCCGTCCTCGACTACTGCGAGCGATTCGACCAGGTGAGACCGGAATCGCTGCGGGTCCCGAACCACGTCATCGACGAGGCTGCGGCGTCGCTGGACCCGGCGCTCAAAGATGCGCTCCTCGAATCCATCCGCCGCGCCCGCGCCGGGCACGCCGCGCAGGTGCCCACCGAGCAGCGCACCGAACTCGCCACCGGTGGTGTGGTCACGCAGCGCTGGGTCCCGGTGGGGCGGGTCGGCCTCTACGTGCCCGGCGGGCTCGCGCTCTACCCGTCCAGCGTGGTGATGAACGTGGTGCCGGCGCAGGTCGCGGGCGTCGAGGACATCGTGGTCACCTCACCGCCGCAGGTGTCCGCCGGCGGCTGGCCCGATGCCACCGTGCTGGCGGCCTGCGCACTGCTCGGCGTCAGCGAGGTGTACGCGGCCGGGGGAGCGCAGGCGATCGCCCTGCTCGGGTACGGCAGCGAGGATGACGCCGCTCGCGGCCTGCCGGCCGTGGAGCCCGTGGATGTGATCACCGGACCCGGCAATGTGTACGTGACGGCGGCCAAGCGGGCGCTGCGCGGCATCGTCGGCATCGACTCCGAGGCGGGGCCGACGGAGATCGCCGTCGTCGCCGACGATTCCGCCGACCCGAGATACGTTGCGGCGGACCTGATCTCGCAGGCCGAACACGACCCGAATGCGGCGAGCGTGCTGATCACCCCGTCGGCGGCGCTCGCCGACGCGGTCGACGCGCTGCTGCCCGGGATGGTGGCGGCCACCCGGCATTCCGAGCGGGTGCGCGCCGCGTTGACCGGCCCGCAGTCCGGCACCGTGCTCGTCGCCTCGCTCGACGACGCCGTGATGGTGGCGGACGCCTACGCCGCCGAACATCTCGAGGTGCAGACGCGCGGCGCGGAGGAGGTCGCCCGGCGGATCCGCAACGCCGGTGCCGTCTTCGTCGGGCCGTACTCCCCGGTCTCGCTCGGCGACTACTGCGCCGGGTCGAACCACGTGCTGCCGACCTCCGGCGGGGCGCGGTATTCCTCGGCGCTGAATACGACCACGTTCCTGAAGTCGGTGCAGGTGGTGGAGTACACGGCTGCCGCGCTGGCCGAGGTGGCCGGGCCGATCGGTGCGCTGACCGAGGCCGAGAACCTGCCGGCCCACGGCGATGCCGTCGCGATCAGGTTCGAACCATGACGGGCGCTGCGATGGGGGACGGTATCGGAGACGCTGTGGTGGACCCTGTATTGGACGCCGTGGGGGGTGCTGTGACGCTGGCCGATCTCCCGCTCCGAGACGATCTGCGCGGCAAGTCCCCTTATGGCGCACCGCAACTCGACGTGCCCGTGCGGGTGAACACGAACGAGAACCCGTATCCGCCGAGCGAGGCCCTGGTGCGCGATATCGCGGATGCCGTAGCGGCCGCCGCGGCGAGCCTCAACCGGTACCCGGACCGCGATGCGACGGCGCTGCGCGCGGACCTCGCAGCGTATGTCACGTCCGCGACCGGCGTCGCGGTGGGCGTGCGAAACCTCTGGGCCGCCAACGGATCCAACGAGATCCTGCAGCAACTGCTGCAGACGTTCGGCGGCCCGGGCCGCACGGCGCTCGGCTTCACCCCGTCCTATTCCATGCACCCGATCCTGGCCTCCGGCACACAGACCACGTGGATCGACGCGCCCCGGCGGGCAGACTTCTCGCTGGACGTCGCCGCGGCCGCCGCCGAGGTCGGGCGCCGCCGCCCGGACGTGCTGTTCGTCACGAGCCCGAACAACCCGACCGGCGGCGCGCTCGGCCTGGACGAGATCCGCGCGCTGGCGGATGCGGCGCCGGGCATCGTGATCGTGGACGAGGCGTATGGCGAGTTCGCGGCGGTGGCCGAGGTGCCGAGCGCGGTATCGCTGATCGCGGAGTTCCCGGCGCGACTGGTGGTCTCGCGCACCATGAGCAAGGCGTTCGCGTTCGCCGGGGGTCGGCTCGGGTACCTCATCGCCGCCCCGGCGATCGTCGACGCGGTGCAACTGGTCCGGCTGCCCTACCACCTCTCCGCGCTCACCCAGGCGGCGGCGCGCGCCGCGCTGCGGCATGCGGGCGAGACGCTGGGTTCCGTGGCGCGGCTCGTCGCCGAGCGGGAGCGCGTGGCAGAAGCGTTGCGCGGCAAGGGCTACGCCGTCATACCGTCGGATGCCAACTTCCTGTTGTTCGGCCGCTTTGCCGACGCGGCGGCGACCTGGCGGGCCTTCGTCGATTCCGGGATCCTGCTGCGCGACGTCGGCATCGCCGGGTATCTGCGGCTGACGATCGGCACGCCCAGCGACAACGATGCGTTCCTGGCGGTATGCCCGGACCTTCCGCCTGCCCCGACAGCGAGTGAGGAGCCATGAGCATGACGCTTCCTGGACATGCAGAGCCCGACGGCAGCGATGCCCTCGAAGGCCCGGCCCGGACCGCGCGCACGGCGCGGATCCAGCGGACGACGAGCGAATCCTCCGTGTTCGTCGCGGTGAACCTGGATGGCAGCGGTCAGACCGAGATCGCAACCGGAGTGCGGTTTTTCGACCACATGCTCACGGCCTTCGGGGTACACGGCTGCCTGGATCTCACGGTCCGGTCGGAGGGCGACGTCGACATCGACCCGCATCACACGGTGGAGGACACGGCCATCGTGCTCGGGCAGGCGATCGGACAGGCGCTCGGCGACAAGGCCGGCATTCGACGGTTCGGCGACGCGTTCGTCCCGATGGACGAGACGCTGGCGCACGCGGCGATCGACCTGTCCGGGCGGCCGTTCTCGGTGCACACCGGCGAGCCCGATGCGGTGCTGCCCGCGGTGGTCGGCGGCAACTACCCGGTGGTGCTGAACCGGCATGTGTTCGATTCGCTGGCCTTCCACGCGCGGATCGCGCTGCACGTACGGGTGCTGTACGGCCGCGACCCGCACCACATCTGCGAGGCGCAGTACAAGGCTGTGGCGCGGGCGCTGCGCGCGGCCGTCGAGTTCGACCCGCGGATCGGTGGCGTGCCGTCGACCAAGGGCGTGTTGTGAGCTGGCTGGTGGTGCTGCTGGTGGCGATCGCCGGGTTCCTCGGCGCGGGCACCGTGTCGATGTGGCGGACCGAACACCGTTACGCCGCAGGGGTTCTCGCGGCTGTTGCGGCCGTGATCCTAGCGTTGGCGATCATCGCGATGGTGGGAGAGTTCGGGAAGGCCGCATAGTAGAAGTGACAAGCACAGCACGGCAGCGTGACTGCCGCGGGATGAAGAGCGCGAGATGAAGAGCATTGCCGTGCTCGATTACGGGTCGGGCAATATCGCCTCCGCGCGCCGCGCGTTGGAGCGGGTCGGGGCGGACGTCGTGGTGACCGCGGATTTCGAGATCGCTTTGGGCGCGGACGGTCTCGTCGTTCCCGGGGTCGGCGCCTTCGCCGCGTGCATGGAAGGGATCCGCGCGGTGCGGGGCGAGCGGATCATCGGCCGGCGGCTGGCTGGCGGCCGTGCGGTGCTGGGTATCTGCGTCGGCATGCAGGTGCTCTTCGAGACGGGCGTGGAACACGGCGAGCGGACGGAAGGGATCGGGGAGTGGCCGGGCACGGTTGAGCGGCTGATTGCGCCAATCGTCCCGCACCTCGGGTGGAACAACGTCATCCCCGGGGCGGGGTCCCGGCTTTTCGCGGGCCTGGACGCCGACACGCGGCTCTGCTTCGTGCACTCGTAAGCGGTGCGGCGGTGGGACATGGTCGCACCACCGGGCGGGGTCGGACCGCTGAAGGCGCCGATCGTG
>OFTX01000456.1_pt1 | contig 21888 bp, 22 predicted proteins | sample 1775051 | NCBI WGS metagenome assembly OFTX01 (sample SAMN08195772, study PRJEB24354) | sludge metagenome | isolation source: sludge from phenol fed wastewater aerobic bioreactor A | place: India: Nagpur | collected 2016-09-15
GGCGCTTGGCGGTGCCCTGACGGAGCGACTTTAAGGTGGAGCGCAGTCAGGGTGCCGCCAAGCGCCGCGGGGACGGGGGATGGGGAGGACGTTAAGGGGGAATGCCCGGGCGGTGTCGACGAACAGGGAGCGTGTGAGCAAAAAAGGCAGTTCGACGATTCGAACTGCCTTTTTTGCATACCGAGACACCTCAACAAGCGCAACCCACCGCAAAAGCGCAATAAAAAAAGGCAGCCCGGAGCGTCCCGAGGCTGCCTTTTCGCTTACCGGAACTGCAGGCAAGCCCGGGGAAGACTTACATCCCCGGCATCATCAGCGAGTTGGCGTTGTGCATGATCCACAGCGAGCCGACGAGCACGATGGCCACGATGAGGATCGTGAACGCAAAGGCCATCACGTTCCAGCGTTGTTCCGACGAGCGGTCCATGTGCAGGAAGTAGACGAGGTGGACGATGATCTGCACGAGGGCTGCGCCGAGAATCAGCGGCAGCACCGTCGACGGCGGCATCGTGCCGTCCATGACCAGCTTGAACGGCACCACAGTGAGGATCACTGCGAGCACGAAGCCGATCAGGTACGACTTCACGCTGCCGTGGCTGCCGCCGGCGGCGTTGTGGCCAGCCTCGTGGCCGTGCGACTGCACCGAGTTGCTATTGCTCATTTACATGGCTCCCATCAGGTACACGACCGTAAACACGCCGATCCAGACCACGTCCAGAAAGTGCCAGAACAGCGAGAGGCACTGCAGACGCGTGGTGTTGGTCGCGGTCAGGCCCTTCTTGCCGATCTGGAACATCAGCACGGCCATCCACAGCAGGCCCGAGGCCACGTGCAGACCGTGGGTGCCCACCAGTGCGAAGAAGGCCGAGAGGAAACCGCTGCGGTTCGGGCCGGCGCCTTCGAGGATCAGGTGGTGGAACTCGTACAGTTCCATCGCGATAAAGCCCGCGCCCAGCAGCCACGTGATCGCCAGCCAGCCCTGCACGGCGCCCTTCTTGCCGTTGTGCAGGCCCACCATGGCGAAGCCGTAGGTGATCGACGAGAACAGCAGGATGAACGTTTCGACCAGCACGAACTTCAGGTCGAACAGTTCATGGCCCGTCGGGCCGCCCGCCGTGGCGCTGCGCTGCACCGCGAAGGTGGCGAACAGGCCCGCGAACAGCACCAGGTCGGTCATCAGGTACACCCAGAAACCGAAGATGGTGTTGCCCCCGGTGTCGTGGTGCGCGTGGTCATGCGCATGCGCATCGGCATGCGCGCCAGAGTGTTTGAGAACTTCGCTCGTCATGATTAAGCCTTTGCTGCTGCGGCCAGTGCCTGATGGTGGGCCGTTTCGATGGCCACCACTTCCGGCGACTGCACGTAGTAGTCGATCGAATCGTTATTGCTGCGGCAGATGAACGTCACGATCATGCCCACGAAGCCAACGATGGCCAGCCACCAGATGTGCCAGATGGCAGCGAAACCGAACACCAGCGAGAACGCGCTGATGATGAAGCCGGCGCCCGTGTTCTTCGGCATGTGAATCGGAGCGTAGCTCGTCTTCAGATCGCCCTTGATGCCGTGTTCCTTGCGATAGGCCAGCTCGTCGACGTCGTGCACGCGCGGCTCTTCGGCAAAGTTGTAGAACTGCGGCGGCGACGAGGTCATCCACTCCAGCGTACGGCCATTCCAGGGGTCGCCCGTGGTGTCGGCCAGTGCCTTGCGGTTCTTGATCGAGACAACCAGTTGCAGCACCTGGAAGCCGATACCGGCAGCGATGAACAGGGCACCGATCAGCGCGGCGATCAGCCAGGGTTGCCATTCCGGATTGCTGTAGTGGTTCAGGCGACGGGTCATGCCCATCAGGCCCAGTACGTACAGCGGCATGAAGGCGAGGTAGAAGCCGATCAGCCAGCACCAGAAGCTGGCCTTGCCCAGGCGCTCGTCGAGCTTGAAGCCGAACGCCTTCGGGAACCAGTAGTTCATGCCGGCGATGTAGCCGAACAGCACGCCGCCGATGATCACGTTGTGGAAGTGAGCAATCAGGAACAGCGAGTTGTGCAGCACGAAGTCGGCGCCCGGCACGGCCAGCAGCACGCCCGTCATGCCGCCGATCACGAACGTGACGATGAAGCCCAGCGTCCACAGCACCGGCGTGGTCATCTGCACGCGACCACGGTACATCGTGAACAGCCAGTTGAAGATCTTCACGCCGGTCGGGATCGAGATGATCATCGTCGCGATGCCGAAGAAGGCGTTCACGCTCGCGCCAGAGCCCATCGTGAAGAAGTGGTGCGCCCACACGAGGAACGACAGCACCATGATCGCGGCCGTCGCGTACACCATCGACTTGTAGCCGAACAGCTTCTTGCCGGAGAACGTCGAGATGATCTCCGAGAAGATACCGAACGCCGGCAGGATCAGGATGTACACCTCCGGGTGACCCCAGATCCAGATCAGGTTGATGTACATCATCGGGTTGCCGCCCAACTCATTCGTGAAGAAATGGAAGTCGAGGTAGCGGTCCAGCGACAGCAGCGCCAGGGTCACCGTGAGCACCGGGAACGCAGCGCAAACGAGCACCATCGTGCACAGCGAAGTCCACGTGAAGATCGGCATCTTCATCAGGTTCATGCCCGGCGCACGCATCTTCAGAATCGTGACGACGAAGTTCACCCCGGTGAGCAACGTCCCCAGACCCGAGATCTGCAAGGCCCAGATGTAGTAATCCACCCCCACGCCCGGACTGTACTGAATGCCCGAAAGCGGCGGATATGCCAACCAGCCCGTGCGCGCGAATTCACCCACGCCCAGCGACAGGTTGACCAGCGCCGCGCCAGCCACGAACAACCAGAACGACAGCGTGTTCAGGAACGGGAACGCCACGTCGCGCGCGCCGATCTGCAGCGGCACCACAAGGTTCACCAGCCCCGTCATGAAAGGCATCGCCACGAAGAAGATCATGATCACGCCGTGGGCGGTGAAGATCTGGTCGTAGTGATCCGGCGGGAGAATGCCGGGCGAGTTGTGCGCGAGCGCGAGCTGCGTACGCATCATCATGGCGTCGGCAAAGCCGCGCAGCAACATGACGAGCGCCACGAGCACGTACATGACACCGATCTTCTTGTGATCGACCGAGGTCACCCACTCGTTCCACAGGTACTTCCACTTGCCGAAGTAGGTCAGCAGGGCAATGATGCCCAGCCCACCAAGCACCATCATGCCGACCGCGCCGACAATGATCGGCTCGTGGTACGGGATGGCTTCGAGAGTCAGTTTGCCAAACAGCGTTGACATTGTTGTTTACTCCTTATGCGCGTGCGCAGCCGCACCGGCGTGCATCGCATGCGCGCCGGCGTTGTCCATGGCCATGGTCATCGACTGGCCGTTCTGCACGTTGGCAGCGGCGGCCGGAGCCGTCGCGGCGTCGGTGCCTGCGCCCTTCATTTCCATCTTCTTGTCCATGCCCTTCATGTCCATGGCGCCGTGGTTCTCATGGCCTTCCTGCTGCTGCGCCATGCCCGACGCCATCGGGGCGTGCACGATCGACTGGAACATGTTCGCGTCGACCGAGCTGTAATACGTGACCGGCGTGTTCTCGCTCATCGGCACCAGCGAGGCGTAAGTGCCCTTGTCGAGCACCTTCTTCGACTCGCGCACCTTCGTCACCCATGCCTGGAAGTCGCCATCGGTCATCGCCAGCGTCTTGAAACGCATGCCCGAGAAGCCGCCGCCGCTGTAGTTCGCCGAAATCCCGTCGTACTCGCCGACGTGGTTGGCGATCAGGTGCAGCTTCGTCTCCATGCCCGCCATGGTGTAGACCATGCTACCCAGCTGCGGAATGAAGAACGAGTTCATGATCGATTCCGAGGTGATCTTGAAATTCACCGGGGTATCGACAGGAACAGCCAGTTCGTTGATCGACGCAATGCCCTGCTCCGGGTAGATGAACAACCACTTGTAGTTCATCGACACCACTTCGACCGTGATCGGCTTGACTTCGCTTTCCAGCGGCTTGTACGGATCGAGTTCGTGGGTGGACACCCAGGTGATGCGCGCGAGGATCGCAATGATGATGATCGGCACGAGCCAGACCACGACCTCGATGGCCGTCGAGTGCGACCAGTTCGGCTCATAGCGCGCCGACTTGTTGGTCGCGCGATACTTCCACGCGAACCACAGCGTCATCAGGATGACCGGAATCACCACGATCAGCATCAGCCACGTGGCCGTGAGGATCAGGTTCTTGTTCTCTACTCCGATCTGCCCTTTAGGGTCGAGCAGCGTCATGTCGCAGCCGGCCAAAATCAGCGGCGAGCACAAGGCGAGGAGCCTAAACAATCGCGGGTTTCTGTGTTTCTTCATGTCACACGACAGGGTTGAGTTGGCCAGCGAACGGCACAACACGGGCTTACCGGCCTGATGCAGGGTCGCAGGAGGTTGGCAAGGGTTAAGGTGAGACGGGAGCAGTCGTCACGCCGGTATTGCACCGGTTGAACTACGACGACTGTGTCATCGAAAAGACGGGAACCGGGGCAAATCGCCGCCCGCAGACCTCAAGTCACTGTCCGACTTCTTGTCTTTTACTTCCATCACGGTGCGGCATTATGCCGAAGTTTAATTAGGCCGCCCATCGCGCACCCACCGGCGCGACAATGTGTCGCGCGACCTTCACGCGTACGCGCGCGACGATTTCCAAGCAGATGGACACCTTTTTAGCGGTAAACGCTGTGCAATGCAGCATTCGGGCAAGGTTCGCGAATTTGAACGGGTGCGACGTTGTGTCGCACCCTGAATTGCGGTGTCGCAGCGAAAGCGCACCACATTGGTGCGCATGGACCGGCTGGGGATGGGAGCAGGTATTGTGCCCGGCTTTTCAGTCTAACGACAGCCGCACGGCAAACGCCATGAGTGCCGCCCCGAACGACCAGCGCTGCACTTTTTGCGCAAGCGGACGGGGGCGCAGCCAACGCGCGATGCGCGCGGCGCCAAATGCCAGCGTGACGTCGAAAATCGCACCAACGACCAGCAACAGCACGCCGAGTTCGAGCACCTGGGACCAGACAGGCCCCGCTTCTGCACGCACGAACTGCGGCAGCAATACCGAGCAGAACAGCAGTGCCTTGGGATTGAGCACGCTGGAGAGCACGCCCCGGCGCACCGCTTGCGAGAGCGGGGGCGGTGCATCGGTCGACGGCGCCACGGCGTCGACGCCGAAAGCCGGCGAGCGCCAGATCTGGATCGCCACCCAGGCGAGATAGATCGCCCCCACGATACGCACCGTCTCGAACAGCCACGGCGCCGCGCGCAGCAACGCCGCCACACCGCAGGCGGACAGTGTCACGTGTCCTGCGCGTGCCATGGCCAGCCCGCCCGCCGTCGCCAGTCCGTGCCGCACCCCGCGCGTCATGCTCGTTTGCATCACAAGCGCCATGTCGGGCCCCGGCAATGCGTAGACGACCACCAGCGCGCCAATGAAGACCGTGAGCAACTGTAGCGAAACCATGACTTTTCCCCTGACGACCCCTGCGATCGAGAATAGCGATATGATCCCGCCAAATCATGAGCATGACATGGCGTTTTTCACGCCAAAAAGCCATAATAATTGGCGATAACCACCAACATATCACCAACGATAGATGAATCCCCCGACACCCTCGGTTCCAGCTCGCCACTCGCCGTAGTCCATACGGACGAGGGCAACACTATCCGGAAGCCGCGGTTCGTGGTGGAATGCCATCTTTGCAGCAGCTTTTCGTAGCGGGATACCCACAATGAACGAACTCGACGCCATCGATCGGGCGATCCTGGCCATCGTGCAACGCGACGGCCGCATCTCCAACGCGCGACTTGCCGAGCGCGTGTCGCTCTCCGAGACTCCCTGCGCGCGACGCCTGAAGCGGCTCGAAGCCGAGGGATACATTACCGGCTACCGGGCGGAACTCTCGTATCGCGCACTGGGCCTGGGCGTCACGGCATTCGTCCACGTACGCTTCGCCGTGCACGATCGTTCGCTCTCCGAGCAGTTCGAGCGCGAGGTGCAGGCGATCGATCGTATTGTGTCCTGCCATAACATCTCCGGCAGCGCCGACTATCTGCTCGGCGTCGTCGCCACCGACCTCGACGACTACGGAATGTTCACGCGCGATGTGTTGCGCGCCCTGCCCGGCGTTTCGTCGATCGAATCGATGTTGTCGCTGCGCGAAGTCAAACGCGACACCGGCGCACCGTTGCTGTAGACCGACGCCCGCGCTGTGGCACGGCCCGGATTGCCCGTAGAATGGCGAGTTGATCAGATCCCATAAAGCGCGACCAGACTCCCAGGTGCCACATGCCGGACGCCATGCCAGCCGTACCCCCTCAAGCGCCCTCGCGCGCTGCGACCGAACTCGCGCAGACGAGCCCGTCGAATCTCGCACAAGGCGCCACGGGCGTGACGAATGACGACGCCCTGATGTTCGACCTCGCGCCGGTTTCGCTCTGGCTCGAAGACTTCAGCGGCGTGAAGCAGATGTTCGACACATGGCGCGCGCAAGGCGTGACCGATCTGCGCGCGCACTTTAAGTCCGATCCGGGGCACGTGTCGGCGTGTTCGCAGCGCATTCGCGTCGTCAAGGTCAACCGGCGCACCCTGAGCATGTTCAACGCGCCGTCGCTCGACACGCTGGTGGCGAACCTGCCGCGCGTGTTCCGCGACGACATGCTCAAGACGCACATCGAAGAGCTGTGCCAACTGTGGGACGGCCGCACGCAATTCACGAGCAAGACCGTCAACTACACGCTCGACGGCCGACGGCTCGACGTGCTGCTCAACGGCTCGGTACTGCCCGGCCACGAAGCCACGCTCGCGCGGGTGTTGATCTCGCTCGAGGATGTCACCGAACTGGAACACGCCCGCGAACGCGTGACGATGGGCGAACAGTACGCACGAGGCTTGTTCGAGTATTCGCCGGTCTCGTTATGGGTGGAGGACTTCAGCGCCATCAAGCTGCTGCTCGACGACGCCCGCTCGCGTGGCATCACCGACTTCCGGACCTTCACCGACGTACACCCCGAGTTCGTCGAGCGATGCATGACCGAGATCCACGTGCTCGACGTGAACCGCCACACCCTCGCCATGTTCGTCGCGCCCGACAAGGCCACCCTGCTCGCTCGCCTGCCCGACGTCTTTCGCGACGACATGCGCCACAACTTCCGCGAGCAGTTGATCGACTTGTGGGAGAACAAACTCTTTCAGCAACGCGAAGTCATCAACTACGCGCTCGACGGCAACGAGATCAACGTCCACCTGCAATTCGCCGTGCTCCCGGGGCACGAGGCGCGGTGGGATCTCGTGCTCGTCGCGCTGACCGACATCACCGCGCGCAAGAAAGCCGAGTCGTATCTCGAGTTCCTCGGCAAGCACGACGTACTGACCAAGCTGCGCAACCGCTCGTTCTATGTCGACGAACTGAACCGGCTCGAACGCAAGGGACCGTATCCGGTGACGGTCGTCGTGGCGGACCTCAACGGCCTGAAGGCTGTCAACGATCAACTCGGTCATGCCGCCGGCGACGGTCTGCTGCGCCGCGCGGGCGAAGTGCTCGGCAAGGCGGTCGTGGCACCGCAGATCGCCGCGCGCATCGGTGGCGACGAGTTCGCGCTGCTACTGCCGTCGACCGATGCCACGGGCGGCGCGGCCGTCATGGAGAGCATCCGGCAACTCGTCGAGCTCAACAACTCCTTCTATCCCGGCACGCCGCTCTCGTTCTCGATGGGAATGGCGACCTGCGAAGCCGGCGAACGACTCGAAGCCACTGTTCAACGCGCCGATCTGCTGATGTATGAGGAGAAGCGCAATCACTACGCCGGTAGCGTGAACGAACGGCGCGTGCTCGATGCCTTGCCTTCCGGCAGCGGTAGCGCCACCACGCCCACCACGCCCGCCACACCCGGCTCCGCCGGCACGCCTGGCTCGGCGGGCCGGGGCGACGCCTGAGCCCCGCCACGGCCGCCATGCCCCAACGGCTCGCAGATCTGCGCGAGCCAGTCGACGAATGCCCTCACGCGCGGTGACACACGCTTTTGCGCGGGATACGCCGCGGACAGGCGTAGCGCAGGCGGCGGGCAATTCGGCAGGACCGGCACCAGACGCCCCGACGCGAGATAGGGCGCGGCCGCCAGCACCGTCGGCTGAATCAGCCCGAGCCCTTCGAGACCCGCGGCAAGATAGGCGGCTTCGTCGCCCACGTGCAGCTGCCCCCTTGTGCGCACGCACGTGGCGCGCGAGCCGACCATCAGCATGAGATCGCCGCATCGCGTGGTCGGCGTCGCGAGCGTCATGCCGGCCGTGCCCGCCTCGTCGGCGGCCGGTGTCGACGTCGGCGAGGCGGGCACCGTCAGTGACTCGGCAGGCGCCGAGCGCCACTTCACCGAGGTATGCATGGCGAGATCGTCAAGGTCTTCCGGTGTGCCATGCACGTCGAGATAGCGCCGGCTCGCGCACGTCACGCGAGGCAAATCGCCCAGGTGGCGAGCGACGAGGCGTGAATCGGGCAACTCACCCAGCACCACACCGCAATCGACGCCGTCACCGCGCCAGTCGCCGTGCGCCGGCGTGGCATCCAGTGCAATTTCCAGGCCCGGGTGGCGCGACTGGAATTCGGCGAGCGACGGCATCACCACTTCACGGGCGATCACCGGCGGCAACACCACCGCGAGCCGCCCGCGCAGTTGCACATGCGCGCCGAACAACCCCGATTCGACTTCCTCCACGTCGGCGAGAATCGCGGCGCACCGCTCGTAGTAGGCCGCGCCCTCCATCGTGAGCGCCACACGCCGGGTCGAGCGGGTGAACAACGCCACGCCGAACCAGCGCTCGAGATGCTGCACTTGCGTGGTCGCCGTCGCGCGCGGCAGATCGAGCGAGGCCGCCGCCTTGGTGAAACTGCCCACTTCTGCGACGCGAACGAACGTGCGCATGGCGGTGATGCGATCGATCATGATGCCTCCTGTCCCGAAACGCGCGCGGCGGCCTTGCCACGCCATGCAACGATCGCCGCGCCAGCCGGCGCGAGCGCGAAGAGTGCGAACAGCCAGACCGACGCACGCTGCGCGGCCTCGAGCGCACCGTCCGCGAGCCCGGCAGAATTGGCGACCAGTCCCGCGAGCGCCGAGCCCAGCGCCATCGAATACAACTGCACCGTGGTGATCGAGGCGGACGCGAGATGTGCTTCGCCCGGACGTGCCGCGGTCATCACCCGTGTGAGCAGATGCGGCCAGCCGATGCCCACGCCCATGCCGACGCCGAAGAGCGCCGCCCCAAGGCTCAACGCGCCCGCAGTGCTCTCGAAGAGAGAGCGCTGCGGCAGCAACCAGGCGAGTGCGAACATGCCGATCGCGACGATCACCGGTCCGAGACGCACACACCGCTCGGCCGCATCGCCCTGTCGCCCGGCACTCGTCATCGATCCGACCGACCAGCCCGCCGCCATGAGGGCGGCGAGGTAGCCGGCCGCGAACGGCGTCTGCCCGTGAATCGTCTGAAGGAAATACGGGATGTAGATCTCGCTCGTCATGGCCAGCCCGAGCAGGCCCATGGCCACGTAGAGGCCCCCCAGGCGCGTGCGCAACGAGTAGGCGCCGGTCGGCATCAGGCGCGGCAACGCATGTCGCGCACTTCGCTCTCGGTGCGCGAGCCATCCGACCAGCGCCAGTCCGGCAACCATCCACGCGGCGGCAAGCGGATGCGAGGTAACCACCGCGCCGAGCGAGATCGCAACCGCCGACGCGCACAGCAAGATGACCTTGAACCACGGAATGACCTGCGCCTCGTCGCTGCGCGGTGATGCCGCACCGGCTGCCATGGCGCGTCCGGCGGGCACCTGCACCCGAATGATGAGTCCGAGGCCCACGACGACCGGCAGCAGCGACCAGAAGGCCCAGCGCCAATGCCCGAACTGCGCGAAGATGCCGCCCAACGCCGGGCCGCAAAGCGTGGCCACCCCCCACATGCCCGAGATGAGTCCCATCGCCCTCGACCACAACGACGGCACAAAGACAATGCGGATCAGGGCGTAGCTGAGCGAGAGCAGAATGCCGCCACCGAAACCCTGCAGCGTTCTGCCCGCAAGCATCCACGGCATGGTCGGCGCCGCCGCGCACAGGATCGTGCCCGCGCTGAAGCCGAGCAGTGCCATCCCATAGGCGATGCGCGGTCCGAACGTCGCCATCAACGTTGCGGCAAGTACCGAACCGAGAATCGACGCCACCACGAAAAGCGTCGTGTTCCACGCGTACAGGTCGAGCCCGCCGATGTCCCGAACGATCGACGGCAGCACCGTCGTCGACACATAGACATTGGTGGCATGCAGCGCCACCCCGCCGGCCAGCGCGAGCGAACGCCAACCGTTGTTGCCGCTCAACAGATCCCGCCAGCCCGGCGTCCCGGAATTCGTCGTGTTCGTTGTCATGGATGGACAGCCACCCCTCGGGCGACTAATATGCAAGTAAGTTCTTGGATATTACATGCCGCACCATGAATTACACAAATAACCACTTGGATAATAGGGCAGTCCCATCGGCGACCGGCGCGGGGCCCGAGCGCGTCCTGCATTGGTTGAAAACGCAGGGGCCGGCGTCGACGGCGGAGGTCGCCGCGGCGCTGGGGATCACGGCCGAGGCTGCACGCCAGCAGGTGCAGCGGCTGGTGTCGGACGGCCTGCTCGTTGGTCAGACGACGCCCTCACGCGGCGCGGGTCGCCCACGTCAGACGTGGATGCTCACGGAAGCCGGGCATGCCCGCTTCCCCGACGCCCACTCGCATCTCACGATCCAATTGATCGGATCGATCCGTCAGTTGTTCGGCGAAGATGGGCTGGATCGGCTCATTACCCAGCGCGCCGCGGACATGCGGTTGCATTACAAGCAGGCCGTCGATCCGCTCAAGGGACTGCAGGCGCGGCTCGACAAGCTCGCGGAGATCCGGTCGGCCGAGGGCTATATGGCGCGAGTGGAGCGTGACGGCGACGACTGGCTGCTCATCGAGGACCACTGCCCGATCTGCGCCGCCGCCAAGACCTGCCAGGGCTTTTGCCGCACCGAGCTGGAGTTGTTTCAGGAACTGATCGGCGAGCGTGGCACCGTCTCTCGCGAGACGCACATCCTCGCGGGCGGGCAGCGATGTACGTACCGCGTGCGAACCCCGTGAACGTGTCGCGGGCGTCAATACCGGGGCGCTCGCGGGAAGGCTGGCGGAACAGCACGCGCGCATCCGGGGCGTACGACAGCGGTGTGATGGATGGGGTGCCGTGAGCCGCGCTCAGCGCGGCTGGAAGGCGATGAGGCCCATGCCCACCAGGGCCACCGTCACCCCGGCCATGTCCCAAGAGGTCGGACGCACGCCGTCCACCCACCACAGCCACACGATCGCCACGGTGATGTAGACACCGCCGTACGCCGCATAGACGCGGCCGGCCGCGGCGGGATGCAGCGTCAGCAGCCAGGCGAACAGCGCCAGCGACGCCGCGCCCGGCACCAGCAGCCATGCGCTGCGATCCTGCCGGAGCCAGAGCCACGGCAGATAGCAGCCCACGATTTCCGCCACCGCACAATGGCCTACAATGCCGCCTTCAACGGAGAAGTTCATGGAATCGCTGGAAGCCCGCATCGTCGAACTCGAAATCAAGACGGCGTTTCAGGAAGACCTGCTCGAAACGCTCAACGGCATCGTGACACGGCAGGAGCAGCAAATCGACCTGCTGCAGAAGCAGTTCAAGGCGCTTTACCAACAGATGCTCTCGCAAGGCCCGGGCGGCAACGACGGCAACCCGCGCCACGAAATCCCACCGCATTACTGATCGGCCCGACAGGCGGCGCGCTCGCGCAGGCCGAACGATTCGCCGCCGCGCGAGTCATATCGCTATCGACGACTCAGGCACCGCCGCGCCCCGCCCGTCCCCGTCTCCGTCTCCGTCTCCCGGACCTTCGCCACATGACCACCCGCCGCCCGCCTTCGCTCCCCCGCTCGCTTCCGTCGCCCTGGTTGGCGCGGGCTACGTCCCCGGTCGAGGCCGAACAACTCACGGCGTCGCGTCGCGAAGTCTTGCGCATCGGGCTCGCCGGCCTGCTCGGCCTGGCGCTCGCGTCGCGCATGCAACGAGCCGATGCCGGTTACAACATCTGGACCGGCGAATACACCATGACGCGCAAGGACATCGAGAGCGCCGTCGACAAGCGATTCCCGACCACGCTCAACTACGGCCAACTGCTCACCGTCGAGCTGACGCATCCGCAGATCGGCTTCAATCCGCAGGCCAACCGCATCAACACGCAGGTCGACGCGCAACTGAAGAACATCCTGCTGCAAGGCCAGCCGCTCCAGGGCACGCTGGCGATCTCGAGCGCACTGAAATACGACCCTGTCCGACGCGCCGTGCTGCTCGACCATCCGAGCGTCGAGCGGGTCGACGTGAACGGCATGCCACCCGCCTACGGCCAGCAATTGACCGCGATCGGCGGCACCGTCGCGCAGCAGGTCCTCGATCAGTATCCGATCTATACCTTCAGGCCGGAGCAATTGCGCTACGGCGGACGCGACGTCGAACCGGGCGCCATCACGGTGCTGCCCGACGGCATCAAGGTCGAAGTCAAGACCCAATAGACGCAAAGCAAAAAGGGCAGCCAACCGGCTGCCCTTTTTCCTTTACCGCAATCGACGGCCCCGTGGGCCGCCAACCTCAGACCACCGTCAGCGTCACGTCGATGTTACCGCGCGTGGCGTTCGAGTACGGGCACACGATGTGCGCCTTCTGCACGAGGTCTTCCACGACCTTGCGGTCCACGCCCGGAACGCTGATCTTGAGCTCCGCCTGGATGCCGAAACCGGTCGGGATCTGGCCGATGCCGACGCTGCCGTCGATCTTGGTCTCGGCCGGCAACGCGATCTTTTCCTTGCCGGCGACGAACTTCAGCGCGCCGAGAAAGCAGGCCGAATAGCCCGCGGCGAAAAGTTGTTCCGGGTTGGTGCCGCCAACGCCCGGGCCGCCCATTTCCTTGGGCACCACAAGCTTGACGTCGAGCACGCCGTCCGAGGAGACGGCGCGGCCGTCACGGCCTCCGGTAGCGGTGGCATGAGCGGTGTACAGCACTTTTTCGATCGACATGACGAACTCCTGGTAAGTAGAAAATTTCACTTCCAAACTTCGATCGCAGCGGCCTGACGTGCCATCGCGGCAACCTCTGCCGGCCGAACGATCCAACCTGACATACAAACGCGCGTCGAACCCACGTCATGACGCGTTTCGCACGCGTGTGTTCCCGCGTCGACGGTACCGATGTGCCGCACACGCCCGGTCGCTGGCCGCGTCCGCGCCGCACGCAAACACCGTCGACGATCCTGATGCACCTCCGGCACCCGCATCGTGACGCCCCATCGGCCTGTCGCCGAAACGCGTCCCGATTCCTTCGATCACACAAATTTATCTATCAGTAGATAGATATCAAATCACAAAAATAGGGGAGATGGACTCCCGCCTCATGGCGCCGTTGTCACGCGCTCCGACGGTGTCGTGGCATCAACCAACACCACAGACCGACGCCACCACATCCTCCAGCCTCGACGGCGCCCGAAACAGCCGGGAGGCCATCACGCTGCCCTGGAATCCGGCAAACAACGCCCGCGCCGTCGCTTCGGGTGACGACGTGAGCGTCACTGTTCCCTGCGCCACGCCATCCGCCAACACGCGCGCCAGCCATGATTCATGAAATGCGAAGAAGCGCTGGACCGCGTTGCGCACCGTCTCCGGCAACGTTTCGATGTCGGCGGCCAACATGCCGCACAGGCAGATCCGATGACCGTCGGCCACGATACGGCCGAAACCCTGCGCGTACAGGCTCAGCTTGCGCTGCGCCGGCAACGCCTCGTCGATGCCCGCTACGTCCTGCGCGATCGCCGCGTCATACGCCTTCACCGCTTCGAGTACCAAATCTTCCTTGGTGGGGAAGTAATAGTGGATGCTCGATGTCTTCACCCCGACACGCTCGGCCAGATCCCGGTAGCTGAAGCCGTTGTAGCCTCGCGTCATCAGGAACGTCTGCGCGTGATCGAGCAATTGCTCTCTCACGGTCGGTGCAGCGGTCGGTGTCGTCGTGCGGTTCATGAAACGAACTTTATCTATCGATAGGTAGATAGTCAAGCATTTCGATATGCCGGGTCGATTGAAATTTTCGGTGGTTGTCATAGCCTTCGTCCGCCCGGCACCCACGAATCCGCAACAGCGGCCCCGCGGGCCGCTGTTGCCAGGAAGATTCCGTCGGTCGTGCGTCGCCCATACCGGCGCGACGCAGCACCCTCAGAAGTCGATCTTCGCGTTCAGGCTGATCATGCGCGGGTCGGCCGGCTTGATGTAATTGTCGTATTGGTACTCCCAATACTGGCGATTGGTCAGGTTGCTCACCGCGGCGCGCAGCGTCACATCCTTGCCGGCCACGCGTGTGCGATACGTCGCACCGAGGTTGATGAGCGTGTAGCCCGACACCGTGAGCGAGTTCTGCGGATTGAGCGACGTGCGCCCGTTGTAGCGAATGTCGCCACCGACCGACAGGCCAGGCACGTACGGAATCTTGTACTCGACGTTGCCCGAGAGCACGAAGCGCGGTGCGCCGCCGACGCGATTGCCGTCGAAGCCATTGGCCGTGCGCGCGTACCAGGCATCGAGTGCCATGGCGCTCGCGCCGAGCGTCCACTGCGGTCCGAGCTTCACCGAGCCCGCGATCTCGATCCCCTGGTAGATCGACTGACCGTCGGCCACGCGCGCGTTGGCGCTGTTGGTATAGACGGCGCCGCGCTCGATGCGGAAGATCGACGCCGTCGTGCTCCACGTCGACTGCTCGGTCTTCACGCCGAGTTCGTACTGGCGGCTCTTGAATGGGTTGAGCACCGCCCCGGCGTTCGCGTAGGTCGAACCGACCACTTCTCCTGCCTCCAGCGCTTCGACGTAGCTGACATACGCGGTGGTGTTCGGCGCGAGCTTGTACATGGCGGCGAGCGTCGGCGTGAACACGCCGTTGGTCGAGTAGGTCGACACGCCCTGCGCGTTCGTCTGGTTGTAATTCGTGAAGCGGCCGCCCGCGAGCACCGACCAGCGCTCGGTCAGTTGCACGGTGTCCGACGCGAACACCGAGCGCTGCTCGATGGCGCTGGAGCGTTGCGCCTTGAGCGTCGTGCCGTCGCCGTAATACTGGTATGACGTGCCCTGGTACAGATTGCCCGTATAGCTCGGGCTGTAGAGATAGGCGTAGTCGTTGGTCTGATACTGCGAGGCGAGGCCGAACGTCAACTGATGGGTGAACGGGCCGGTGCGCACCTTGCCTTCGGCCGTGACCTGCCAGGCGCGGAACGTATTGTTTTCGTCGCCCAGATCGTTCTGGCCGCTGAAGTCGCCCGCGCCATTGAGCAGATACAGCGTGGCTTCGTTGCGATCGCGCGTCGACTTGTTGTACGCGTAGTTCGCCGAGACCTTCCAATCCGGATTGATCTGGTATTGGAGACCGGTCGTGTAGAACTGCGTGATCGTGTTCAGATGCGTGGCCTGCGTTTGCAGATTCGCATTGGACACATTGACGGGACCAGGCAATTGCGTGCCGGAGAAGTTGTACGTCGAGAGCGAGGGGGACGTGCCCGTGGCGCGCCGATCCTGATACATCGCGCCGAAGTTCCACGTGAGATCGCGGGTGATGCGCGCGTCGAGCGCGACCGAAACGGTGTCGCGATTGAGGTTGCCGTCGGTGTACGTCCGCCCCTCTTCATGCGTGTAGTTCAAACGCGCACCGAACATGTCGTTCGGTCCCGCGCGGCCGCCGAGATCCACATGCTCACGCCAGATGCCTTCGGAATGAAAGCCCACGTCGACGCTCGCGATACGCTCGTCGGTCGGCTTCTTCGTCACGTAGTTCACTACCCCGCCCGGAGCGACGAAACCGTACATGAAGCCGGACAGCCCCTTGAGCAGTTCCACGCGATCGAACTGTTCGTACGGCATGGTCACGCCGTAGGTCATCACCGGCAGGCCGTCGAGCTTGAAGCCGGACTGCCAGTCGATGGGCATGCCGCGCACGAAGATGTAGCCGGCCCAGGCGTCGAAGGCGTTGCTGCCGTCAGTCACCGACGCGTCGGTCACGAACACGTCGCCGAGCTTGGCAGGCTGGCGCTGTTCGAGCTGCTCCTGGCTCACGACGGTGGTCGAATACGGCGTGTCGAGCTGGCTGCGCGAACCGAGCGCGCCGGCCTGCACCGGCTGTTTGAGATTCTGCGGCGTCTCGCGCAGCGCCGAACTCGTCACCGTCGTGGCCTTGAGCGTCGCCTGCGAGGCGGTGTCGGCCGAGCTCGCGTCGGCATTGCCGACGGTACCCGGCGTCTGGGCGAAGGCCGGAACAACGGCAAAGCTCAGCAACGTGGCCAGTGCCAGTGGCGCCAATGCGCTGCGGGGCGCCGGACGAGCCAATGGCGTGCAATGCGTAACCGGTGCTGCGGCGTTGCGCGCGGCGCGCAACGTCCGAGGGGCGTGAACAAAAGACATGCTTGAATTCCCGTGTGACTGTCGAAATCTTTATTTTTAATGAGAATCGTTAACGTTCTCATTTAAGTTTCGGGATATTAGCAAACCTCGGCGCCGCGTCAACAAATGTTGTCAGCCATTGACGGTAACAACACGGAAATACAACATTTCCGATCCTTACACGGGTGACATGCGGGCTCGCGTGATATCGCGCGCGGGGCCCGGAACAAATAGGCTAGTATTGCGGCACTGTCGCCAACCGAGCGGCTTATTGAATGGAACGCCGTCCCTCATCCGGGGCGCGCGCGCCAAGTGGTATGGAACAAGTGGTATGGAACTCGACGCCATTGATCTGAAGATTCTGCGGGAACTGCAAGCCGACGCCCGCCTGACCAACGTTGAACTCGCCTCGCGGGTCAATCTCTCGCCCTCGCCCTGTCTCGCGCGCGTGAAGGCCCTCGAAGCGGCGGGCTACATCCGGCAGCGCGTCACGCTGCTCGATCCGTCCAAACTCGGGCTGCATATCAACGTGTTCATTCACGTCACCCTCGAGAATCAGAATCGCGATGGCCTCGACGCCTTCGAGGCCGCCGTCACGGCCTTGCCGAACGTCATGGAGTGTTACCTGATGTCCGGTGACGCCGACTACCTCCTGCGGGTCATGGTGAGCGACATGAGTGCCTACGAAACCCTCATCACCGACCGTCTCTCGCGCATTCCCGGCATCCGCAACATTCGCTCCAGCTTCGCGCTCAAGCAGGTCATGTACACGACGGCCATCCCGGTGCCCGATACCACCGACGCTTCCGCCAAATCCGAAAAGTCGGGCGATGCCTGAGAGCGGCCGCGCGGCAAAACCCCTCGACGCCGCGCAAGCCTCGCCGCACCCGCGTGGCGGGGCCGGTCCGCAAGTCGCACTGCATGCCGCCGCCATGCTGTTCGGCGCGTCCGCACTGTTCGGGGAGCACATCGCCGCCAGCAGCACGCTGATCGTCTTCGGGCGCGGACTCTTTTCCTGGCTCGCGTTGAGCGCCATCGCTCTCGTGGGGCTCGCCGGCATGCGTGGCGCCGCGCGATTGGCGGGCGGCGCTCCCTGGCAAGGTGTCTCGGCGGGTGCCGCAGCAAGGCTCATCGTGGCCGGCGTGCTGCTCGCGGCGCACTGGCTCGCGTTCTTTCTTGCCATCAAGGCGGCAGGCGTGGCCGTCGGCACGCTCGGTTTCGCCTGTTTCCCGGCATTTGCGATCCTGCTCGAGTGGCCATTGCGCCGGGAGCGTCCCACGTTGGGCGACGCCGGCGTGATCGCACTGGTCTGCGTCGGACTCGCGCTCGTCACGCCGGCCTTCGACTGGCGGGCCGGGGCGACCGTGGGACTCGCATGGGGCGTGCTGTCCGGCGCCATCTATGCCGTCATCGCGCTGTCGAACCGTGTACTCGGCGCGCGGGCCTCGCCGTTGCAGGCGAGCTGGTGGCAATGCCTGGGTATCGTGCTGGTGCTCGGACCGTTTGCGTGGCGCGAAGCGCTCGTCCTGCCGGCCGTGCAATGGGGATGGCTCGCCTGCCTGGGCGTGGCGTGCACCGCCCTCGCGTATACGCTGTTCATTCACGCGCTGCGCACGGTCAAGGCCAGTCAGGCGGCGGTGGTCATCGCGCTCGAACCCGTCTACGCAATCGCTTTCGCATGGGTGCTGTTCGGCACGTCGCCCACGCTCAGGATGGCGGTGGGCGGCGTGTGCATTGTCGGCGCGGTCGCCTGGTCCGGATCGATGCGCTCACGCCGCATCGCACACTGATCCGTGAACCCGCGCGGCCGCCAGCGCCGACTTCGTTTGCATTACACGAACATGCCGCCCGACGCCTCGATGCGCTGCGCGTTGATCCAGCCGGTCTCGTCCGCGAGCAACGCCGCCACCATGCCGCCGATGTCGTCGGCTTCCCCCACGCGTCCGAGCGCCGTATTGGCCGCGATCATCTGATTGACGCCCTGATTGTCGCGCACGGTACCGCCGTTGAAGTCCGTGGCAATGGCGCCCGGCGCGATCGTGTTGGCACGAATGCCGCGCGCGCCCAACTCCTTTGCCAGATAACGCGAGAACACTTCAATGCCGCCCTTCATCATCGCGTAGGCCGACGCCCCCGGCAGCGAAAAGCGGGCAAGCCCGCTGGAGACGTTCAGGATCCGCCCACCGTCGGCGATCCGCGGCAGTAGCGTTTGCGTGAGGAAATACGGCCCCTTCAAATGCAGGCGCACCAGTTCGTCGAACTGCGCTTCGGTCGTCTCGCTGAACGCCCGATGCAAACCCGTACCGGCGTTGTTGAGCAGGAAATCAAACGTGTCGCGCTGCCAGACCTCGCGCAGCACACGCCCGACCTGCGCGGCAAACGCGGCGAACTGCGACGCGTCCGACACGTCCAGCGGCAGGGCGACGGCGTTCGCACCCAGCGTTGCAATCTCGGCGACCACGGCATCGGCTTCGGCACGTGCGCTGCGATAGGTCAGGATGACGTCGATGCCGCGACGCGCGGCGGCGAGCGCCGATGCGCGGCCCAGGCCGCGGCTGCCACCGGTGATGAGAACAATCTTGCGGGTCATGGTGAGGCTCCTGAAAACGTGGACGCTGCACGCTCGCAACGCCCGGTTGAACAATGCCGACGGCCTTCGCTTTCCGATGCCTTTGCCTTCGACGGACCTGTCGCCAGATTTGCGTCCGCCGTTGCAGCAATGGGCTTCGGATGCCGCGGTACGTTCAACATGCTATTGCAACGAATTTCACCAATAAACCTGCTGAATTTAATTACACTGATCAAATTCGGATAACAATCACCGCCTCCCATGCATCAACTCGACGCCATGCGCATCTTCGTGCGCGTCACGGAAACGGGCAGTTTCACCCAGGCTGCGGACAGTCTTGGCCTGCCGCGTGCGAGCGTGTCCAATGCGATCAAGCAGCTCGAGACGAAGCTCGGCACGCGACTGCTGCATCGCACCACGCGTCGCGTGCAACTCACCCAGGACGGTCAGGCGTGTGTCGAGCGATGCAAGGACCTGCTCGCCGACATGGAGGAATGGGAGACGATGTTCGTCGCGCGCGGCCAGGCGCTCACGGGACGCCTGCGCGTGGACCTGCCGGCGACGCTGGCACGCACGACCGTCATCCCGCAGTTGCCGACTTTTCTGGCGCAACATCCCGCACTGCGCATCGAGCTGTCGAGCACCGACCGCCGCGTCGATCTCGTGCGCGAGGGGTTCGACTGCGTGCTGCGTGTCGGCGCCGTGGCCGATTCCACGTTGATCGCCCGGCCGCTCGGGCGCATGCGCCAGGTCAACGTGGCGAGTCCCGCGTATCTCGAGCGCTTCGGCGTGCCCCGCACGCTCGACGATCTCGGCGCGCATCGGCTGATTCACTACACGACCACGCTGGGCACGCGCCCGGCCGGCTGGGAGTATTTCGACGGCGAACGTTATGCGCAGTGGCCGATGGAAGGCGTGCTCACGGTGAACAATGCCGACGCCTATCAGGCCGCGTGCCTCGCCGGCCTGGGACTGATCCAGGCGCCGGAAAGCGGTGTACGCGCACTACTGGCCGACGGCGCCTTGCAGGAGGTATTGCCCGAGTTTCAGGCCGAGCCGCTGGCGGTGACCCTGCTGTACGCGAATCGCAGGCATCTGCCTCGCCGCGCGCAGGCCTTCATGAACTGGCTGGCCGATTTGCTCACGCCACGGCTGACCTCACCCTGATCCCCCCGCCCATCACGCTCCTCGCGACGGCTTCGCCGCGCCCTCCCGACACCCTCCCGACACCCATGCAACACCCTCGTCAATCCTTGACGGGGATTGTCGGCGAGGTCACGGCAATGCCGCGAGCCGCAGTTGGGCCACGACGGATCGTTACAACCCCTTCTCGACCATCGCCACGAGCCGTTGGCCCAGTCCGTCGACCTGATCGTCGGGAAGATCGCGCAGTGGGCCGTCGATGACGAGCACCGCCAGTCCGTGCACCGCCGCCCAGGCCAGATACTCCGCACCGGGACGCTGCCCGGCGTCGATGATCCCGGCGGCCACCATGCCGTCGAGCGCCGCCCCGAGCAGCTCGAACGGATTCAGGCCGCTCGCCCCCGCCTTCTCCGGCCCGCCGGCGGAGCGCACATTCTCCGATGGCGCGAACGCGGTGCGAAACAGGCCCGGTTGCGCCCTCGCGAAATGCAGATAGCCGATGCCGACCGCACGCAGCACCGCCCGCGCATGCGCCACGGTGTCTTGCAACGGCGCGTCGAGCGCCGCGATTTCCCGCTCGATGCCCACGGCCAGCGCCGCGAGCGACGCCGCGCGCACCGCATCGAGCAACGCCTGCCGATTCGCGAAGTGCCGGTACGCCGCATTGGGAACCACCCCGGCACGACGCGTCGCCTCGCGTAGGATCACAGCGTCCGGTCCGCCGTCGCGCGCCAGCGCGATACCGGCATCCAGCAACGCCCGGCGCAGGTCGCCGTGGCGGTAAGTCGTGCGTGCTGGCCCGGTGACCGTCTCTTGTTCTGTCATGACTACCCCTTGTGGACAGTGTCCATTATGTCTGCTATTGTTTGTGTACACTGTCCACAAAGACAAGTTGCATTGCATCGACATCCACGCTTTTCACGCGGAGGCACTATGGTTGAGACGTATTCCCAACACGGCGACAACGCTGCCATTCGTGCATTCCACACCGCATGGCTGGATGCAATGCGCACGGGGAAAGCCGGCACGTGTCCCGGACATGACTCCCCGGCGCTCGCGACGCTCGACGCGGTGCCGCCCGAGGAGCATCACAACGCGAAGTCATTGAAGTCATTGAAGTCGTCGAAGTCGTATTTCCGCCTGTAGCACGCATCGCTGCTGCATTCCCCTGCGCGGGCGTTCACCAGCCGCCGGCTGGTCCGCCCCCGCTTTTCCGGACATCACGAGGAGCGCTCCATGCAAGTCCATTCCTATCTGTTTTTCGAAGGTCGTTGCGAAGAGGCGATTACGTTTTACGAGAAGTCACTGGGCGCGAAGCGCGGCATGATGATGCGCTACGGCGAGAGTCCCGAGCGCTGCCCCGAAGGCATGCTGCCGCCGGGCAGCGATGAGAAGATCATGCACGGCGAGTTCCACATCGGCGACACGATGGTGATGGCCTCGGACGGCATGGTGAGCGGCAAGCCCAAGTTCGACGGCTTCTCGCTGTCGGTCGACTTCACCGAGGCGAGCGCCGCCGAGAAGGCGTTCAACGCCCTGGCCGACGGCGGCGACCTTCGGCACATTCGCCACCGGATCGGAAAGCTTGCCGTCCTTGCCGACGATACGCAGCCGGCCGGGGCGCTCGGTGACGAGCATGCGGCCATCGGGCAGGAAGGC
>OFTX01000457.1_pt1 | contig 21840 bp, 14 predicted proteins | sample 1775051 | NCBI WGS metagenome assembly OFTX01 (sample SAMN08195772, study PRJEB24354) | sludge metagenome | isolation source: sludge from phenol fed wastewater aerobic bioreactor A | place: India: Nagpur | collected 2016-09-15
ATGTGATTGTTTTTGTTGGCGGAGCTATCCCTTCTTTGACAGGGAACACTCGTGGAAGCTTTTTTGACAGAGAACCTAAAGCAGATTCCATTCCCGAAGAATACAGAAACAGGTTGGGAAGAATTACAGCCGCGAAATCTATTCCGCAATTAAAGAAATTTTTGGAAGATGGAGGAAACATCATCACTATTGGCAGCAGCACCAACTTGGCCTATCATCTTTCATTGCCTGTAAAAAATGCATTGATGGAAACTGTGAATGGTGTTGAGAAAACTTTACCGAATGAAAAATTTTATATACCGGGAAGTATTCTAAGTGTGAAAGTTGATTCTACAGAACAAGCTGCATACGGCTTTAGAACAAGAACAGATGTGTATTTCGATGCAAGTCCTGTTTTCAATATTTTACCCGAAGCACAAGCCAAAGGAACGATTAAACCCATTGCTTGGTTTGATAGTGCACAACCTTTGAGAAGCGGTTGGGCTTGGGGACAATCTTATTTAAACGGCGGTGTTGCTGCGTTTAAAGCAACTGTAGGAGCAGGAACATTGTATGCATTCGGCCCTGAAATTACTTTCAGAGCACAACCTTATGGAACATTCAAATTCTTATTTAACGGGTTGTATAAATAAACGTGAGTGGTTATACTGTTCTGAAACCTGATTCAGGATTGATTCGGCCTCTAATAAAAAAGTTCATGAGTAATCATGAACTTTTTTATTATACTTCCACCAATACTTTATTCTGAATAATATGGTACAATTTTATCGTTAATGCATTGAACAACATTTTTGCATTGGCATTGCGTTCAATATAATAAGCCGCTTTATCTAATTCCTCAATAATATATTGTTGTTGGCTAACACCCGATATTTTGTTTAACCGCAATGCAAAATCTTTTTCATGATCGCTGATGGCAAAATTTTCTTCACCTATTGCTTTTAAACGTACTCCCTGCTCCAGTAAATGGGTAAAGTATCGTAAAAATTGTTTTTGCTTTTCCCTTCCCAGTTTGCTTAATTCATCAATCAGTTTTACCTGGGCAATGGGCCCACCTTTTAAAGTGGCATTCAACCAGTCTTTCAATAAACTTTGCCAGTCTTCATCTGCATGTTGCAACAACTGCAAAGCCTCTCTGTAATTTCCTTCGCAAATTGCGGCAATTTGTTTGGCAGTTGTTTCAGGTGCATTGGCTCTTGTGATTAATGCTTCTTCAATTTCTTTATTTTCCGGGGTTGCAACTTTTACCAGCTGGCACCTGCTGAGAATGGTTGGTAAAATCTGTTCATCATTTTCTGCAACTAAAATGAATAAAGTATTTGCCGGTGGCTCTTCAATAAGTTTCAATAGTTTATTTCCTTCTTTTCCTAAATATTCGGGCATCCATAATAACAATACTTTGTATTCGCTTTCGAAGCTTTTTAAACTTAGTTTTCTAATAATATCATTACATTCCTCTGCGGTAATATTTCCCTGTTTGTTTTCTGCACCAATAAATTGCAACCAATCGTATACATTGCCATAAGGATATTGTTTTACAAATTCTCGCCACTCAGAAATATAATCTGTGCTTGTAGGTTTATCTCCTGACTTTTTTGGAATAACGGGGTATGAAAAATGAAGATCGGGATGAATTAATTGTTCTGCTCGCTGAAATGCAGGCTGTGATTGAATTTCATTTGGATGAATAAAAGAAGGTTTGGGTTCTAATGCTGTCATTCCACCAAACAGATCTTCTACAACGGGTGCTGCTTGTGGAGTGCTTACCACGTATTGTGCAAATGCCAGAGCCAATGGTAAAGCACCGCTTCCTTCTTTGCCTAAAAACAATAAAGCATGACTTAACCTGTTTTGTTTAACAAGATCAGTCAATTGTTCTTTGGTTTCACTTAATCCTATAACGTCTTTAAACTGCATGGTACAAAATAAAAGAAGATATGCCGCAATGCATATCTTCCTTCAAAATAATTATCTATAAACTTCTTATTTCAGATATTTTAAAATCTCTTCGCTGTCGGGAGTTGTTTTGCTTGGAAAATAAGCAATGAGTTTTCCATTCTCATCCAATAAAAATTTATTGAAGTTCCAGGTGATCGATGCATCTAAAACACCGTTCTCAGATTTATTGCAAAGCCATTTGTAAATAGGGTTGATGTTATCTCCTTTCACATCTATTTTTTCGGTTAAAGGAAACGTTACACCGTATCTTGCTTTGCAGAATTGTTGAATTTCTTCAGAAGTGCCTGGCTCTTGTCCGCCAAACTGATTGCAGGGAAAGCCAACGATTACCAGTTTATTTTTGTATTGCTCATATACTTTTTCCAATGCTTCGTATTGTGGTGTATAGCCGCATTTAGAAGCTGTGTTCACTACTAAAATTTTTTTGCCTTTGAACTGAGCGAAATTGATTTCGCCTCCATCAATGGATTTAATTTTAAAGGCATGAATGCTGTTCACTGCAGGCAATGTGAATGCAGAAATGGCAGCAATAAGTGCAAGTGATAAAAAGTATTTCATGGTAGTTTAATTTACTGCAAGTAACAAATTTTACTTGGATTTGTTTAGAGAAATGGGCGAATGGCTAAATTGTATAGGCTGTTGTGGCAATACTTACCATACAACCTTCAACAGTACTGATAACAGAAGCACAGGCTTCTAAAGTTGCTCCTGTGGTTACAACATCGTCTACCAGCAATACATGCTTGTCTTTTAAAAGCTTTGGATTTTTTATACTAAATACATGTTGCATATTTTGCCAGCGGTGAAGGCGATCTTGTTTGGTCTGCGTTTCGGTGAAAAGAACTCTTTCTACCGCATCCGGTATAACCGGTTTCGAAATGACCGAGGTAATGCCATTGCAGATAACCGTTGCCTGATTGTATCCACGCCTGGCTTCTTTTTTAGGGTTGAGGGGGAGCGGAACCAGTGCATCAATACCCGAAAATCTTTCTGCATCTTTTAAAAATAAACCTGTTAGCTTTCCTAAAGCAATACCTGCTTCTTTATTATTCCTGTATTTTAATTGAATGAGTAGGTGCTGCAATAACGAATCTTTCGTGAAATAGAATGAAGCCCCGGCATGTTGAATTTTAGTTCGCCCATAAAATATTTTTTCTACAGGATTGCCCGGGGAATTGAAAAAATTTGTTTCGGGCAATGATTGTATACACTTAATACAAAGTAGCTGGTTTGTATCTACAACATCTGTTCCGCAACCTTCGCAATGATGTGGAAACAATAAATGTGAAAAATCTTTTAATGCAGAAACAATATTAAATACCATGCACTAACCTACTATTTCCCAACTGTACTTTGCAGGGTAAAATCACTTAGCTTAGAATAAGTACTGATATACTTCGTGTACCTGGCTTAATGCAACCACTTCTATTTTCTGGTTCTTTAAATTCAACCCTTTTTTGTTGTATTTGGAAACAATAATCTTTTCAAAGCCCAATTTTTCTGCTTCAGCAATTCTTTGTTCAATCCTGTTTACGGCTCTAATCTCACCATTCAAACCCACTTCACCTGCAAAGCAAATACTGTGAGGCAAAGGAATATCTTCATACGAAGAAAGCAATGCGCAAATGATAGCGAGGTCTATAGAGGGGTCTTCTACTTTTAATCCGCCTGCAATATTTATGAAAACATCTTTGGTGCCAAATAAAAATCCGCCACGTTTTTCCAAAACAGCCAATAATAGTTGCAGCCTTCTCAAATCAAACCCGCTTACAGTTCTTTGTGGTGTGCCATACACACTTTGTGTAACGAGTGCCTGTACTTCTACTAATAATGGCCGCATGCCTTCAACTGTAGCTGCAATAGTGCTGCCGCTTAGTTGCTCTTCTTTTTGTGTAATTAAAATTTCTGATGGATTGGTAACTGTTCTCATGCCATCACTCGTCATTTCATAAATACCTAACTCTGCAGTGCTTCCAAATCTGTTCTTCAGCGTCCTTAAAATTCTATAGGTATAATGCCTGTCGCCTTCAAACTGCAGAACGGTATCTACCATATGCTCTAATATTTTGGGGCCTGCAATGCTCCCGTCTTTAGTAATATGGCCTATTAAAAAAACAGGGGTATTCGAGTCTTTGGCAAAACGTTGTAACTCTGCGGTACACTCTCTTATTTGTGAAACGCTTCCTGCACCGGAATCAATTAAATTAGATTGTAGTGTTTGAATAGAATCTACGATAACCAGGTTGGGTTGCAGTTTTTTTATTTCCTGAAAAATGGTTTGCGTAGTGGTTTCTGTAAGCAGGTAGAAATTATTGTTGATGATGTTCAGCCTGTCTGCACGCATTTTTATCTGCTGCTCACTCTCTTCTCCGCTGATATATAAAACCTTTAAATTTTGCAGGAGCAATCCGTTTTGAAGGAATAAAGTACTTTTTCCTATGCCTGGCTCTCCTGCTATTAAAACAATGCTGCCCTCTACAATACCACCTCCCAGTACTCTGTTAAGCTCGGCATCTTGGGTGATGATTCTTTTTTCGCTGGTATTTTTTACTTGATCAAGTAAAACGGTCTTGTTGTTTTTTTTATCTTTTATATCAGTCCAGGGGTGCTCTTGTAAATTCCCTTTGGTTATTACTTCTTCAATAAAAGTATTCCACTGGTTGCAGGAGGGGCATTTACCCAGCCATTTTGCACTTTCATAACCACAATTGGTACAAAAAAAAGCAGTTTTTATTTTACTCATTCTGCTAAAATAAGGGTGGTTTTCTGATATGCAAAAGGGCCGACATTACTGCCAGCCCTCTTACTTACTAACCCATTAAATTCCAGCACTAAATTACAATAAAGGGGCAGACGACAAAATATTTTTTGAGGAAATAGTTTTACACACCAGCATTTACGAATAAAATCGTATAAAATGTACCCTTTAAAAAAGATTAAAATTTAAATAATTGTTAAGATAATGCAGCTTTTATTTACTTTAGACGGTCAATTAACGTTAATAAACGGTAAATTTTAACTAAAACAAAGCAACATGAGAAAAAAACTCCTATTGAGTTTTTGCGCTATGCTTTTATGCATAGGGAGCATTTTGGCGCAAAACATTATCACAGTTAGCGGTGTTATTACCGACGAAAAAGGTAAGCCGATAGAAGGGGCATCTGTTATAGACAAAAAAACAGGGAAGGGGGCCTCTACTGATGCGAATGGTGTTTATAAGCTAGCAGTATGTAAAGGAGCAACGCTCCAAATCAAATCAATTAACTCTCAAACAGTTGAGGTTATTGCAAATTCTGAAACAATTTCATTATCACTAAAAGCATTAAGTGAAGATTTAAGTGAAGTTGTTGTTACAGCATTAGGAATTAAGCGTGAAAAAAAGGCCTTGGGGTATTCTGCTCAAGAAATAACTGGCGGTCAGTTAAATCAGGCGAATACTTCTAATACATTGAGCGCGATGAGTGGTAAAATAGCGGGATTACAAGTTACTAATTCATCTGGCACACCTGGAGCAGCCGCTTACATTAGGTTAAGGGGAGTAACAAGTTTGGGTGGCGGTGAACCACTTATTGTTATTGATGGCGTACCAATTGATAACTCGACAACAGGGATATCATTAGGAAACGTAGCACAATCAAACAGAGCGGTTGATATTAATCCTGACGATATCGAAAGTATAACTGTATTAAAAGGACCGGCTGCCGCATCCTTATATGGTACACAAGGTTCTGATGGGGTAATTGTTATTACAACTAAACGAGGAAAAAAATCAAAAGATGGTTCTAAGTTTGATATCAGTTATAGTTACGGATTAACTTTTGACCAGGTTAATAAATTACCAGAATTACAAAACATGTATGTACAAGGTACAAATGGTGCTTTGCGTACACCGTTAAACCATACTTCAACAAGTTTTGGTCCAAGAGCTGATACTTTAAAATGGACTGGAGTAGCTAATCAATGGGATGTGCATGGAAATATTGTTGGCGCGAGTAATCCTGCAGGAACGATACCATTTGTGCCGTATAATAATGCAAAGCAATTTTTTAGAACAGGGTTAACGCAAAACCATAACTTCTCCTTAAGTGGGGGTAATGATATTACTACATATAGATTCTCTTTCTCCAATTTAACACAAGACGGGATAATACCATTAAGTGGTTTTCAGCGAAATACAGTAACCTTGAGTGCCGATACTAAAGTATCAGATAACATAAAAACTGGAGGGTCTATTACATATGTTAATTCTGGCGGATCTAGAATTCAAGAAGGTAGCAATTTGAGTGGTGTTATGCTAGGTCTTTTAAGAACACCAAATTCATTTGATAATTCATATGGAAATTCTGACCCGAGTAACTTATCTGCATACCAATTTACTGATGGAACTCAAAGAAGTTATAGAGGTATTGGTGTGGCTGGTGCTGCTTATGCATGGTATGACAATCCATATTGGACTATCAATAAAAACAAATTTAAAGATGATGTAAATAGGATCATTGGTAATGCATATATTACATATACCCCATACAAATGGTTATCTATTACTGACAGAATTGGAATTGATGAATATTCTGATAATAGAAAGCAAGATTTTGCTTTAAATACTGCATCGTCTCCTTATGGTCAGGTAATTTACGATTTATATACCTATCGCCATATCAATAATGATTTGTTGGTAACATTATCTCACAAAATCAACAATCAATTAAACGGCTCACTGTTGTTAGGTAGTACTTATTATTCACAAACAAATCAGCATAATAATTCTACTGGAACAGGATTAACAATCCCTGATTTTTATGATTTAGGCAATACCTCTTCACAAACGGCTTTTACATCTAGTTCTACAGTAAGAAGGAAGGCTTTTTTTGCACAAGCAAAATTTGAGTATAACAATTATTTATTCCTTGATGTAACAGCTAGAGAGGAAAATTCATCTGCATTTGTATCTAATCAGGACACAAAAGGAGTATGGTATTTATTCCCTTCTGCTAATGCTAGTTTCTTATTTTCTGATGCATTGAATATAAAAAATAAAATGTTTAATTACGGAAAATTAAGAGTTTCCTATGGTCAGGCGGGTAGACTTCCTTCAATTTACAGGACTAATACATATTTTGCTTCTGGAGGCATAGGTGATGGTTGGACTAATGGATTAGTTTATCCAATTAATGGGCAACAAGGTTTTTTTGCCGGTACTCTTGGTAACCCAAATTTAAAACCAGAAAGAACTACAACGTTAGATATTGGGGCTGATTTACGATTTTGGAACAACAGAATAAACTTGAGTGTTACTTATTATAATTCCACTTCAAAAGACTTGTTAGCCAGTGTGCCAATAGCACCTAGTTCAGGATACGGAAATATATACACTAATGCTGCAGAAATTACCAATCATGGTGTTGAGGTTCAATTAGGTATTACACCTGTTAGAACTAAATCATTTACTTGGGATGTAACCGTTAACTGGAGTATGAACAGAAGTAATGTTGTATCACTTGGTCCAGGTATTGATCAGTTATTCTTAGGCGGATTTACCAATGGCTCTATTAATGCCGTTAAAAATCAACCATTTGGAGTAATTTACGGTATTGGATATGTAAAAGATAATCAAGGTAATACTGTTATTAGTGATGGTATAGGAAGCACAGCCGGATTTCCTATAGTTAACTCTAACTCTGTTGCATTAGGGAATCCAAACCCTAAATGGATAGGTGGAATACAAAATAGTTTTACGTACAACAAATTTAATTTTTCATTCTTATTTGATACAAAGCAAAAATTTGATATGTGGGACGGAACACGTGGTGCTTTGGTAAATTTTGGAACAGCTAAAGAAACAGATCAAAGGGGGCAGAATACTACCTTTAAAGGAGTATCGGGGCATTTAGATGCTTCAGGGAATGTTGTTGTTACCGGATCTGCCAATAAAACCTCCGTTGTTTTGGGCCAATCTTGGTATCAAGGAGGTGGAAGTGGCTTCACTGTTAATGAACCTTTCATTGAAGATGCCTCTTTTGTGAAATTGCGTGAGGTGACATTTGGTTATACATTCGATTTTGCAAATAACAAATCGTTGAAAAAAATCTTTAAGAGTATTAATGTTAATTTTATTGGAAGAAACCTTCTCTTAATTACTAATTATAAAGGGATAGACCCAGAAACTAGTTTGGCTGGTGGTACAGCACTGGGGATAGATTATTTTAATAACCCTAGTACTGCATCTTACGGATTTAATATTAAACTTAATTTATAAAATGTTAAACTAGATAACATGAAACGAAAAAGTAATCTTATAACAAGAAATAAAATAATAACATGCTGCTCTCTTTTAATATTGTTATTTAATGTAAGCTGTAAAAAAAGTTTCTTTTATCCTGGGATTAATAATAATCCTGGTAGTATTACCCAATCACAATTAACACCTTCAGTATTACTAAATGGGGCTGAATTAGGTATTGGGTATACAGTTGGAGGTGATATTTCTCGTTATTCTTCCTTATTGGTTAATTCAATTCAAGGATATAATAGGCAGTTTGCGGCATATAACAGTTATATATTTAGTGCACAAGATTTTGATAATGTGTGGGCAAATATTTATGAACAAGGGCTTAATAATTTAAATATTCTTAAGCAGATATCTGACCAAAAGGGGTATAATTATTATAGCGGAATTAGCCGTGTTTTACTTGCTTATTATTTTGGTGTAACAACTGATATGTGGGGAGATATACCTCGTAGTAATGCATTACAAGGGCAAAGTGGCGTAGTACAACCAACTTATGAGGGGCAACAAAGCATTTATACATCTTTACAATCTACTCTTGACAGTGCAATAACCATGTTATCAGCCACCGGCAAAGGAATCTTACCCGGAAATGATGACTTTATATATGGTGGTAGTGCTTCTAGGTGGATAGCTTTTGCAAATGGGTTAAAAGCGAGATATTATTTGCATTTATCTAAGCAGGATCCAACTTATGCTGATAAAGTACTTACTGTATTGCCTAATGCTATTGCTTCTAGTGCCGGAAATGCTGCCGTACCGTTTTTTAATAACGAAAATCAGGCGAATCCATGGTACCAATATCAGGAACAACGTGGTGATATCTCTTATGTAAATGCGTATTTAAATACGCAATTGAACAGTATTTCAGATCCAAGAGCAAGTGCATATATAGATCAAGTGAATGATGCGATTGGGAATTTACTTGCAGGAATATCTTCTCCGGTTACCCTCCAATCTTATACTGAACTTCTATTCATGAAAGCTGAAGCATTATCAGCTAAAAACGATCCTACTGCAACAATTGCATATAATGCTGCAGTTACTTCTGCTTTTGCAGACGCTAACGTTGCAATGCCGGTAAATTATCTGGTAACTAATGCCTTAACAGGTGCTACACATGCAGCGAGACTACCACAGATAATCAAGCAGAAATATTTTGCATTGTTTACACAACCAGAAGTTTTTAACGATTGGAGACGTACAGGTTACCCAGCTTTGACTCCTAATACTGCTGGAGGTCAAATTCCTAGAAGATTTTTATATCCACAAGCTGAATTAAGTTATAATGGTGCGAATGTTCCCCAAGGAACAACCTTATATACTCGTGTTTGGTGGGATAAATAACCTTTTCGTAAGTGAAAACTTATGACTAATAAAAAGTAAAGTGAATGGAGTTTAATATATTAAACTACATTCACTTTTAATAAGTACAAGACCTGCACTATTATTCCAAATTCTGCCTTAACCATTTCTCTGTATCTTCAACACTTGTATCTTTTCTTCTTGCATAATCTTCTAACTGGTCATTCGTAATTTTACCAATACCAAAATATTGACTTTTAGGGTGGCTAAAATACCAACCACATACCGATGCTGCAGGGTACATTGCCAATGACTCAGTTAATACAATACCCACATGTTCCGTTGCATTTAACAAATTGAATAATTTATATTTTTCTGTATGATCAGGACAGGCTGGATAACCCGGTGCCGGACGAATTCCCTGGTATTGTTCTTTAATCAAATCTTCATTCGTTAAACGCTCATATTTCACATAACCCCAATATTCTTTTCTCACTTTTTCATGCAAGTATTCTGCAAAAGCTTCTGCTAACCTATCAGCCAATGCCTGCAACATAATTTTATTATAATCATCATAACTGGCTTCAAAATTTTTGATATGTTGTTCAATGCCATGAATACTAACTGCAAAGGAACCAAGATAGTCCTTGGTCTCTGGTCTCTGGTCTTTGGGTTTGATGAAATCTGCCAATGATAAATTCGGTTGATTACTTGCTTTTTGAATTTGTTGGCGAAGGAATTCCAATTTTACATTTGATGTTTCACTTTTCACAAGCACAGAATCATTTTCAGAAACCGCTTCCCAGAAACCAATAACGCCCTTAGGTGTTAACCATTCTTCGGCAGCAATCTTATCTAATAATGCGTTGGCATCGTTATACAATTTTGTTGCTTCTTTGCCAATCAAATTATCGTTTAATATCGCCGGAAAATTTCCATGCATTTCCCATGCAATAAAAAAAGGCTTCCAATCTATATAATTCCTGAGATCATTTACAATAACATCTGTTATTACTTTTATGCCTGTAAATTGTGGTTGCACCGGTTGGTAACTATCCCAATCTATCTTCATTTTATTATTCAGCGCATCTTTATAACTAATGTATTGCTTTACAGATTTCTTGTTATCAAAATTCTCTTTCAGTTTCTTGTACTCAGTATAACTATCATTTAAGAAAGACTGTTTTTGTTCTTTATTCAACAAGCTTCCGGCAACAGTAACACTTCTACTTGCATCTAAAACATGCACTACACCTTGTTTATATTCCGGAGCAATTTTTACGGCGGTATGCATACGAGAGGTGGTTGCACCGCCGATTAGCAGCGGTTGTTGCATATTTCTTCTCTGCATTTCCCTGGCAATATGTACCATCTCATCTAACGATGGTGTGATTAATCCACTAAGGCCAATAATATCAGCATTTTCTTTTTGTGCCGTATCTAAAATTTTATCTGCCGGAACCATCACACCAAGATCAATAATATCGTAGCCGTTACATCCTAATACTACACCAACAATATTTTTACCAATATCATGTACATCGCCTTTAACAGTAGCCAATAAAATTTTGGCAGCACCGCCTTTCTGCGCATTCGGATTTTTTTTCTTTTCTTCTTCAATGAACGGAGTAAGCACTGCAACACTTTTCTTCATTACACGGGCGCTTTTTACTACTTGCGGTAAAAACATTTTTCCTGCACCGAATAAATCACCCACCACATTCATACCATCCATTAAAGGGCCTTCAATAACATCTAATGGGCGAGCATATTTTAAACGAGCTTCTTCTGTATCTGCTTCAATATAATCAGTAATACCATTTATAAGTGCATGTGCCAAACGTTTTTCAACAGGTTCATTTCTCCATGCTTCATCTTTTACATCAACCTTCCCTTTTGCTTTTACAGTTTCTGCAAATGCAATTAATTTTTCTGTTGCTTCGTTGTTAGCATTGTTTCTGTTTAAAATAACATCTTCACACAACGCTCTTAACTGCGGCTCAATTTCATCGTACACCACTAATTGCCCTGCATTCACAATACCCATATCCATTCCTGCTTTGATGGCATGATACAAGAATACAGAATGCATGGCTTCGCGAACAGGCTCATTACCTCTGAACGAAAAAGATAAATTACTTACACCACCACTAATCTTTACGAGTGGATGTTTTTGTTTAATGATGCGAGTTGCTTCAATAAAATCTACACCATAATTATTATGTTCTTCCAAACCTGTTGCAACTGCAAAAATGTTGAGATCGAAAATGATATCTTCCGGTTGATAACCAACTTTTGTTGTTAGAATATGATAAGCCCTTTCAGAAATGTTTACTCTTCTTTCTAATGTGTCTGCTTGTCCGTTTTCATCGAATGCCATTACAATCACTGCAGCACCAAAATCTTTACATATCTGTGCTTGCTGAATAAATTTTTCTTCTCCTTCTTTCATGGAGATGGAATTCACCACACATTTTCCCTGCACACATTTCAATCCTTCTTGAATGATCTCAAACTTTGAAGAATCAAGCATGATGGGGATCTTCGCAATATCCGGCTCACTTTGTAATAGATTCAGGAATGTAACCATTGCCTGTTTACCATCGAGCAATGCATCATCCATATTTATATCCAGAATCTGAGCACCATTTTCTACCTGCTGACGAGCAACACTTAATGCTTCTTCAAAATTTCCTTCTTTAATTAAACGTGCAAATTTTTTAGAACCGGTAACATTTGTTCTTTCTCCCACATTCACAAAATTGGTTTCCGGACGAACGATCAAAGGTTCTAAACCTGATAAACGCAAATAAGGTTTAATACCCCTAACTCCTAAAGGGGAATTTTTGTTTATTGTATTTTGAAAATCTTTTTGCATTAATAAAACTTTTTTTATAAGTCTCCCTTTAGGGAGATTTAGAGGGTTTCTTCTACAACAGGTAATTTTCTCGGTTGAACATTTTTTACTTGCTCTGCAATGTGTTTGATATGATCCGGCGTTGTGCCGCAACAACCACCTACAATATTTACAAATCCCTCTTTAGCCCAGTCTTCAATGAAATGTGCTGTTTGATGCGGTTGCTCATCATATTCACCCATGGCATTCGGCAATCCAGCATTTGGATAGGCAGATGTATAACAAGATGCAATTTGTGAAAGCTCTTCAATATGACTTCTCATTTCCTGTGCACCCAAAGCACAATTCAAACCAACACTTAATGGATTAGCGTGAGCGACAGAAATGTAAAAAGCTTCCAATGTTTGTCCGCTCAATGTTCTTCCGCTTGCATCGGTAATTGTTCCGCTGATCATGATTGGAAGTTCTTTGCCACTTTCTCTGAAGAATTTTTTTGCAGCGAAGATGGCAGCTTTAGCATTCAGTGTATCGAAGATGGTTTCAATCAAAATCAAATCAACACCACCTTCTACCAAACCTTTTATTTGTTCGTAATATGCTGTTGCGGCTTCATCGAAAGTTAATGCTCTGTAACCCGGATTATTTACGTCAGGAGAAAGGCTCAAAGTTTTATTCAGTGGCCCGATTGAACCGGCAACGAATTTCTGATTTCTGATTTCTGATTTCAGATTTGAATAATATCTTTTAACGGCTTCTCTTGCACATTTTGCTGCCGCAATATTTAATTCGTAAGCAAACTCCTGCATTTCATAGTCAGCCATTGCAATTGTTGTACTGCTGAAAGTATTGGTTTCAATAATATCTGCACCGGCTTCTAAGTATTGCAAATGAATGCCAATAATGATTTCCGGTTGGGTGATGCATAATAGGTCGTTATTGCCTTTTACATCAACGTGCCAATTTTTAAAACGTTCGCCCCTATAATCTGCTTCCTGCAATTTATGGCGCTGAATCATAGTGCCCATTGCGCCGTCAATCACCAAAATTCTTTTTTCTAATTCTTGTTGAATGTTTGCCATCAGTTATAATTTTATAACCACCAACAGGATTTACAATCGCTGTCGGGGTAAATATTTTCAATCAATCAATTAAAACTGATAAACGTAAGTGAGGCAATAAATGCAGTAGCTGCTTAACGTTTATTAGTTCTAATTTTTGTACAGGTTGAACAATAAACAAATCCACCTGAAATGCAAATGTAATAAAGTATTTATTAATAGGACACGATTCTATGGTTGCTGGTAAGCTGCTGTAACTGTTATATCCAGTTGATCCGCCACTTCACTGCCATCAACTCCATAATCCTGCACATGAACTTTGAAGTTGCTTTTTAAGTGGATATTTTTTCCTGAAACGGTTAAAGTTCCTGCTGCTTCAACATGTTTGGTAACACCATGTATGGTTAAATTACCGGTTGCTGTTACAGGGTAATTGCCGTTTACACTGAGCTGCGAAGCATTGAAATTGGCTATATTTCCTTTAAAAGTTGCTTTAGGAAAAGCTGCACTGTTCATATATTCTGGCTGATTGAAGTGGTCTTGCATCAATCCATTCTCAAAATGAAAATTTTTGATTAGTGCAATAAAAGTGATCTTACCATTAGAGGCGTTGAATATACTGGTGGCATTGTTATTTTTTGCCTCTATATCTTCCGATGCCGTACTGGAAAGAAAGCGGATAGCTGTTTTGTTATCTGTATACACTTTTTCTACAGAATCTTTTTTGATATTGGTTTGAACGGAATCGTTTTTTAAACCAGAAGAGCCTGGTTTAGCAGATGAATCGGCTAGCTGTAGTTCTGCGGCAATCTCTTTTTCTGAAATGGTTGCCGGCTCGGCTTGCATTTCTTTTCTGAAATGTGTAGGAATGTATTGAACAAACAACCAAATGTCTGTTACCGTTAAAACCACTGCTGCAATAATGGCAATAATGCTCGTTCTGTGTTTTGCAAAAAAACTACCTGAGCTTTTTTTGAAATTTTTGTAAACGATAACCACTACTATTAACCACAAGATGCCGGCAATGGCAAACATCCAGGGTAATTCTTTCATTAGTTTAAACAGCATAAATAACTTTTGCCAAAATTAAAGCCGAAAACAGGTTTTGAGCTTTAGGTGTACGATTCAATTTTTTCGATAAAAGAAATTTATTTAACGTATTGCTGTACGGGCAACCTGTTGGTGAGGCTTCTTGCAAGGGTCATTTCATCTGCATATTCCAGTTCGCCGCCAAAAGCTATGCCACGGGCTATGGTAGTAATTTTACAAGGGAGGTGATGAACCTTTTTCTGAATATAATAAATGGTGGTATCCCCCTGTATGTTGGGGCTGAGTGCAAAAATGATCTCTTCTGTTTGTTCTTTTTCAACTCTCGCAACAAGTGATTCAATGTTTAATTGATCCGGCCCAACCCCATCTAAAGGAGAAATAATGCCCCCTAATACATGATAGGTGCCATTGAATTGCTGGGTACTTTCTATTGCAATAACATCACGAATATTTTCAACAACGCAAATCAGCCGCTGATTACGCATACTATTGCTGCAAATACTGCAAATATCTCCATCGCTTACATTAAAACAACGTTGACAAAAACGAATATCCCTCCTCATTTTGGCAATCGTTTCCCCAAAGAATTGAACATCGTTTACATCTTGCTTCAATAAATGCAATACTAAACGTAAAGCAGTTTTTTTGCCAATACCAGGCAGTTTGGCAAATTGATTGACGGCATTTTCTAAAAGAGAAGAGGGTAGTTGCATTTCAAATGAAAAAATTCAACAGTAAAAATGAAAAATATTTTTCAGAGTTAACTTAAATATTTCCCAACTATCGGAACCCTTCTCCCAACGCCAAAAGCTTTTGGTGAAATTCTTATGATGGGGCAAAACTGATTTCGCTTGTATTCATTGGTGTTTACGAGTTTCAGCGTTCTATCAACCAACGCAGCATCAAAACCTTGTTGTTTGATTTCATCGGGCCCTAATCTTTTTTCTATGTATTGATACAGGATTTTATCTAAAATGGAATAATCCGGTAAACTATCACTGTCTTTCTGATTAGGCCTCAATTCTGCACTTGGTGCTTTTTCAATAATATTATTCGGAATGATTTCTTTATTGCGATTGATATATTTAGCCAAAGCATATACTTGTAACTTATAGCAATCTCCCAATACGGCTAAGCCGCCGGCCATATCTCCGTATAATGTTCCATAACCGGTTGAAAGTTCACTTTTGTTGGAAGTGTTTAACAAGATATACCCGAACTTATTGGCAATAGCCATTAATATATTACCTCTTATGCGGCTTTGCATATTTTCTTCTGCCAGCGAAAAAGGCAAGTCTTTGAAAACAGGCTGTACCGTTGCAAGCATGTTTTCATACACATTGTTAATACGAATAATCTCATAAGGATTACCAAGGTTCTTACTTAATTCAACTGCATCGTTTACGGAATGGTCGGTAGAATAAGGCGATGGCAATAAAATAGCATGCACATTTTCCGCACCCAAAGCATCACAGGCTATTGCCAATGTTACCGCAGAGTCAATCCCACCGCTGCTTCCAAGAATGGCTTTTGAAAAACCCATTTTTGAAAAATAATCTCTGATGCCTAAGATCAATGCATCGTACACTTGGTCTATATTAAGATTTTCTTCAAGTGTTGCAGGATTTAATTCTTTATCGGGTACACGGCTTGCGGGTTCAATAATCGGTGCATCAATGGTTCCGTCATCATTCAATTCAACACCTACCAATGCTTCTTTAAACATGGGTAATGCTTTTATTAAATTGGCATGTTTATCAAAAACCAAAGAAGCGCCGTCGAAAACAATCTCTGTTTGACTACCCATTGCATTGCAATAAAACATCGGCAGTTTATATTTCACAACATTCGATTTAATCACTGCTTTTCTGTCTTCATCATGTGTATAATCGAACGGAGAAGCAGACAGATTCAGCATAACATCGGGTTGTTGTTCCATCAAATGATCCATCGGGCAAATTCTGTACAAAGGGTTATCTCCCAAATTCCAAATGTCTTCACAAATAGTGATGGCTAATTTTTTTCCCTTAAACGCTACCACATTCCAATCGTATGCAGGTTCAAAATACCGGTATTCATCAAATACATCATAAGTGGGCAACAATGTTTTATGAATCTCTGCTTTCACCTCTTTTTCGTACAGGAAAAAAGCGGCATTGAATAATCGTTTGCCTTCAGAGAGCGGGTTTCGTGCAGGTGAGCCCACCAGCACCGCAATCGTGTCTGCATGTTGTTTGATGATGTTAATACTTTCGTAACATTTATCAATAAAATCACTAAACTCAACAAAATCTCTTGCCGGGTATCCACAAACACTCATCTCGCTAAAGACAATTATATCGCCACCCTGTTTTTTTGCCTCATTAATTGCAGAAACAATCTTGGCAACATTGTTTTCGAAATTGCCTATGTGATAGTTTTGCTGTGCCAGGAAAATTTTCATAACGCTAAGTTCACGATTTGTGCTGAATTGAATAAATGCTTTGTGAAAATTTAGCAACTGCCCCTTTAATTAAATATTATTTATGTAATTCGCATAATGATGAGGAAATTAGTTACAGTTATCTTGTTAATTGGTGCATTGGCCTGTAAGGAAAAGAAGGCGATTCCGGATGTAGGTAAAATTGCTGTGAGCCTTTCGGTTGAGCGTTTTGAACAGGATTTTTTTAAATTAGATACCACCCGGCCGCAGGCAGCAATTGATTCATTGCAGAAAAAATATCCCGCATTCATTAACGATTATCTGTACAATATACTTGGCTCTATACCGCAGAAAGACAGTGTTATTAAAAATATCCTGCTTTTTAAGCAAGGGTATAAGGAGGTGTATTACGAAAGCCAACGGCAGTATGCTTCCTTTGCCGCAGTTGAAAAACAGGTAAAACAAAGCTTTCAATTTATTCATTATTATTTTCCCGGTTATAAATTGCCCACAGCCCTTATTACATTTATTGGACCTTTCGATGGTATTGCCAGCGCACTAACCAGCTCTGGCATGGCTATAGGCTTACAATCTTACTTAGGGAAAAATTACCCTGCTTACCAGTCAGAATATATTAGCCAGGTGTACCCGGCTTATAAATCCAGAACCTTTGCAGAACCTTTTATTGCCGTAAACTGTGTGAAGAATATTATTGAAGATATATATCCTGATAAGAGCCTTGGCAGGCCACTGATAGAACGTATAATAGAAGCGGGCAAAAGAGCCTATTTATTAGATGCATTTATGCCATATACGGCAGATACGCTTAAAAATAGCTATACAAAAAAACAGTATGAAGATTGTTTGAACAATGAAAGAAATATCTGGACCTTTTTTGTTCAAAACAATTTGTTATATGAAACAGAGCCATCACAGATTGCTATTTATGTAACAGAAGGCCCCGGTACGCCGGAACTCAGTAATACTGCTCCGGGGTTTATTGGACAGTTTACCGGGTTACAGATTGTAAAAAAGTGGATGGAGAAAAATAAGAATAAAACATTGCCCGATTTGTTACAAACACCGGCACAACAAATATTCAATGAAGCAAAATATAAACCGTGATAAGTGTATAAAAAATGAGTTTTAAAAAGGTAGGTTCTAATTCAATTTGTTAGGTACCACCATTTCAAAAGCAGGTATCTTAACATTGAATTTTTGTTTATTGTTCTGGTTTTCCATGGTATAATAACCTTGCATTTTGCCCATTTCCGTTTTTAAGTTACAGCCGCTCACGTATTGAAACTGTTCTCCCGGCTTAATCACCGGCTGTATCCCCACAACACCTTCACCTTCCACTTCTCTGTGCTCTCCGTTACTGTCGAAAATATACCAGTGGCGCTGCAATAGTTGCAGGCTGAAAGAATTATGGTTTTCGATGGTTATCCTGTAAGCAAACATAAATTCATGGTTCATCGGATTACTGTAATCCGACTGATAAAAAGTTTCTACACTAATTTCTACGCCTTCTGATATTTTGGAGACCATAAATTATACGATGATATAAAGATAAGCAAAGCGATTGTACCCGTAAATATAGATACATAAAATAATGCAGATGTGATATAAAGAAATTTAACAAACGCAAACGTTGCCGACCTTATTTTTGCAACCTAAAATCGCTTGTATGACAAAAATTGCAGTAGCCAAAGGAGATGGAATAGGACCAGAAATTATGGATGCCGTTCTCAGCATTTTTAATGCCGCAAAAGTGCCCTTGGAATACGAGTTTGTTGAAATGGGTAAATGGGTTTTTGATAAAGGCTACAGCAATGGCATGACACCTGAAGCACAACATACCATTGAATCTTTGGGCATACTCTTTAAAGGCCCCATGGAAACGCCTAAAGGAAAAGGCGTTAAAAGCGTAAATGTTACGGCACGTAAAACATGGAATACCTATGCCAACAAAAGAACATTTCAAACATTGCATGGTGTAGATACCGTTTTTAGCAAAGCCGGCATTCCAATCGATGTTACAATTGTTCGTGAAAATATTGAAGATACTTATGGCGGTATAGAGCACATGCTTACAAGAGATGTGGCTCTTAGCCGCAGGTTTATTACCCGTCCAGGAAGCCACCAGGTTATTAAGTATGCTTTTGAAATGGCCCGAAAAAAAGGCGCAAGAAGAATATCCTGTGGCCATAAGGCCAATATTATGAAGATTACAGACGGCCTGTTTTTAGAAGTGTTTTATGAAGTGGCAAAAGAATACCCTGAACTAAAAGCTGATGATGTAATTGTAGACGACCTGTGTATGAAACTGGTTACCCGGCCAGACCTGTTTGATGTAGTGGTACTCACTAATCTACAGGGAGATATTGTAAGCGACCTTTGTGCCGGATTGGTAGGAGGCTTAGGATTTGCCCCCAGTGCCAATGTTGGAGATCATATTTCCATTTTTGAAGCAGTACATGGAACAGCTCCCGATATTGCCGGTAAAAATATTGCCAACCCTACTGCACTCCTGTTAAGCGGTATTGGCATGTTACAACATTTAGGTTTAATGGAAAATGCTTCCCTTATTGAAAATGCCTTATTGTATACATTAGAAAGTGGCATACATACCGGAGATTTCGGCGATAAATCAACCCCGGCATTAAATACTACCGAATTTGCAGGCGCTCTTATTGGCAATTTTGGCAAAAAACCGTTGCAGAATGCAAAACCGGAGCTGCACAATATACCCAGTAGCTGTACGGTGGTAAATTTAGATGCCAATGCGATGATGGAAAGCCAGGAAACTATTAAAGAAAGAATTGTGGGGGTTGATATGTTTATTGAAAGTAATGTACAGCCTGAGGTATTGGCCAAAAAATGCCAGCGCCATGCAGGAGTAAAGTTTAAATTGGTGAACATAAGCAACCGAGGAACACAGGTTTGGCCTACCGGAAGCAGGTTTACCAACCTTGTAAACCAGTATAATGCCCGATTTGAAAGTATTGACGGCGAAACACTGAACCAACAGGATATAATTGGTTTATATGTAAGCTTAAGCGGCGATTTTAAGATATGCTCTCTTGAATTACTGAATGCCTGGGGCGATAAAAAAGCTTACAGTCTGGCTCAGGGCCAATAAAAAGAGCTACTATATTTTTTTGATTTTAAGAAAAATTGTAACCCGAATTTTTATTCGGGTTTTTGTTGGAAAATAGTCGCTAAAAAACACTTCTTGCTGCAAATGCAAATTGCATTAATTTCACGGCTCAAAAATTGAGCAGGAGAGTTACCAAAGTTGAAGTGTGCGACGCAACAAAAGCCGCTAATGGCACTTGGCTCGTTACCCCAAAAACTTCGTAATTCACATTTCTAAATTCGAATTTAATTAATGTTATGGCCGAAGTGATATTAATGCCCAGACTAAGCGACACCATGACCGAAGGTGTTATTGCTGCATGGCATAAAAAAGTTGGTGATGCTGTTAAAAAAGGTGATTTACTTGCCGAAATTGAAACAGATAAAGCTACCATGGAATTAGAAAGTTACCAAGCCGGAACTTTATTGCATATTGGAACTGAAAAGGGCGGCAAACTTCAGGTGAATGACCTGTTGGCAATTATTGGCAATGCAGGGGAAGACATTAGTGCATTGGTTGCAAAGCATAACGGTAGTGGTGCAGTTGCTTCTAAACAGGAGGCTTCAGTAACAGCAGTCCCGGCTCCGGCTGCAACATCATCATTAGCTTCATCCATTGATGTAAGCTCTATGGAAGAAGTTGTATTAATGCCACGATTGAGCGATACCATGACCGAAGGTGTTATTGCTGCATGGCATAAAAATATTGGAGACACCGTTAAGAAAGGAGAGGTATTGGCAGATATTGAAACGGATAAAGCTACCATGGAATTGGAAAGCTATAAAGATGGCGTGTTATTATACCAGGGTGCAAAGGCGGGTGAAAAAATATTGGTGAATGATTTGTTATGCATTATCGGCAAACAGGGGTTAGACGTGAATGCAATTGTTGCAGCTGTAAAAGCGGGTTCTGGTGCGAAAACTACAGACACCAAGGAAGAAGTTGCTGCTAAACAGCAGGAAACAACCGTACCGGTAACCGATAGCCAGCAAACTACAGTAGTTAATGAGGGAAGAATACTGGCTTCTCCTCTGGCTAAAAAGGTAGCTGCCGAAAAAGGAATTGATTTAAAATATGTACAGGGAAGCGGCGATAATGGAAGAATTATTAAAGCCGATATAGATAATTATAAAGCAACTGCTTCTGCAGATGTAAAACCAGCAGCAGCCAGTACAAGTATAGCCAGTGCAACAATAAGTGTACCTGCAGGCGTAGTTTCTTTTGAAGAAGTTCCGGTTTCGCAAATGCGCAAAACCATTGCCCGCCGTTTAAGTGAAAGCTTATTTACTGCCCCGCATTTTTATTTAACAATGAGCATAGATATGGATGCGGCTGTTGCAGCAAGGGCTAAACTGAATGAGGTAAGTAAAGTAAAGATTAGTTTTAACGATATGGTGCTGAAAGCAACTGCCGTTGCCTTAAAACAACATCCTAAAGTAAATAGCAGTTGGTTGGGCGATAAAATACGGATTAACCACCATGTAAACATAGGAGTGGCTGTTGCTGTTGATGAAGGATTATTAGTACCGGTTGTTCGTTTTGCGGATGGATTAAGCCTTAGCCAGATAGCTGTTCAGGTGAAGGATTATGCTCAAAAAGCCAAGGATAAAAAATTACAACCTGCAGATTGGGAAGGCAGCACATTTACTATTTCTAACTTAGGAATGTTTGGTATTGATCAGTTTACTGCAATCATCAATCCCCCGGATGCCTGTATTTTGGCAGTAGGCGGTATTTCTCAGGAACCTGTTGTAAAGAACGGGC